>ERZ772878.118-NODE-118-length-103989-cov-6.99894_pt1 | contig 103989 bp, 77 predicted proteins | sample MGYA00580578_ERZ772878 | MGnify/ENA primary metagenome ERZ772878 (study PRJEB29015, sample SAMEA2737686) | human gut metagenome | biome: human gut; feature: human-associated habitat; material: faeces | place: China | collected 2012 ...
CTTTTCTTTCATCATGCCGATTCGAGCCATACATATCCTTCCAAAATATCTATGATATCTATGTTCCACTTGAACCAGCCTTCCAGCCCTTTTATGCCGCTGTCACATTGTCCGCTTCCATCGTGTCAAGGAACGCCTCATACTCTGCATCCTCGCCCGTGTACTCAACGGTCAGAATCTGTGTCAGATCCAAACTCATAACTCCCAGAATCGACTTGGCGTCAATGACAACACGGTTATAAAAAACATCAATATCAAAATCGCATTTCATAGAAGCATTGACAAATTTCTTTGCATCTTCTATCGTTTTCAGCATAATTTTTCTCTGTTTCATAATAAACAACTCCTTTTTCCTGAATGTACCAACAGAATTTTTCCCTCCGTTTTTTAGGCACATTTAAAACCATAAAGATTTATTCAGTGTTTATAGCATGATTTTTGTCGAATGTCAATTTGATTTCTTTTATACCGCATATTTTTAATACATGATTTTTACCAAAAAAGCAGAGTGTTTCTTGGTAAAATATTCCGACGTCTAGAACTATCGTCGTATTCATTTCATGATATATTGTCATTATTTATATACATCAAATGGTTTAGCGGATTGTTTTTGGGCAGTTGAACTAAATATTCATTGTGATTTTCCACCCAGCATGAGCACACAAATTCTCTTTTACCAAATTATCCTGATCTCTAGTTTCCATATAAAATGATGAATGATACTTAATAAATGGAAAAAAATATATTAAATCAAAAAAAATGAAAAATTATAAAAAAATTGTTGACTTTTCGTTATGGCTATGATATCATAACTGAGTCAGCAGCGAAGGGGAATAGTTCAATGGCAGAGCAACGGTCTCCAAAACCGTTAATGGGGGTTCGAATCCCTCTTCCCCTGCTTCTAAAGGCGTCAGTGATTCAGAGATGAGTCATTGGCGTTTTTTGTTTTTTTAAACATTCAAGTCAAACGTCCATGAGACTTGGCGCGTGATTCTGGTCAGAGAAGCTGACATATTCCTATCAGAATCACTGCGCATCCTCGCGGAGCGTTTATCTCAGTCGGAGACCTAACTCCCACTGAGACAAATTTGCTGTTACTCACATTACGCTAATATTATTTTTCTTAAATTTTCCCAAAATCCAAGCAACCTACAGCAGCCCAATCGCCTCCCGCACATTTGCCACCCCTTCCAGCCGGATATCCGACCTTGGTTTCAATTTACTGACATTGACCATCGGAAGAATGCACCTTGTAAATCCCATCTTGACTGCCTCATGGACTCTCTGCTCTGCCATCGAGACGGCGCGCACCTCTCCGGAGAGTCCGACCTCGCCAAATACGATCGTTTTCTCATCCAGCGGACGGTCTTTATAGCTGGAAATCAGCGCCATCACGATCGCAAGGTCAAGCGCCGGCTCGTTCATCTTCATGCCGCCTGCAATGTTGACATAGGCATCGTACCCGGACAGGGCATAACGGCATCGTTTTTCCAACACTGCCATGAGCAGGTTCACACGGTTGTAATCGACGCCCGCTGCCGTCCGCCGCGGCAGTCCGAAATTCGTCTTTGACACCAGCGCCTGCACTTCCAGAAGAATCGGGCGGGTTCCCTCCATCGAGCAGGCAGTCACCGCACCGGATGCCTCCGCCGGGCGCCCTTCCAGCATAAATTCGGATGGATTCGGCACCTCCGCCAGTCCTTCCTCCCGCATCTCAAACACGCCGATCTCATTGGTCGAACCGAAACGGTTCTTCACTCCCCGCAGAATCCGGTAGGACGCATGGCGATCGCCCTCAAAATATAGCACTGTATCGACCATATGTTCCAGCATACGCGGTCCCGCCACAACACCCTCTTTCGTCACATGACCGACGATAAAGACTGTCACACCCAGTCCTTTTGCGAGCTGCATCAGGACGCCGGTGCACTCTCTTACCTGGCTGACACTGCCCGGTGCAGAACCTGCCGCCTCGATAAACATGGTCTGGATCGAGTCGATCACGACCACATCCGGGCGTACCTCCCGGATCACCTCCGCAATCGTATCCAGGTTCGTCTCACTCAAGAACGAAAGTGGTCCGCGCACCGTCCCGATCCGGCTTGCCCGCAGTTTGATCTGTTTTAATGACTCCTCGCCGGAGACGTATAAAACCTTTTGTTCCTGTCCTGCCAGGTTCCGGCAGACCTGCAGAAGCAGGGTTGATTTTCCGATTCCCGGATCTCCGCCGACCAGCACCAGGGAGCCACGCACCACGCCGCTTCCAAGCACCCTGTCAAGTTCTGCAAATCCGGTTCTCGTCCGATCCGTATCGGAAAGCTCAATTTCATCTAAGCTGACTGGCTTTGCCTGCGCGCCAACCCGTTTCCCCGGTGCCGCCGTCAGCGAAGCCGCTGCCGCATACCGCCCTGCTGCCGTACCGGATGATGCCGGTGCGGACGGCGCTTCCACCATCGTATTCCACGCCTTGCACGCCGGGCACTGCCCCATCCATTTGGAAGATTCATAACCGCATTCCCTGCAGAAAAATCCCGTTGATTTTGCCTTTGCCATTCTGATTCCTTTCCAAACACTTCTTCTCATATTTCTTATTACACAAAAAGCTGCTGCATGGCGGAAACCGGCTTCCGGCGCACACGCCCGCCATTCCTGCCATGCAGCAACTTTCATCTCACGCATTGTAACTTGTACGTAACGCTTTGTTTTTCTTTTCCTTATCTGGCTTCAATCCGGATTGCGGTTGCCTTGCCCGGGTTCAGCTCCACGCTCAGTACCAGTTTGCCGCTGACGTTGATCTTCATGCCACCGACCGATACGCCGTCTACATATACCTCATACTCACGCTCATCCTCTAACTGAATGGTAATCTGAGCATCCTTCTCGCCCTCAACCGAAAACTGTACGGAAGTATCTCCCGCCTGGAAATGATTGACTGCCGTGCCCGGTACCGACTCATATACGAACATTCCGTTGCGCTCCAGCTTGGTAATCTCGCCGAATGTTTTTACCTTATAAAGATCGCCCTGAAATTCAAAATCCTGCAGCTTGGACTTTGCTGCTAACATATAATTGCCAAAACTGATGGTTCCGTCATCCTCGATGCGGATTAACTCGCTAACTACTGGCATAATGCTTTATCCTCCTAGTATCCTTTTAATCAATATCGCAACTGCTCCGCACTTACACAGTTACTCAGTAGTATCATTTTAACACACTTCGACCGGGTTTACCAGTCTTTTCGCTTCCAGCCCTTTAGACCGTCTCAAATTTCAGCTGATCGCCATCTTTTTCAATCCGAACCTCTGTTTTTTTCCGGATCGTGCCTTCCAGGATCTTCTCAGAAAGCTGATCCTCGATCTGCGTCTGGATCGTCCGGCGCAACGGTCTTGCACCATATTTGGAATCATATCCCTTGTCTGCCAGAAAATCGATCGCATCATCTGTGATCGTGAGCGTCATTCCAAGCTGATCCTCCGTCCTTTTCTTGATGCCGCGCAGCAGAATGCCCGCGATCGTCTTGATATTCTCCTTCGTCAGAGGATGGAATACTAAAATCTCATCGATTCGGTTTAAAAACTCTGGCTTAAACATCCGGCGCACTTCCTCCATCACGCGTTCTTTCATAAACGCATAATCCGCTTTCTCACCGCTCTCCGACGAGAATCCAAGCCGCTTCGGGGAAATAATATTTTCAGCGCCCGCATTGGAGGTCATAATCAGAATCGTGTTCTTGAAATCCACCTTCCGTCCCTGTGCGTCCGTAATGTGCCCGTCATCGAGGATCTGCAGCAGAATGTTAAATACATCCGGATGCGCTTTTTCAATCTCATCAAAGAGAATAACCGAATATGGATTGCGACGCACCTTCTCGCTGAGCTGTCCGCCCTCCTCGTAGCCAACATATCCTGGCGGCGAACCGATCATCTTGGAAACGCTGTGTTTCTCCATGTACTCCGACATATCAACGCGGATCATCGCATTTTCCGTGCCAAACATCGCCTCCGAGAGTGCCTTGGAAAGCTCTGTTTTTCCGACACCCGTCGGCCCCAGGAACAGAAACGAACCGATTGGCCGCTTCGGATCCTTGAGTCCCACACGACCACGGCGGATCGCACGCGCCACGGCGGATACAGCTTCCTCCTGTCCGACCACGCGCTCATGCAGAATGGACTCCAGTTTCAACAGCCGCTCTGACTCTTCTTCTGCCAGCTTGCGAACCGGGATCTTCGTCCAGTCAGAAACAATGTCCGCAATCTCATTTTCACCGACCACTAACTTGCGTGAATTTTTCTCTTTTTCCCATTTTTCACGAATCTTTTCAATCTTTTCCTGCTTTTTCTGCTGCTTCTTCTTGATCTCACCGGCTTTCTCATAGGCTTCAGCCTTGATCGCCTCTTCCTTCTGGCCTTCGAGTTTTTTGATCTCCGCTTCGAGCTTTTTGATCTCCTCCGGCTCCGTATATACAGTCAGACGCAGCTTCGAGGATGCTTCATCGATCAGATCGATCGCTTTGTCCGGCAGGAAACGGTCATTGATATATCGGGCAGACAGGCGCACCGCTGCCACCAGTGCCTCATCCTGGATCGTCACCTTGTGATGTTCCTCATAGCGGCTGCGAAGCCCCTTCAAAATCTCGATGGATTCCGCCTCCGTCGGCTCATCCACCATAACCGGCTGAAACCGGCGTTCCAAGGCCGCATCTTTTTCGATGTATTTGCGGTATTCTTCCAGCGTCGTCGCACCAATGAGCTGAATCTCGCCTCTCGCCAGCGACGGTTTCAGGATATTGGAGGCATCGATCGCGCCCTCCGCGCCGCCTGCGCCGATGATCGTGTGAATCTCGTCAATAAACAAGAGCACATTTCCACTCTCCCGCACCTCGGCAAGTACCTTCTTAATCCGCTCTTCGAACTCACCGCGGTACTTGGATCCTGCGACCATGCCGGACAAATCGAGGCTGACAACCCGCTTTTTCGCGATCGTCTCCGGTACATTGCCGGAAACAATGAACTGCGCCAGACCTTCCACAACCGCCGTTTTTCCGACGCCTGGTTCCCCGATCAGGCACGGATTATTCTTCGTCCGGCGGCTTAAAATCTGAATAACACGTTTCATTTCCCGTTCCCTGCCGATGACTGGATCGAGCTTTCCGTCCCGCGCCATCTGAGTCAGATCCCGGCTGAAATTGTCCAGATTCGGTGTATTGCCTTTCTCCGGGCGCACCCGTCCTGCTGCCGCATCTTCCGCCGCCTCGGACGGCGCATCATCGCCCATAGCCCCCATCAGATCCACATATAATTTCTGAATATTAACATTCATTGTATTGAGTAAACGGCACGCAGTTGATTTTCCATCCTTGATGATGGCAATCAGGATGTGCTCCGTTCCAATCAGAGGCGCTTTGAAAAAAACCGCCTCATCATAACTCGCCTGCAGCACGGCGCGCGCCCCCGGCGTATATTCAATCTGTCCCTCTACCTGAGTCGCCACTGCCGGGCTTATCAGACGCTCCATCAGTTCCATGACACGCTCTTCTGTCACATCATGTTCTGCCAGAACCGCTGCCGCCACGCCAGTTCCCTCTTTTATCAGTCCTAAAAGCAGATGCTCCGTCCCCACATAGCCGTGTTCCAGCTCCTGCGCTGTCTCGACTGCCAGACGGATCGCTTCTCTGGCTTTCTGAGTAAAACGATCGATCATTTTACTGTTCCTCCTGTTTCTTTTTACTTTACACCAGCTTCGGCAGTTCCTCACGCAGATACCGCGCCCGCTCTGCCTCCAATTCCTCACGTCCCAGCGGCTTGCTCGAACGTTTCTGTAAGTTTGCCGGCTGGATGCCGATCATCAGGCGGTAAATGCTCACAAATTCTGCCGGTTTTAACAGCCCGTCCGCGATGCCCGCCCAGACATGAGATAGAAATGTCATCGCTTCCTTGAGCGTCATCCGGCGCGCATATTTCAGAACGCCGTAGGACTTGTACGCCTCGTCCTCCCGCTCCAGGCGGTGCCTCGACAGAGAAACCTCGCGGAACTGATTTTCCTGCGCCGAGAGCTGCCCCGCCACGTTGGCTACCAGCTCCAGAATCTCTTGTTCGGTGATTCCGAGTGTCTTCTGATTGACTACCTCGTACAGATCGCCATAGTTTTCATTGCCTCTGCCATAAACGCCGCGCACGGTCGTGCCGAAACGTCCCATATCGCCCAGAAGTTCCTGAAATTTCTTATTCATTGTCAGAGACGGCAGATGCACGACCACGGACGCCTTCATTGCTGTTCCGACATTCGTCGGATAGGACGTCAGATACCCATATTTCTCATTAAATGCATACGGAATCTTCTCGTTGATATAATCATCCAGCTCATCCGCTTTTGCATAACATTCTTGCAGATCGAGTCCCGATGCCAGCACCTGTAAACGGATATGATCGTCCGCATTTAATACCATGCTGACCCGCTCATCCTCCGAACAGAGGATCCCACCCGGCGTCGTCTTCTCCGCCAGCGTGCGGTTTAAAAGCCGCCGTTCCCGCAATGCGGTGCGGTCAAGCTTCTCCATCAATTCCAGATCTTCATATTCATAAAACTGACCGTCCCGGTCACCCAGATCGCGGAAATTCTGTTTTAAACGAGCAATCATCGTCCGCGCCTCATCCGGCTCCAGACGACTCGGAAATTTATATTCTTCCCAGTTCCGAGACAGACGCACCCGGCTGGAAACGATATTGGACACATCATTTGCCACTTCCTCAAACCATTTCGTCATGTCTCATCTCTCCTTCCAGACTGTGTATCTTATCCCGGCAGGCAGCAGCCGTCTCATAGTCTTCTTCCTGTAACGCCGCTTCCAGCCTGCGTTTCAGCTGCTTAATCTGCTCTTCCGGGCTGAATTCCAGTTCTCCTTTCTTCGTCACCTCTGCAGCCGCCTGACTGCGCGGCTGGATCTTCGGATGTTTGCCGGTATGGCTCGAATTTTCCTGCAATTTCTTAATTTTCTCTCCAAGCAACGGATCAAACACATGATAACAGTCCGCGCATCCGAAACGGCTGTTCTTGATAAATTCTTCATACGTCGTGCCGCAGGTCGGGCATACCACATCCTCTTTCGGTGCCTGGCTGGCAGACGCATCCGTCAGTCCCAAAAGGCTCGAAAGCAGTTTTCCAAGCGGAAATTCTCCCTCAATCAGTGCCGAGTACGGTCCCAGATCCATCTCTTTCGCGCACTGGGCGCAGAGATTATGCTCTGTCTTGACGCCGTTAAACACTTCTGTATATTTAATATTCGCTTCGCGAATCCCACATTTCTCACACAGCATAATTTATCCTCCCAACATACACATCCCGCAACGGTTCCAATACACAAAAATCATCGCCCGCAGACGGAACCTGCTATTCCGCTGTAAATGCGTCATAAATGGAATCCACCAGATTGTGAACCTCCTCGCGGCTCACATTTTTACAGACACCTCTTGCCAGAATCACACTGAGATCCCGGCGCATCTCCGAGATCGTCCGCATCTTATCCGTGTCAAGTGCAATCACTGCCCCGCGGCGGCGGTCCACACGCAGAAAGCCTTCCTGTTTCAGTACAGAATATGCCTTGTTGACCGTGTGCATGTTAATTCCGATGTTATCCGCTAACTGGCGCACGGATGGCAGCGTATCGCCCTCCCGGATCTGGTCGGTCGCAATCCCGATGATGATCTGGTTTATGAGCTGAATATAAAGCGCTTCCTCACTGTTAAAATCAATCTCTACAATCATACTCCACCATCTTTCATTCTGACGGCAGACCCCGTTTCTAAATGCAGTCAGCCGCCTGTTTTATCATTTGTTATATAGATTGTATAACAAACAGGTGTTTTCGTCAACTGTAAAACTGTGTTAATTGTGTGAACTTGTTACTGCTCACGGATAGGCACTTTTGGAACTGAAAGTGCCGTAAGAAAACGTGGTGGCAGCAGGAATTTGCCGTATTTAAATGCGAAGCCACGGCAAATTCCGTTACTGGGCACGTATGCGTGAACAGTAACGTGAACTTGTTACAAAAAAAGCGATATAAAAGAAAAGACAGATACCCGCCAGAAATCTCCTGGACAGATATCCATCTTTTCCTCTTTTATTTACTGCGGATCGTCGATATACTCAAATCCATCCTCATCGCGCCGATCCCGCTCTAACCGGGCTTTTGCCTCGCGGGCGCGTCTGGATCGCTCTGATTCCGACTCATATCTCGTTGGGCGATCACCGTATTCCTCCCGTTCCAGCGTGTAATAAAGCTCCGAGCGGGATGCCGGGCGCACATAAATCGCCGGGCGCGCATTCCGGCGTTCTCCCGATGCTGCAGACTCTTTCGCCGCACGATGCGCCGATGCCGGCGTGTAATCGCGCTGCAGGCGGCTTTCTTTTGCTGAAACGGCACGTCCCCGTTCTGTGCGTCGGCTTTCTGCCACTGCCTGGCGTTCCCGCTCTGCGCGGCTTCCGTCTGCCGAAGTTCTGCGCGGACGCTCTGAACGGCTTTCCTCTGCCGCATCTCTGCGGGTGCGCTGCAGACGTTCTTCTTCTGATGCCTCTCTGCGGACACAAGCCGGACTGCTTTCTTCTGGCATTTCTCTACGGACGCGTTCGGAACGATTTTCGCTTCCTGCTTCCCGACGGCGTCTTTCCTCCGGCATCCGTTTTGCGCGGTCTGCCGATGCTGCTACCTCCATACTCCGCTCCCGGCGGACCGGTCTTGTCTCCAGCGTCTCTTGGGTTCGGCGCGCACTCCGACGCCCTTCCTCCATCCGCTCTGCGGACGGGCGGCGTCTGTCATCCGCTGCCATGCGCTCCTTCTCACTCCGCGCTGCCGGTCTTGCCGGCATCATTTCCCCATCTTCTCTCTTGTCGCGCCCAGTGCCTCGTTTCACCCGTGCGTCTGCCGCCGGTCGTGCATTCGGCGATGACGGACGACGCTTGGACCTCTGTCTGCCTCCGGCTGCCTGCGCTTCCTCTCTCCACTCTTTCCGCTTGAGCAGAAGATTGATCACGATAAAGAACAAGATTACACACGCTACGCCCAGAACCGCAAGCATGACAAAGCGGATATTATAATCCCTGCAAAGTGCGTTGTACTTATCTACAATCTCTTCCACTTGTGCATCATCGTATTTAGTTGCCAGAGACGGGTCTTCAAAATACCGCTGGAAGGTCTTTTCTGCAATATCATACCGATACAGCGACTTCTCGCCGCTCTCATTCATACCATATACGACACAATACTTCTGCTGTTCATCGCTCTTCCACACCCAGCCCTGCACTTTATACGTGCCGTTTAACTGAATGGTCGTCTCCATAAATCCATCCGGAATCTGAACCGACTCATCCGGTGGAAGCACCAGAATCGACTTTGCTGTCACATCGATCGTCACATACGGCGATAACACACCGGATTCCGGTATATAAATATAAAATGCACCATTTCCATCGGCACCCTGCAAATACAAAAGCGTCAGGTCATTGCCATTTCCACACTGGACCTCTGAACCGCCATAAGTACAGGTAGACTGCGTATATCCTTCCGGAAGCAGGGAGGCATCAAATTCCGTCGCCACCGTATAGGAAACGCCGTCTATTTCCACATCCAGCCCGTTTTTCACAACCGGCGTTGTCCCAACTGCCTCTGTTTCAGCCCCTGTCTCCGCCTCTGACGGCACATCGACCGTATCGAGCTTATTGACTGTGATCGTGTAGCTCTTAGTTGTCTGTCCATCCTCCGCCGTCACCTTGCAGACAACGGTATTAGCACCTACCTTTAAGCCGGAATCACCGCTGACAAGGACTTTCGCCTTGCTGTCCTTCGCACTCGCGCTGACCGCCAGCTTATCGACGCTGGCTCCTACCTGCGCCGTATAGGAAGTCACATTTGGCGAAAATGCAGGGGAAAGTGTTCCTGGAGAAATCTTCAAGGACGAAAGCGCCGCTTCCGCCGAGGAGGTTGCCGGTGCTTTTACTTTGACGCTCGCCGTTCCCGTTTTAGAAACTGTGACTGCCTGTGCATCTGAGTCATAGACTTCATAACTTCCCACAGAGATCGACGTATTTCCCGCCTGCACTGCCTTGAATTTCAGCGTATAGGAAAATGCCTTCGTCGAATTGGAATCCATCGTTCCAACCAGGCGGACGGAACCTGCACCGCCGCTTGCGTTATTTCCGCTCACAAACTCAATGACCGACGGATCATAGGAAAGTACCACGTCGGATGCCCCTAGATTTCCATCCTGAGAGGAGATCTTCACATTGACGCTGAACTCCTGCCCCACCGTCGCACTTGGATCGGAAAATGAAATTTTTGCGCTGGATGCATAGGCGCTGATCCCGCCAACCGGCGCCGCCACCGTCAGCATACCTGCCGCAAGTATACCTAATATGATATTTTTAAACTTTTTCATTCAACTGCCCTGTCCTATATTCTTTATTGGTAACGGTCCCATATCTGCACCGTTCCCTTTCTTTACAAATTTTCACGTACCCGCTGCCATCTCTCAAGACCAGCCGCAGGTACGTGAAATATCCCTACAGTCCCAGAATCTTCTTCTGCATCAGAAGAACATCCAAAATATCTACTTTTCCATTTCCATTGAGGTCGGCGCGCGCGATTTCTTCCGCTCTTAACTTTCCAAGTCCCAGTATCGACCGCTGTGCCAGCAGGATATCCATGATGTTCAGCTTACCGTCGTCGTTGAGATCCCCGCGCACCGACGATGCCGCATGCGTTCCCGATGTGGACTGGGATGGTGCCGCCGCGCTGGTCGGCAACTGGCTCCCCTGCGGACTGCCGGCGCTCCCGACAGACTCCCCATTTGGCGCAATCAGGGTTCCGGAACTGCCGCTCCCAAATCCATTCACATTCGATCCCGGTGCAGACTGCCCGGAAGGAGAGCTTCCTGAACTGCTTCCCGAAGAGGTCGGACCGACAATCTGCACATCCGAACCGCCGGAGGAAGAATTTCCTGAACTGCTTCCTGAAGACATGCCCGGTCCCGTCGCCAGACCGCTAGAGCTGCTTCCAGAGGAAACGCCGCTTCCAATCGAGCTTGAGTAGGTCGGACCGCCCGACTGGCGCACTACGTGAAGGACATAATTTCGCAGATTTCCATTTGCCGCTTTGACCGTCACGGTGATCTCATTGACACCGCTCTGCAGATCGACCGTTCCCGTTCCGGCAATCGTTGCCTTGGAATCAATCGCGCTCGCTGCTACCGTCACGCTTGCCACCGATGGATCCACGATCAGATCGTAGGACTCTGTATCTCGGTTAAAGGTCGGTGTCAGTGCAAATCCATCGACACCCAGCGCCGACAGCTTGTTGTTCGGGCTGCCGTCCAGCGTCGGTTTGACGCAGGCGCCCGCCGGCATGTTTTTATACACCGGAATCGAGAACTCAAGTGTTGTATTTGCCAATGCCGTGATCTTCGAAAGCGTCAGTCCTTCGGCAGCTGCCGCCTGCACGTTCGTCATGTACTGGTGTTTATAAAGGTTGCTGCCCTGCACATTAAATTTCTTTAAGTACAGCGTATCCTGCCCTTTTTTCACATAATTCTCGCCATAATAAACCGAACCGCCGCGGATCGATTTCTCGATGCTGTTCCACGGGCGCAGATAGCTTCCCGACTGGGATGCCCACCAGAGTCCGCGTTCTACCGCACTCATCGAGCCAGACTGATATGCCTCTATATTAAAGAAGTTATAATATCCCTGATAGCCGGACACCGTTCCGGAAATACTGCGTCCGGTTCCCTGGCTGCCCTGTTCCTGCAGAATCATCGACGCCAGAATATATGGATTGACTCCCGATTCGGATGCCGCATTCATGATGATATCTACATAGGAAGTACCGATTGCAGACTGCTGCGCCACTCCCGTGGAAGATCCCGAACTGCTGGAAGTGCCACTTCCCGGTGCACTTGTTCTTCCGCTGCTGGTTGAACCCGAAGCTGTTCCAGTTGTGCTGCTTCCCGGTGCGCTTGTACTGCCACTGGTGGTTCCAGCCGTGCTGCTGGTTGTCCCCGATGACTTATTCGATGTGCCACTGCTGACCGGCGCCGTCTCCCCGTCTGCATTGTTGGAAGAAAATCCATCTCCCGCCATGCCCGGTCCATTGGTCGCTGCCACCCGCTCCGTCTTATGATCGCTGATCGAAGCAATCGGAGACGACAGACCGGCGCTGCTTCCGCTCGAACCTGACGAACTTCCCGGTCCCGTCGCTGAACCGGAAGAAGAGCTTCCAGAACTGCTTCCCGCACCGGCCGATACCGACGAGCCGCCCGACACCGTGCCGGAAAGGAAGGTTCCGCTCACCATGTTCTGCAGCCCCGTCTTCGTGTGAAGCGAACTGTCATACGACTGTTTCATGAACTGGTAAATATATTTATCATTTAAGAAATTCCGCGGATCCATATAATAGGCGATAATATCCGAAGACGCCTGTACCCAGGAGCTTCCGTCAAAGCCCGGCCAGGTTCCGGTTCCCCAGTCATACGCACCTGTCTCGGTCGATTTCCAGGACGAAATGCTGCTGCTCGCAACCAGGTTCCGCCCGATCACGCTTTCATTTTTCAACGCTGTGTTCCAATCCAGATTCGTCTGGAACGCCGTGAACGTCCAATTCGGATATTGTGCATGCAATTCCCGGAGCCCCTGTTTATAGCTCTCCGGAAATCCCTGCTTTGTCAGATAGCTTTCAAAATCCGAATCCGATTTGATCGCCGTCGGAAACTTTATGTATTTGCTCGAAACATAACCCGTCTGCTCACCGCCGCTTCCGCTATATCGTATCTGATACCATACGACGCCATCCGTTCCCGTCTGCTCACCAAGTACTGTAACCGGTGCGCCCTTGGACAGCTTCGCTAGTGCCTGATACGAAGTGCCCGGACCACTCCGGACATTCAGGTTTGTCGCATTGACCGACGCGGTTCTCTCTTCCGCATAGCTGACGATCCCCAGCAAAGACTCTGCTGCAGTACCTGCCAGCCCTGGGTTGACCGCCATCACAGCGCCCAGCAGAAACGCCGCCGCCCGTTTCCCCAATAACTTCCATTTTTTCATCCGTCTATCTCCTCATTCTGCTGCGTTTTCTGCCATTCATCCCCCGCAGCGGAATTCTTATTCTGTCTGCCGCCGCATTTCCAGACAGCCGCTCGACTGTTTTCCATCTTTTTCACGTTTTTACAATCGTATCTATTATAATGAAAAAAGACCATATGTGTCAACCTTACCGAAAAAACTTCGCAAAATTTGGGGCCTTTGCGCGAAATTGTAAGATTTCCTTAATTTTTAGAAGCAGTATAGGTTGGCTTTGAAATGTTTTCCGGATATATGATTTTTGAATGCATAGTAGCATAAAAAGGAGTGCCAACCCGGTACACTCTACCGATTCTGGCACTCCTTTTGGCTCAAAATCCTTAAATTCTTTTTAGCTTAGATCTGGTAAGACTCGCTTTTTCTTCCAGCCCAGGTATTGATTCCGTTTCCATCCATCTCCTCAGTGGACACCGGTGCTTTCTTTACTTCCGGCGCAGCCGCTTTCAGGATTTCGCGTTTCTCAACCGGCGGTTTCTTTGCCGGACGGGACTCGAAGAACTCTTTTGCTACCTGTGGGAACAGTGCATAAGTCAGGACATCCTCATCCTGCTGCTTCCACTGCTTCATCTCCGCCTCAATCTTCTCAAGCTGCGGCTCGATCAGATCTGCCGGACGACAGGTGATCGGTTTTGCATCGCCGATTGCTTTCTTCTGAACTTCTTTGTCGAACGGCTTTACAGTCTGTCCGAACTCGCCCATCAGAAGTTTCTTGGATTCCTTTGTGAACATCTTGTAGCGCTCGCCCATCAGGACATTTAATACAGCCTGCGTACCAACGATCTGGGAAGACGGAGTAACTAACGGCGGCTCACCGAAGTCTTTGCGGACTCTCGGGATCTCTTTCAGGACATCGTAGTATTTATCCTCTGCGCGCGCTTCTTTCAGCTGGGAAACCAGGTTGGAAAGCATACCGCCCGGAACCTGATAACGCAGGGTATTGATGTCAACGCCCAGAACCTTGGTATTCATCAGACCACTCTTTAACGCTTCCTCACGCATCGGGCGGAAGTAATCTGCGATCTCCGCCAGTTTTTCCTGATCCAGTCCGGTATCATACGGAGTACCTTTGAAGGTCTCAACCATAACCTCGGTCGCCGGCTGGCTCGTTCCCATCGAGAATGGGGACATCGCGGTATCGATCATGTCAGCGCCCGCTTCCACTGCCTTTAAGTACGTCATGGATGCAACGCCGGAGGTGTAATGCGTATGGATATCAATCGGAAGATCAACTGCTTCTTTCAGTGCTTTCACAAGGATCTCTGCATTGTACGGGGTCAGAAGACCTGCCATATCCTTGATACACAGGGAATCAGCGCCCATATCCTCGATTCTCTTTGCAATGTCTTTCCAATAATCCAGTGTATATGCATCACCCAGTGTATAGCTCAGCGCTATCTGTGCGTGTGCTTTTTCTTTGTTGGCTGCCTTTACCGCTGTCTCCAGGTTGCGGATATCATTTAAACAGTCAAAAATACGGATAATATCAATACCATTGGCAACTGATTTCTGTACGAAATATTCTACCACATCATCTGCATAGTGGTTATAACCCAGAATATTCTGTCCACGGAACAGCATCTGAAGTTTTGTCTTCTTAAAACCATCTCTCAGCTTTCTAAGGCGCTCCCACGGATCTTCCTTCAGGAAACGAAGGCTGGCATCGAATGTCGCACCGCCCCAGCATTCTACTGCATGATATCCAACCTCATCCATCTTTCCGATGATCGGAAGCATCTGCTCCGTTGTCATTCTGGTTGCAATCAGAGACTGGTGCGCGTCACGAAGGACAGTTTCCACGATCTTAACCGGCTTTTTCTTTTCATTTGCCATTCTAAAGATACCTCCCAATACACTTTTATTATGAGTCAACTATCTGCGACCTGGCTGATTAAATAATTCACAGCCATATTTTTATCCATTATACCACAAGTTTCTCGATTTCTGGATAGTTTTTTTAATATAATTTCATAAGTAAATTCTATATCGTGGAAATGTGGGTTGTGATTTTTGCTGATGTCAGGGAGCTTTCCTCTGCGCCGCGTGGGGGCGGCTGGAGGAAAAAAGTTTCTTGGTCACCTCTTTCTAGTCCGCAGTGCAGCAGCTCGAAAAAACTTCGTTTTTCCTCGCTGTCGGGCATTCGCCCTATGAAAAAAAGAAGCCGCACACAGCTGCTTTTGTGTAAACACAACGCTTCTGTGTGTGGCTTCTTTTTTTCGCACTGCTCTTTGCTTACGCAAGTTTGGACTTAGCCAGCTCTGCCAGTTTTGCGAAACCTTCTGCATCGTTGATAGCCATGTCAGAAAGGATCTTGCGGTTCATCTCAACACCAGCCTGCTTTAAGCCGTACATGAACTTGCTGTAGGACAGACCATTGATACGTGCTGCTGCGTTGATACGAGCGATCCACAGCTGACGGAACTGTCTCTTTCTCTCTTTACGACCAGCGTAGGAGCTTGTAAGAGCTCTCATTACGGACTGCTTAGCTACACGGTACTGTTTGGAACGTGCGCCTCTGTAACCCTTTGCCAGCTTTAATACTCTATTGTGTTTCTTTTTAGCGTTTAATCCGCCTTTTACTCTTGCCATCGGTTATTTCCTCCTTCTTAATCCTCGAATCTTATAAGTACGGTAAAATCTTCTTCATTACCTTGCTGTTTGTAGCATCAGTAACGATGTCTTTTCTAAGATTTCTTTTTCTCTTTGTAGATTTCTTAGTTAAGATGTGGGATTTGTAAGCTTTATTTCTTACTAACTTTCCGGTTCCGGTTGTTTTAAAACGTTTAGCAGCTGCTCTGCTTGTTTTCATTTTAGGCATGGTGTAGTCCTCCTTAATAATAGTTATGTCCTTATATCTAGCGTTTCGCAGAAAGGAACAGTACAATACTTCTTCCTTCTACTTTTGCCGGTTTATCAACGGCTGCGATATCGGCAAGCTTCTCTGCAAAATCGTCAAGGATATACTTTGTCTTTGACATATGTGCCATCTCACGACCTCTGAAACGAAGTGTAACCTTTACTTTATTGCCTTTTTCCAGGAATTTTCTCGCATTGTTCATCTTGGTATTCAGGTCATTTTCATCGATATTCGGGGAAAGACGAACTTCCTTGATCTCGATTACCTTCTGTTTCTTCTTAGCTTCTTTTTCTTTTCTTGCAAGCTCGTATCTGTATTTACCGTAATCGATAATCTTGCAGACCGGCGGCTTCGCAGTCGGAGCAATCTTTACTAAATCCAGTTCCGCTTCTTTCGCTAACTTGTAAGCATCCTTTGCGGACATGATTCCAAGCTGCTCTCCATTTTCGCCAATCAAACGAACCTCTCTATCTCTAATCTGTTCGTTAATCATTAACTCGCTAATAGTCGTGCACCCCCATGATATGTGATGATTTTGGTTGATTCAGTGTCAAAAAAAATAAGTGAACAGTACAGACCATCCACTTACTCATAATAGGAAATCCAATATAGGAAATTTCTCAAATTTATGAACCCACAGTCACTTGCTCGTGCTGAGGTGAGGTAGATAACCTGCTTTCCTGTCTTCGTGAAGTTGTTTCCTCACAACTTTTGTTAGTATACTATGGTTTCTTTGGAATGTCAACCGGTTTTTTCGAGATTTTTGAGAAGATTTACAAATGATTTTTAAATATGGTTCACGTGTTGCGCGAATGACGGCAACGTACGCAAATACATTTACGAACATACTAAAAACTACCGCCGGATATCACTACCTCTGCCCGATTTTGCTTCCTTCCTGACAGAATTTTCCATATCCAGCGGCATTTTTTATTTCGAATGCTTATGCAGGCTTTCTTCTATTTAAAAAGAAAACCGCATCAGAGTCACCGTTTCTGGAAACTCGAACATTCCGTCTGCATAGAAACCGTCGCATTGCCTCCGGTGATTCCGATGTGTTCCGCACTGCACCGGCGGTCTGTATTATAAACACAGTTCGTTGCCTCGCACTCTACTTCGAGACGGCTCTCCGGTGTTTTAAAAAGGTTGCGGAATGTGCCGCCTTTCTTCTCGTCGAAGCTGCCGCAGCAGGTATCGCATTTATCCTGCGCTGTCTTTCCTTCTACCAGAATGGTATTTTTACAGCAGCAGTTTTCCGCATTGTGCATACATCCGGTTACACTACAATCCAGTTTTGTCATGATTTTTCCTCCTGTTTTCTGACATGCATCACCGAAAGTCTCCTCCGGCATCCAGCCGTCAAACTTTTCAGCGATACACTTTTCAATGTGTCATGGTTTTCGTTGCTGTTCACACATGTATGACCAGTAACGGGATTTTGCCGATACTTCGCATTTCAAATCGGCAAAATCTGCAACCAGAACTGTATCGTACGGAACTTTCAGTTCAGAAAATTCCTGCCTGTGAACAGTTACTGGTTTTTAGATTCAGGAGTAGTATCTGCTTCTTTTTTGGATTTATTCGTGCAAACTAAAACAAACGCATCCATGATTTTATCTCACAGATGCGTCTGCCTGATTTTTTAATTTTTCAAAACTATTTAGCTTCGTCTGCTTTCACAGTCTCACGCAGGTTTTTCTCTTCGATCTCCTTCTGGATAGACTCGATGAAGCTCTCTACACTGCTTGCGCCCTCGTCACCCGCAAAACGGCTGCGGACGGAAACGGTCTTCTCTTCTTCCTCTTTCTGTCCAACAACCAGCATGTACGGGATCTTCTGGGTCTGTGCCTCGCGGATCTTGTAGCCGATCTTCTCGGAACGTGTATCCATCTCTGCACGGATGCCAGCCTCGGTCAGCTTGTCCAGAACTTCCTTGCTGTAATCTGCGTATTTGTCAGAGATCGGAAGAATCTTTACCTGTACCGGTGCCAGCCAGGTTGGGAATGCACCCGCGAAGTGCTCGATCAAGATACCGATGAAACGCTCGATGGAACCAAATACAACACGGTGAATCATGATCGGACGATGTTTCTCGCCGTCTGCTCCGGTGTACTCTAATTCAAATCGCTGTGGAAGCTGGAAGTCAAGCTGGATGGTACCACACTGCCAGGTTCTTCCGATAGAATCTTCCAGATGGAAGTCGATCTTCGGTCCATAGAATGCGCCATCGCCCTCGTTTACCACATACGGCAGTCCCAGCTCTTCCAGAGCGGAACGCAAGCCTTCGGTTGCCATCTCCCAATCTTCATCACTTCCCATGCTGTCTTCCGGACGGGTGGACAGCTCTACGTGATATTTGAACCCAAACAGGGAATATACCTGGTTGATCAGGTGTACAACGCCCTTGATCTCGTCCTTGATCTGCTCCGGTGTCATGAAGATATGTGCATCATCCTGTGTGAAACAGCGTACACGCATCAGACCATGAAGCTGACCAGATTTCTCATGACGATGAACGATACCAAGCTCACCCATACGCAGCGGCAGATCACGGTAGGAACGTGGCTCAGAAGCGTATACTAAAACGCCGCCCGGACAGTTCATTGGTTTAATTGCGTAATCCTCTTCATCGATCACAGTTGTATACATGTTGTTTTTGTAATGATCCCAGTGTCCGGAAGTCTCCCAGAGCTTGCGATTCAGGATGATCGGAGTGGAAATCTCTACATAACCAGCTTTTTTATGGATTTCTCTCCAGTAATCAAGCAGGGTATTTTTCAGTACCATGCCCTTCGGCAGGAAGAACGGGAAACCCGGACCTGCATCGTGCATCATGAACAGGCCAAGTTCTTTGCCCAGTTTACGATGGTCACGTTTCTTTGCCTCTTCCATCATTGTGATGTATGCTTCCAGATCCTCTTTGGTTGCAAATGCGGTCGCATAGATACGGGTCAGCATTTTGTTCTTCTCGCTGCCTCTCCAGTATGCGCCTGCCAGATTCATCAGCTTAAATGCCTTACCAACACCCTTGGTGTTCATCATGTGAGGTCCTGCACATAAGTCAGTAAAATCACCCTGACGGTAGAAGCTGATCTCTGCATCCTCCGGCAGATCCTCGATTAATTCTACCTTGTACGGCTCCTCTTTCTCCTTCATGAACTCGATCGCTTCATTTCTCGGCAGAGTAAAGCGCTCCAGTGGAAGTGCTTCTTTGATGATTTTCTTCATCTCTGCCTCGATCTTCGGCAGATCCTCTGCAGTCAGAGGGGTAGCCGGATCGACATCATAGTAGAAACCGTCTGCGATGGACGGTCCAATCGCAAGTTTTGTCTCCGGGTAAAGGCGTTTTACAGCCTGTGCCATTACATGGCTGGCAGTATGGCGCAGAGCTGCCAGACCTTTCTCATCCTTTGCAGTCAGGATATTTAACTGACAGTCATGGTCGATCACGGTACGGAGATCTTCTTCCTCACCGTCAACCTCACCCAGACATGCCACTCTCGCCAGGCCTTCGCTGATGTCTTTTGCAATGTCGATGATGGACATCGGGCTCGCATATTCTTTGACAGAGCCATCTTTTAATGTGATCTTCATCTTTTTTCTCCTTTTCGTTCTGAAATAATAAAAGCTTCCTGACCAGAAGAACCAAAAAAAGTCCCTTAGCCAGATATTTCTGACTAAGGGACGATAAATCGCGGTTCCACCCTTATTGAATCGATCTCTCGGATCGACTCCACTTCATTCTGATGATAACGGAATCACCGTTCCCGATTAAGGGACATTCAAAGCTGGTATTCAGATTTGTTTTCCTGTCCGACGCTTCCACCCACAGCCACCTGCCTCTGTTATTTCAGGCTTTTCCTGCGACGCCGTTCTCTGTCCAGTTCCACAATCCTACTGGTCTTCTCAACACTTTCTTTATATAGATAAACCTGTTTCTGGTTCATCATTACAGTCTCGATTATATCAGCTGTTTCTATTTTGTCAAGATATTTTTCTCTTGAGTTTTCACTGCATTGACAGACCGCCTCTTTCATGGTATGATAATAAGGATCTAAATATAAGGGCCAGTACCGGTTTCGACAGGGATCATGAAGCTGGTGAAGCTATCCGCATGCGATGCGTTAAATGGCAAACTTAAAATTAAACGCTAACAACAAATTAGCATACGCTGCCTAATTTGGCAGTTGTCAGCCTTAGAGCACTCACACTTTAAGAATCTGGCATCGAATATGTGAGAAACGATGACAGGCGGGTTCCGGACTGTCAGGCGTATCAGGAACTACTGAAGTTCTGAGGATGTTCGTTTCCGCAGGATAGAGGGAATGTCAAAGAACGGACTATGATAGTAGAAGAACAGGGAATTGGTTTTTGGACACGGGTTCAACTCCCGTCTGGTCCACTCACAAAAAGAAAGCCTCGAAGTCTGAACCACTTCGAGGCTTTCCTTTCGTTTATTCTACCGGTTCTGGAATATCTGGATAATTGCTTTCACAATCGCCACCAGTACATTCCACATCCGTTTCAGCGGACCTTCATCGCTGTCGCTTGTGGATTCCTGATCGGAAATATCCGTCGCGTCATCATCATCGCTAATCTCATCCGTTCTGAGGACAATCTGCACGCTGTTCGGGGACGGGTTCTTGGAGGAAGTAAAGGAAATCTTATCTGCCTCTGGATCCATGTTCAGGAAATTATTCTCATCCTCAAACTTATCAAGCTGCTCATCAAGCGTACTCTTCATGCTGTCTCCCGCTTCGCGGATGGCTGAAATATTATCAATCATCGTCAGATTCTTATCAAGAAGCTTCTCCATTCCCTGAAGTGTTGCCTTCGTACCGGAATCCAGAGAATCTCCAGCTGAAATCAGCGTGTCATTTAAAAGGCTCAGCATATCATGTGTGGTATACAGCGTCTTCGTCAGACGATTCATCAGCTCTTCCGAATCTGACAGCGAATCCAGCATCGTCGGAACATACTTATCAGTCGTTTCAATCAGAACGCGCATATCATCCAGCAAATTAATCAGCTCATCCGTGGAACTTCTCAGTGCCGACAGGGTAGAGCCCGTCTTTCCACTGATGTCTCCGGCCGTCTGGAACGCTCCATTGACCCGGTTGACAACCTCTTTTGCTGATTTCTGCATCTCCTCAATTTTCTGGAAAATGCCTTTCGTCGATTCTACCAGACTCTTCACACCGGCTGCATAGGTCGTCGATGACAGGGACTGCAGCGATTCTTCTACGTCATCCTCTGCATTTCCAATCTCATCTTCCCAGCTTGCATCATTGACGCCGCCGCTTCCCGGTTCGCCGGACGGTCCGACTGTCAGCTCTTCGGAAGAAGCCTCGGTTCCAAATGCATTTACCTGCGCGTCTTCACTGTCTTTTGAAGCAGAATCGCCTGTATCCTTCTTGTCTTCCGCCGTTTCTTCTGTACCAGATACTGCAGCCTCTTTCTCCGAAGAATTACCGGAGGTTATATCCGCCTCGGTTCCATTTTCCGTCCCGGCTGCTGAACTTGACGTATCCGCCGCAGTCTCCTCTGCATTGGCAGTTTTCGTCTTACGGATTCGTTTCAGCTTCGTGCCATCCAGCGCATCCAGGCTCTGATTCAGGCTTTCGGCTCCCTGTTCGGTCGCCGTCAGAGAAGTAGTTCCCTCTCCAAGAAGCTGGTCAATCTGTTCCAGAATCTTCTGGGTCTCCGCCGTCTTCTGAGCAAGATCTTTCTCGATCGCCTCCTGCGACTGCTGGCTGAGCAGTCCCTTGTTCAGCTCATCGGCTGCCGAACGCAGCGATTTACTCAAACCTCCCAGACGATCATACAGGCGATCTAGTTCATCCTGCATATCTTCCATCGTATTGGAAAGCGCCTGTGTGTTGCTGTTAATATCCGTCACTGCATCGCGCGCCGTCTGTAAATACGGAATCATGACCGTCGTCTGATCCGTAACCGCCTGCAGATCGGCAAGCGCCTGTGTCGAGAGCGCCTCGATCTGTTTCCGGTTAGCACTGACGGTTCCACGCGCCTGATCGAGATTTGCCAGACCGCCCTTCACGCCGGAAACATCCGACTTCATGGATTCCATCGTCTTTAACAGCGCATTCATGCTGTCATACATCTTGTTTCCATCCTCGCGCCAGGTATCTTTCGCCTCTTTCAGATCCTTGATGCGGTTCAGCTCATCCAGGGTCCCCGGAACCATCATCATAATGACTCCGATATTCTCATAATTATCCGTGCCGACCCGGACTGTAAAATCGCCGTCCTCGCCCGGAAGCGCCGCAAACATTGCCGCCTGATAGCTTCCAACCGACTGCACCTGCGCACCCGGCGCATCGACACTATAGCATTTCTCCATATCCACCGGCACAAGCACGGTCAACACCATATTATTTTTATAATATGCCTTCGCCTTCTCATTCGGGGTCGCCTTTACATTGACCTCAACCAGACCAGACGCCCCCGCCAGTTTGGATGCATCCGCTTCCACTCCATTAAGTTTATAGGAAACGTCAAACGTCCACGGCAGATCGACGCTGTTTTTCGGCATCGTACACTGATAATAAAAACGTGAATTCTTCTCCGGCAGTTTCCATGTGACGGTTCCATCGCCAATTTCCGGCGCCGTGTCGTCCGTCATGTTGACCACCTTGTCATAGGTACCATAATCGGTATATTCGGTCAGTCCATTCGTGGTACAGCCTTTGACCACATTGATCTGCGTTGCCGTTCCATAATAGTCCAGATTGACATACATCGTTTCATCTACCTGAACTCTTGGTGCAGCCGCCCGGACAGGAACTGCCGCACTCGTTATCAGCGTAACCGCTGCCAGCGTCGCCGCCGCTCCTCTTCTAATGATCTTCTTCATGGCTTCCAGCCTCCCTTTTTTCTGTCATCTTCCGTTTCCGGTCTTTTCTTCGTTCTCTCACTTTTCCGAGTAGCCGGAGCTTTCTTCTGTGTTTCTCCCGCGCCTCCGCATCGGAATCTGTTTTCTCTTGAGGACCGCCCGTCTCTGTTATTTCTGTATCTTCCAGCGCTTTCGTTTCAGCTTCGAATTGTTTTCTTTTCGACGTAACTGAATCCACCAGCGGCTTTTTCCCTTTCCACACGGCACCAGCCACGCGTCTTGCCGCCCGTTTCATACGGGCATGGCGGCGTTCGCGCCGTTTTTTGAAAAACAGATGAATCCTCTCAAATTCATTCTGCATCAGGATATGATCAAACAATACCAGAAATGCCGGCATCAGGGAGCAGACAAAAAGCATACTAATCAGAGCCCCCCGTCCAATCAAATGTCCCAGATCGCCGATCGCCGCGACACTCGATACCTTGTATACAATATATCCGGCACAGGTCAGGATCGAACCGGATGTCAGAATCGCCGGAATACTAAGATTCAGCGTCCCTATCGCCGCTTCCTTCTTATCCATCGTCTTGCGGCATTCCAGATAATTGTTCGTCGTCAGAATCGCATAATCGACGGTCGCGCCCAGCTGGATACAGCTTACGATAATGTAACCAATGAAAATCATCGTGTCTCCGACGATGTACGGTACCGCCATATTGACGAAAATCGCGACCTCAATCGGAATCATGATAAGGAGCGGAATAATCAGTGATTTAAAACTCCACATGACAACCACAAATACGCCGATCAGCGACATCACATTGACACGGCTGTAATCCTTCGTGATCGTCGTCTGGATGTCCTGTGTGGACGGTGTTGTGCCGACCAGATACGAATTTTCCGGATAATATTTCTTCATGATCGCCTGGATCTCATCCGAGCACTGGTACGCCAGCTTGCTCTCGCCCTTACTCTTAACGTAAATAAGGATTCTCGCATAATCTTTTTTATGTAACTGGCTTGTGATGCTGTACGGAAGGAAATCTTCCGGTACGCCCTCCGGGAGCTGCCCGGACAAGGACGTTACACTCTTCATGTACGGCAGGTCTTCCAGCTCATCCGTGAACTGTTTTTCCTTGATAAAAGAAGTATCCGGCACGATTGCCATCATCATATTGCTTCGTCCGAATTTCGCTGTGATCAGCTCATCATCCTCATATACCGTCGTTCCCTCGCTGGCGCCGACCGCGTCATTTCCGTAGAGGAAATCGTTCATGCTCTGCGCCGTGTATGCCGGGATCGCCAGCACCGCAATCAGAATCAGCACGATGCGGCGGCTGTTGTAGATACCGTGGCTGAGCTTATCAAACGACGGCAGGAACGAACGATGGGATGTTTTCTCAATCATCGGCGTCATACGCAGAATCATCGCCGGCATAAAAAACACCACTGTCAGAAGACTCAGGACAATACCTTTTGCCAGCACGAGTCCCATATCAAATCCGATATTAAACTTCATAAAACACAGAACGATAAATCCGACGATCGTCGTCAGGCTGCTGGCGAAAATGGAGTTTAATGCCTCATTGATCGCGTTGCTTAACGCGGTCATCTGATCCAGTCCCTTTGCCTTTTCCCTCGCAAACGCGTGGCTTAAGAAAATCGAATAATCCATCGAGCAGGCGAGCTGCAGGACCGCCGACACACTGTTCGTCAAAAAGGATATCCGCCCGATAAACAGGTTCGTTCCTTTGTTCAGGACGATCGCCACGCCCATGACCGTCAGATACAGCACCGGTTCAAACCAGGAGTTCGTCGTCACGGTCAGAATCAGGAAAATAACCACGACCGCCAGCGTCATAATCAGCTTCATCTCGCTCGAAACATTTTCCTGCAGCGATTTGTTCTGAACCGCCATGCCGACGTAATGTCCCTTGTCTCCGAGAATGTCCTTGATCTCATCGATCGTCTGGGACGTCCTCTTATCCGTGTCGCCGTTTACAAAAACAATATCCATAACCGCCGTATTATCCTTGTAATACTCATCAACACTATTAAAGTTGATAAATGCGTCCGCCGCGTATACGCTGGTCGATGTATCGAGCCACATGACCTGATCGACTCCGTCCAACGCCTCTATTTTATCCTTGTAGGCTTTCGCCTCATAAAGCGAAACATCATCAATCATGATGCGCCCCGTGCCGGGGTAGCCGAATTTCTCTTCCATCAGGTCCAGTCCCTGTTTGGACTGGACGGTCGACGGCAGGTATTCCGTCAGATCATAGTTGATCTCGACAAACGGCGCCATGAGCGCTGATATCAGCACCAGAACCAGAAAGACAATCTCGATCGCCCTGCTCCGCTCAATGATGAATTTCGGCAAGGAGAAGGCTTCTTTTTCCGTCTGTTTTTCTTCTTTGCGTTTATGTAAAAATTTCAGTTTCATGCCTGCTTGCTCCTGTCATACAATGATTGCGATCCTTACCGCATCAAAATAATCATATAATAATGCTTATCGCCGACCTGCTGATGTGCAACACCCATTTCCTTATAATAAATCACCCGGTCCACGCGCTTTTTCTCGTCGCTGTCGTGATTACGCAGAAGCTTTTCTTCTGCCTGCGTCACATCATCACAGTTGATGAGGTAAATCTCCGTATGACGTCTCGCAGTGCTTTCCCCGATGGATTTGAGGTAATCATCAAGTGTGCCTTCATCCGGGATCCGGCTGCTTCCATAGCCCTTACTGCGTGCCATCGCCAGACGGTGTTCGGCGATCTGCTGTAATTTTCCATTTAAAATAAAGCTGGCATCTTTATCGTAATCTTTTTTGTCATCGTCATAGTAATCTTCTTCCTCATCCCCATCAAACGCGTCCGCCTTCAGCTCATTTAAGCTGTCCGCCATCGCCTGGGTATCTGCATCCAGAAATGCCAGCGTGTACGCGCCGCCGCCCGTGTTTTTCTTCTTTTTGGCGTTCGCCAGGCTGCCGTCCGCGTTGATCGTATACTGCGTCTCATCCTTTGTGAAGGTCGTTCCCTCCATCGCGCCGCTGTCTTTCAGGAAATAGTATTTTCCGTCGATATTCTGCCAGCCGGTCGCCATCGCGCCGTCCCCTTGCAGATAATACCAAGTTCCATTTTCCTGCTCCCAGCCCGTTTTCATCAAACCGTCTGCTCCGAGCAGGTACCATTTTCCGCCCATCTGCTGCCAGCCCGTCAGGTAAGAACCGTCCATTCCCACCAGATAATAACCATTCTCCACCGGCTGCCAGACACCCACATCATCCGCAAGCACTGTCTGGGCGGCAGACGCTGAGAAAAGGAGACTTACTCCTGCGATTCCTGCCAGCCGTACTATCTTATGTCCCAGAACTGCTTTCAGCGCCCTTTTTAACCCCGGCGCCGTCCGCTTTTCTTCCTTCTTCATCCACAAATTTCTGTCCTTCATACGCTGTCCTCACTCTTCTTTACGCTTATTGATCGAATCCATCTGTTTCCAGTTCCACCCCCCGTGCCGTTAAAAGTGCCCGGAGCATCGCCGCCAGCTCCTTTTCCGAGATCCGGCTGCTGTCAATCAGCATTTCATAACTTGCTTTATCCGCCCATGTCTTTTTTGCATAAAAATTATAATAATTTTTCCGTATTTTATCCGCTTGTTTGATCAGGTATTCAGCTTCTTTTTCATCTGTCTCGTAACGCCGCATAATCTCCTTCACGCGCGCCTCCATCGGGGCATATATAAATAGAGAAATAAGCCCTTCTGTCTCCTCCAGGATCTTGTCAGCGCAGCGTCCCACGATGATGCATGGACCTTTCTTCGCATACTCCCGGATCAACTGGGACTGCACGACAAACAAGGTATCATTCATCGGCTTTCCATAACCGGTAAACGGATTGCACTTGGCCGGAACCTTAAAAAGAAAACGGTTCGCCTTCATCTCGTCCGCCTCTTCCAGTTCCTCCATCTTAAATCCGCCGCACACCGCTGCTTCCTCTATCAGATGGCGGTCATAACAGGGAATTCCCAGTTCCTTTGCCAGAGACTGCCCCAGATTATGGCCGCCGCTTCCAAACTCTCTTCCGATTGTAATGACAAAATTTTTCATACCAGATTCCACCTTCGTATCTATTTCCTTTTGCTTTCGCATATGCTGCAGGTTCTCATAGCCGTTCCTTTCCCGATTGTCAGCCACTCCTGCCGTCTGTGAAACGTTCCATACAAAAGACTTCTTCGCAGTGAACAGTTACATCTAAAATAGAGCATATACAACTCATGTCTGTTTAATTGACATTTGTTCATTTTTGAACTATAATGCATTATACTAAGTTGTTCGAATGAATACAATAATCATTTTTACGTCAGTTGTATTTTAATCAACATTTCATCACATTATGTTTGTTTTTTGTATCTGGTGTGCCCATTTTTACTTATTTTTAACACTCCCTTCATCCACAGCCTCCGATACACAGTCATACGGCGTTTCCCTGTCTGGAAACGTTCAGAAAGGAAGTCACTATGAAAGAAGAAATACTCGACCGGCGTGTACGAAAGACGAGACGCCAGTTAAAAGAATGCTTAACCCGCCTCCTCAAAGAAAAAAAAATTCAGGATATCACGGTGCGCGAACTCGCCGAGATGGCTGACATCAACCGCGGCACCTTTTATCTTCATTATAAAGATGTCTTTGACCTGATGGATCAGATCAAAAATGAACTGGTCGAGGAGGTTGAGTCTGTCCTGACGCACCATCCCGTTCCCGAACTGGTAGCGCGCCCTTCCCTCGCACTCTCAGAACTATTTCCTCTTGTACAGGAAAATGCAGAGATTGTTTCTATCTTAATAGGAGAAAACGGTGATCTGAATTTTGTCAACCGCCTGAAACGCATTGTCAGCGATAAATGTTTAAAAGGCTGGCTGGATCTCAAATGTTCCAGCGATCCGGATACGCTCGCGGCATTTTCCGCCTTTATCGTTTCCGGCTGTGTCGGTACCGTTCAGTACTGGATCGAAAGCGGCATGAAGGAATCCACAGAACAGATGGCAATCTTGACAGAGGACTTTATCTTAAAAGGCATCCGGGTGCTGGAAAATCCGGCTTGACTTTCACGAAATTCCGTGCTTTAATAAAACTGCAATTTTTAAAAATTCAGAAAGGAGAACCACATGGACAGTTGTGACAGCAACGGGCGAAGTCGTCGCGATGGGCAAAATCAAACTATGAATTCCAACCATGCGTACCAGACTGTTGGTCTGCCGCAGGGTCTTTTTGAGTGTGAATCGGGCTGTCTGACAGCACATTTCCGCCTGCTTTAACAGGCTGGTGATTCAGTGCTGAACGTTTCCCGGCACGATTGGTTTTCATATATATTTGTCCATCGCCCTGGCGCGGGTTTGAAACTGCCATCTGCGGCATTTCATCCTGTTCCCGACTGGCGGTGGATTTTTTTATTCCCGCACTGCTCGCCCTGTACGTCCCAAACGGCATTAAATAGAACGACAGAAAGCGAGGGAACCAAATATGAATCAGACTCCAGAAATGGACGAAAAGAAAACAAGCTCCCCGGAAACGGCTCCGATCGCCGCAACCGCAGAGCATAATGCTAATTTTGAAGAAAATATCCGCGCGATCATCCGCAGCGGAAAACCGGCAAGCGTGATCCGGGATGACCTCGACAATTACCATGCAAACGATATTGCCGAGGTTCTGGAAACACTGGACACTGCGACCCGGAAACGCCTCTACAATATTCTCTCTCTGGAAATGACGGCAGAGATTTTCACCTATCTCGATGAACCGGCGCCTTATCTGGATGAACTGGGGCTTGACCGGGCGGCAGCCGTTCTGGCAGAGATGGATGCCGATGAGGCGGTCGATATCCTCGAAAATTTAGATCCGGAGGAAAAAGAAGCCCTGATCGCGCGCATGGATCAGGAATCTAAGGATGATATCCACCTGATCTTTTCCTACGATGAGGAACAGATCGGTAGCCGGATGACGACCAACTACATCGTCATTCCCAATAACTGTACGATCAAGCAGGCAATGCGCCATCTGATCTCCCAGGCGGAGGACAACGACAACATCGACACCATCTACGTCGAAGACGAAAATGGGCGCTATTTCGGTGCGATCGAGCTGAAAGATTTAATCACTGCCCGTGAGTACATGAAGCTGGAGGATATTATCAGTACCTCCTATCCGTATGTGTATGCGGATGAGAAATCTTCGGACTGTATGGAAGAGCTGATCGATTACAGTGAGGATTCTATCCCGGTACTCGATCGGAACCATAAGATCATCGGCGCCATCACTTACGAGGATATCGCCGAGGCGATCGATGACGAGATGGGTGATGACTATGCAAAGCTGGCAGGTCTTACTTCAGAAGAGGATCTGCATGAACCACTGTTACAGAGTTTGAAAAAACGCCTCCCGTGGCTGGTGCTGCTGCTCTTCCTCGGCATGGGTGTTTCCTCGGTGGTCGGTATTTTCGAGCCGATCGTTGACCGTATCGCCCTTCTTATCTGCTTCCAGTCGATGATCCTCGACATGGCAGGCAATGTCGGCACCCAGTCGCTGGCTGTCACCATCCGTGTCCTGATGGATGAGGATATCTCCGCGATGCAGAAGCTGGGATTTGTATTCAAGGAAATGCGAATCGGATTTTTAAATGGACTGCTGCTCGGCTCGGCTTCGTTCGTCGTAATCGGCATTTTCATCCATATTATGAAGCAGAAGAGTCTTTTCTTCTCGTTTGCACTTTCCGGCTGTGTCGGCATCTCTCTTCTGACCGCAATGGTAATCTCCAGCCTGGTCGGCGTACTGGTGCCGATGCTGTTTCACAAGCTGAAGGTTGACCCGGCAGTTGCGTCTGGTCCGCTTATCACGACGGTGAATGATCTGGTAGCGGTTGTGACTTATTATGGACTGGCGGAGATTTTGCTGGTGGATGTGTTTCATTTAGTGTAGAGCACCGGTGAAAATAGGTATTTGTGATTCGGACGCAAAACAGGACTCTTCCTTTTTAGCAACTTCTCCCTGCTTCTTATAGATAGAGTTTGCATCTACCCCGCCGCGCACGCTGGAAAGCGGATAGATGTTGGTACTGCGTCCGATGATGCTGCCCGGGTTTAGGATAGAGCCGCAGCCTACTTCTACGTTGTCACCGAGCATGGCGCCGATTTTTTTGCGTCCGGTTTTGATCTTGCCGTCTTCGGCGTGGATTTCCACCAGAAGTTTATCGGATTTTACGTTGGAGGTGATGGAACCGGCACCCATGTGGGATTTATATCCTAAGATGGAGTCTCCGACGTAATTATAATGCGGTACCTGTACTTTATCGAACAGGATGACGTTTTTAAGCTCGGTAGAGTTTCCGACTACTGCACCTTCTCCGATCAGGGCGCTGCCGCGGATGAATGCACAGTGGCGCACCTCGGCGTCTTTGCCGACGATGACCGGTCCGTGCAGATAGGCGCTGTCAAATACCTTCGCTGTCTTGTGAACCCAGATGTTTTCACCACGTTTCTCATATTCTGCCGGATCCAGGCTATTTCCCAATTCGATGATAAAATTACTGAGACCTGCCAGCGCCTCCCACGGGTATGTAAACTGTTTCAGATAATCCGAAGCCAGCGTATGGGTTAAATCATATAATTCTGTGATTTTCATTTCTTCTTTTTTCATGATCATTGCCTTTCCTGAAATTCAATTTTTTCTATTATTATAAATAGATTGTTTACTTTCACTTACTTTGTTCCTGTCCGGATGTAATACTTGTCGTCTCAGAGCTAGTTTCAGCTTTTACTGTTCTTGCAGTCTTCGCAGTTCCCCTACTCTTTACGCTTCTGCTTCGCGACACTTTCTCTGCATTTTGGTAAAACACAGCAACCGCATCAAATGCCGGCCGCAGCCCATACGTATTTCCCATATGAACCGCATTGTAGGTGCGTCCGATAACGAAGCGCTCTAATTTCTGCATATATTCATCCGGTGTGATGCTGCCCTCTGCCACATAGGTCAGACCTTTTTCCCAGCTTGCCGTCAGCTCCGGGTTGAGAAGCTGCTTCATGGAGGTGTGTACGACCTCATAAATCAGTTCTCCCAGATAGGTCGGCGTGATGACCTGCGTTTTTTCGTTGAGCGCCATGTATTTGATGTTGAACAACTTTTTCAGGATCTCCGCGCGGGTTGCACTCGTTCCGATGCCGCTGCCCTTGATCTGGGCGCGCAGCTCTTCGTCTTCGATAAGCTGACCGGCATTTTCCATCGCCAGAATCATCGAACCGGAGGAATAACGCTTCGGCGGAGATGTCTCGCCCTCTTTGATCTGCAAATCATCCAGTGACACTTTCATCCCCTTTTTGAGCTGTTCCAGCATATGGATAAACTCTGGGTGGGACGCGTCAATTACCTTTGGCTGGCTGCTGTCTGTTCCATCTGCTTCTCTTGCCGGATTTTCCGCATCATTTCCATCTATACCTGGTTCAAAGCGGTTCGTTCTGCCGACACTTTCCCCGGCAGTGTCCCTTTTCTTTTTCGGAATTTCCGCCACCTTGAGATATCCCGCTTCTTTCAATACCTTGAAACTGGCAAAGAAATGTTCACCTTTTACCTCAATCTCAACCGCATATTTCTGGTAAACCGCCGCCGGATAAAAGATGCTTAAGAAACGGCGCACAATCACCTGGTAAATCTTGCGGTTCAACTCCGAGAGACTTCGCAGCGCGCCGAGTCCCTGTCCGGTCGGTATGATTGCGTAGTGATCGGTAATCTGCTTATCATTGACATAGCGCGTTTTTGCTATGTTTTTCCACAGCCCCGCCTGCATCGCCTCCGATGCAAATGCCGCCAGCGGCTCATAATGCGTCAGACCGCCGATATTTTTACTGATCTCCTTCGCCACCGCCGTTGAAAGCACACGCGCGTCCGTTCGCGGATAGGTAACCAGTTTTCGCTCATACAGCTCCTGCACCACTTTCAGGGTCTGATCCGGGCTGATTTTAAACATTTTAGAACAATCATTCTGGAGCTCCGCCAGGTTATAGAGAAGAGGTGGATTTTTGGTTTCCTTTTTCTTTTCCACTTTTAAAATGGTTCCCTGCGAAGTATTATATACGCTCATTAAACCCGCGTTCGCTTTTCCTGCGTCGCTGACCTCTGACTGCATGACTCCCGAATTTTCGCTTCCATTCTCGCGTTCCCACAGCCATGCAATCAGCGCCTCCGCGTCCTTTCGCTCCTTAAAACCATTTTCCTTATACAGACAAGGCGTTCCATAGTACCGGCTTCCTTCCACCGCCCGCCATTCGCCGTCAATCGAGATGCCTGCCGGTCCGAATGTACCAATCACGCGGTAAAATGGCGTTTTGACAAATTCCCGGATCTCCCTCTCCCGGCGGACTACCATACCGAGGACACAGGTCATGACGCGTCCGACTGAGATCACGGTCCGGTCAGAACTTCGCATATAGTTAGAAACAGATGGTCCATATTTCAACGTCAGTGCGCGGGAAAAGTTAATTCCCATCAGATAATCTTCTTTTGCCCGCAGATATGCCGAATCCGCCAGATGATCGTATTCGGACAGATCCTTCGCTTCGCGGATGCCGCGCAGAATCTCTTCCTCCGTCTGTGAATCGATCCAGACGCGCTTCTGTCTCTTGCCCTGCACGCCAGCCATCTGCGCGACGAGGCGGTAGATATATTCTCCCTCCCGTCCCGAGTCGGTACAGACGTAGATTGTATCTACATCCGCCCGGTTTAAGAGACCGCTCACGATTCCAAACTGTTTCTTCACGCTGTCGATAACCTGATATTTCCATTCTTTCGGGAGAAATGGAAGTGTCTCCAGACTCCAGCGCTTATATTTCATATCATATACTTCTGGATAGCTCATCGTGACCAGATGTCCAACACACCAGGTCACAACCGCATTTTCCGACTCAATATAGCCATCCACCGATCGTCCATTTACCTTGAGTGCATTTGCGAACTCACGCGCCACGCTCGGTTTCTCGGCTATAAATAACGATTTTGCCACGTTGTTCTGCTCCTATCTTACTAATTTCGTAACTGTTCAGTACCTAATTTCCTCTAATTACTTTTCCGCTTCGGCGTCCACTCCGCCAGAATCGCCGCCGCAAACATCAGCGCACAGCCAATTAGCATCCGCAACGTCAGCTCCTCATGCAGCAGCCAGACAGAGAACAGGAGTCCAAACACCGATTCAAACGACAGTAGAATCGAGGATGTGCTGGCGCTCAGATATTTCTGCCCCACTGTCTGAAGCAGAAAACAGAGCATACTGGATGCGAGTCCCAGATACAGCATCGAAACTGCTACTCCCGGCAGTGTAAATACTTCCGGATGGAACGCGCCTTCCGTGAGAAGCCCCAGCACCCACGAACACGCCGCCGCTGTTCCCATCTGCATGACCGTCAGGCGGATCGGAGTGCAGTATGCCGTGAAGCGATCCAAAAAAATCATATGAACCGCAAAGCAGATGCCGCACACCAGCGTCAGGAAATCACCAAAATTGACCGACAGATCGCCTTTCAGCGATAAAAGCGCCAATCCCACAACAGCAAATCCCGCTGCGATCAGGTTATTTGCCTTCGGGCGCACATGATTAACCGCCCATGCCAGAAACGGCACGATCACCACATATAACGTCGTAATAAACGCATTTTTACTCGCGGTCGTGTATTTCAGCCCATACGTCTGAAAATAATAACTGATAAATAGAAACAATCCCGCCAGTGCGCCGCATTTAAACTCCTGCATCGACATTCCCCGGATCTGTTTCCAGAAAAGAGCCGCCATCCCAAGCGCCGCTATCGTAAACCGGTACGCCAAAAGGTATGTAGGTGTGATCGCGTCCATCGAATTTTTCATCACAACGAACGCGCTGCCCCAGATAATTGTTACAAATAAAAGGCTGGCAGATGCCAGCACTTTTACCCCCTTGTTGTTTGTCTCACTCATGTCAATCTCTATCCTATGTCAAAATAATCACAAATCAAATACAAATTTAAACCGTCATAAATTTATAACTGGTCGTTGTATCGTATTTCTCGCCCTTTTTCACGATCGGGGATGCAAATCCCGGCATGTTGACTGCGTTCGGGTAATACTGCGTCTCAAAGCAGTATCCCTGGCGTCTCACATACTTCACGCCGCCCTTACCCGGAACAAGAAAAATCAGGAAATTGCCCGTGTAGAACTGAACTCCCGGCAGATCGGTGTATACCTCCATCTTGCGCCCACTCTCCTCGTCGATCGCAGCCGCCGCCAGACTGAATACGCCTGACTCATGGTTGAGAATCCAGTTATGATCGTAGCCGCCGCCCAGTTTTAACTGATCGTAATCCGCTTCAATATCACGTCCGATCGGCTTGAAATCTGAGAAATCCATCGGAGTCCCTATTACCTTGCGGATCTCACCGGTCGGGATCAGCACCTTGTCTACCGCCGTGATCGCATCACTGTCAATGTAAACCATCTGCGAAAGCGCCGGACCACTCTTATGGCCTGCCAGATTGAAATACGCATGGTTTGTCATATTAAAAATGGTATCCTGATCGCAGGTCCCCTCGTAATGAATCTTTACTTCATTTTCATCTGTCAGCGTGTAGGTCACACGGATCGAGGCATTTCCCGGATATCCCTGATCGCCGTCCGGGCTTTCCAGTGTAAACGAAACCTGATTAACGCCCGTCTCATATTCTGCCGCCCAGATACGATTCCGGTAAAAATCCATGCCGCTGTGCAGGTTGTTCGGACCATCATTCGCCGTCAATTCATATTTTTTATCATTTAACGTAAACACCGCGCCGCCAATCCGGTTTGCATTTCGTCCAACAGCCTCGCCCAGATGCCCATCGCTTACCAGGCAGTCTGCTACTGTTTCATGTCCCAGCAGGACATCCGCCATCTCTCCGTTCCGATCCGGCACCAGCATCGTGGACCAGATTGCACCCAGATCTAAAAAGGATGCAGAAACTCCATTCTGATTCGTCAATGTATAACGGCTGACCTCTCTGCCATCTTCCATTGTTCCAAAGATTGTCTTCTCAACCATGCCAAATCCCCCTTAATTTTTAGAATCCGAAAAATATTTTTCGCATTTTTTATGCTTACTTATGTCAGAATAAATCTATTTAACTTTTCAAGTCGAACGTCCGTGAGACTTGGCGCGTGATTCTGGTCAGCGAAGCTGACATATTCCTATCAGAATCACTGCGCATCCTCGCGGAGCGTTTATCTCAGTCGGAGACAAGGCTTCCACTGAGACAAATTTGCTATTACTCACCACCTGAAGAGGTGGGAGTCTTCTCGACTGAGATAAATAGCTGATTTATTAAGTATACAATACTTTTCCCCTCATGCACACCCATTTTTTCCAAATCCCATTATAAAAATTTAAAGATTCGTTACTGTTCACACATGTGTGCCCAGTAACAGGCTTTTGCCGATGCTTCACATTCCAAATCGGCAAAAGCTGCAGCCAGAACTGTATCTTACGGAATTTTCAGTTCAGAAAATTCCCACCTGTGAACAATTACCAAGATTCCATTTCAGATAAAAAAGAAGGTTCCTTGACGCATCACGCGGAGCATTTTTGTGTCTTAGGACGAAGTTTCCTATGACACAAACAAAAACTGCCGTTCCGGACAGAGTCAGCCATCGTTTTTTAAACAGCCTCTCCGCCACTGGGCGGCAGTTCTTACTTTTATCAGTTTTAATTTTCTATTTCACGGATTCTCTGAACAGATTTCTTTATTTCGCCTGGATATATCCCTGTGCGGTCAGAAGCTCTGCACACAGTACCGCACCGCCGGCTGCGCCGCGCAGTGTGTTGTGGGAGAGACCTACAAACTTCCAATCGTAAACTTTGTCTTCTCTCAGACGGCCAACAGATACGCCCATGCCCTTCTCATAGTTGACATCCAGCTGTACCTGCGGACGATTATCCTCTTCCAGATACTGAATGAACTGCTTCGGTGCGCTCGGAAGCTCCAGTTCCTGCGGAAGTCCTTTGAAATTAACCAGCTTCTCGATCAGCTGCTCTTTGGTTGGTTTCTTTCTGAACTTTACAAATACGGCTGCTGTATGTCCGTCCAGAACCGGTACACGGATGCACTGGCAGGTAATCACCGGCTCGGATGCCTTCACGATCTCGCCGTCCTTGATCTCTCCCCAGAGACGAAGCGGCTCCTGCTCGCTCTTCTCCTCCTCACCACCGATGTACGGGATGATGTTGCCTTCCATCTCCGGCCAGTCTTTGAACGTCTTGCCAGCTCCGGAGATTGCCTGATACGTCGTAGCTACTACCTCATATGGCTCAAATTCCTTCCATGCAGTCAGAACCGGTGCATAGCTCTGGATGGAGCAGTTCGGTTTTACCGCTACGAAGCCTCTCTTGGTTCCCAGACGTTTTTTCTGGAACTCAATCACCTTAAAGTGCTCCGGATTGATCTCCGGCACTACCATCGGAACATCCGGTGTCCAGCGGTGTGCGCTGTTGTTGGAAACAACCGGTGTTTCTGTCTTTGCATACGCATCTTCAATCGCACGGATCTCTTCTTTTGTCATATCTACGGCGCTGAACACGAAATCAACTTCGGATGCTACCTTCTCGATCTCGTTTACGTTCATAACGGCCATCTTCTTCACACACTCCGGCATCGGGGTCTGCATTTTCCAGCGTCCGCCGACTGCCTCCTCATATGTTTTTCCTGCAGAACGCGGGCTTGCTGCCAGCGCAGTAATCTCATACCACGGATGATTTGCCAGAAGCGTGATGAAACGCTGACCTACCATACCAGTTGCTCCCAGAATGCCTACACGTAATTTCTTTTCCATGTTCATCGTTTTTCTCCTCTTCTGACAGCGGCTTTTTCAGCTTCTCATGGCAGGATGGAGTTTGGATAGGAAGCTCCTGCTCTGCAACACGTTTTCACTCTGCCGCTGTAATTCTTGTCTATCCTATAACAAAACAAACAAAAAATCAACATTTTTCCGCAAGAAAAATACATTTGTACGTCACTCGCGTACATTTGATAAATTTATAACGTCTGTCACGGATTTAACGATGTTTTAACTCAAAATAGGTTCTTCTAAGCTAAGTATTCCGCTGCAGCCTTCTCAATCCCATCCGGGTACTGCGTCCGGTAGCTCTCAAAATCAAGCCCCCTTGCCGCAATCTCTTTTCCAAGTTTGACTAAGAACGACGGAATCTCGCTCTCAAACATCGTGCCAAGCTCACGTCCCATCGTCTCTTTTCCCTGTACCTCATTTCCGCCCAGATAAAATACAAATGCCGGCTGTGCCTTGCCATCTGCCATCCGCACGCCGCCGCGGAATCCCATCGGTCCAGTCTGGTGGGTACCGCAGGAAGACGGACATCCGGAAATATGAATCTGCGGAAGTGCGCCGTCCGGGATCTGTGCCTCCCCGACCGCCTTTACACACGCCTGTAACAGAGCCTGCGAATCGCGTGCACCAACCTGACAGATCGACGCACCGATACAGCTTACCGATGTCTCAAACTTTGTCTGAGCCGTCTCCTTCGTCGCCTCCAGAATCTTCTCTGCTTCTGCTCCGGTCAAATTGATGATATACGCAGTTTCATCCGGTGCCAGGCGAAGCTCTGTGCCGTCAATCGTCTGCATCAGTTCTCCCAGGGCTGCCAGCGTCTCCGGGCGCGGCTGTCCGCCAATCGGATGCCAGATAACCGTATAAAGTCCCGGCTGTTTCTGCTCCAGCACACGTTCTCCCGACGCGCTGCTTCCATCGCCTGTTTTGCTCTGCTTTTCTTTTATTCCTGCCGCTGCCATCACTTCCTCGCGGGAAAGATCCAGCTGCTCCCCGGATGCCAGTACCTCCTGAAGCTTCTCCTGATACGCCTTCCGGTAATTTTCCGCTCCGCCGAGCGCTTCCTGCATATACCGGGTACGCGCTTTTCCGCGGTTTTCGTAATTGCCATATGCCCGGAATGTCAGCCACATCGCCTTAATGTAATAAAGAATCTTCTCCGGCGCAACGCCCTCAGCAACTTTAACGCCAAACTGCGGATTGTTTCCCAGGCCGCCTGCACTGTACACATCAAACGTTCCGTCCGGACAAGCCGCAAATCCCAGATCGCGGTAGGTCGCGTGCGTCACATTCGCCGGTGAATTAGAGAAACAGACCTTGAGCTTGCGCGGCATCTTTTCCGCATTGATAAAGGTCATCAGATATTCTCCCGCCGCCTTCGCCCACGGCATAACGTCGAAATATTCGCCCTCTTCCACGCCGGAAAGCGGAGAACACATCACATTTCGCGGAAAATCCCCGCCGCCGCCCATCGTCACGATCCCGGCATCGAGTGCCTGCTCCATCAATTCACAGACTGATTTCTCATCCAGATTGTGAAACTGCACGCTCTCACAAGTCGTAAAATGTACCATATTTACCTGATATGCACGGATTGCCTTTGCGATAAATGCAAGCTTCTCCTTCGACACACATCCTGCCGTCATACGCAGACGCAGCATGCTCGCCGCGCCGCCTTTCTGTGCATAACTGCCGTAACGTCCTGAAAAGCCCTTATATGAGCCCTTATCCATCTTTCCTGCATAAAAATCCCTCGTTTTTTCACAAAACTCCGGAAGATCTGTTTTCCACTCCTTTGGAGCAATTCCTATCATTTTTCTCTCCTGTTTTCTCTTCAAATTGTAACTGTTCAGCACCTTCACAGTCACGCGCAAAAATCCATTAAAAATTGCCTACGGCAATGGGATTTTTGCCTGCTGGTCCTTGTTTTCGTACGGTCAGCGCAGTAAATGCGCAAACCTACTGAACAGTTACTTCAAATTCTACTTTTACCAGCTTATCTTACACCAGATCCAGCGCCACTTCCATCATATTGGTAAACGTCTTCTCGCGTTCTTCTGCCGTCGTCGCCTCTCCGGTCACTGCCGAATCCGATACGGTCAGGATACAGATCGCATTTGCGCCCGCATAGGCAGCGTTGCTGTAAAGTGCCGCCGACTCCATCTCCACCGCCAGCACGCCCATCTGCGCCCAGCTAGTTCCGTCCGGCTCAAGCGGCGGGTTGTAGAACATATCGGAACACAAAATATTACCGACATGATATTTTAAATTTCTCTTTTTCGCGGACTCAACTGCCTTTTCCAGCAGCTCATAGCTGCACACGCAGGAATAATCCCCCGGCAGGCGGAACTGTTTTACATAGTTGGATGTCGTACAGGAGCCCATCGCGAAAATAAGCTCGCGCACCTTTACCTCCGGACGCAGCGCACCGGCAGTTCCGATCCGGATCAGATTCCTGCATCCATAAAAATGAATCAGCTCATAGGAATAAATTCCCATCGACGGACAGCCCATGCCGGTTCCCATGACAGACACGCGTTTGCCCTGATAATAGCCGGTATAACCGTACATATTTCTCGTTGTATTGAACTGTTTTGCATCCGTCAGAAAATGTTCTGCGATATACTTTGCCCGCAGCGGATCGCCCGGAAGCAGAATCGTCTCCGCAATCTCGCCCTGCTTTGCCCCGATATGAGGGGTCGGTGTGTTCTGAAGTTCAGCCATATGAAATACCTCCTTTTTTCGTAAATGTACTCTCGGAATCTTTCTGTTTGATTCTAGCTTCTCGCCCGGCTTCCCTTGCCATCGCGGTGCCCTATTTTCAAACGGCTCAAATGAACCGTTTTTTCTTTATACATAACGATCGGATCATCCTCAGTGCCGTCCAGCAGATGGATTGTCTCCAGCGACTCGGTACGCCCCAGCTTGATGCCGCGCACACCTTTCGCATTCTTCTTCATCTCCGATATCTCCTCGATCGGGAATCGCAGGAAGATACCGCTGGTCGTCTGGATGACCGCCTCTTTCATGCCGTCCGCCGGCTGTACCGAGAGAAGCATATCATTCTCCTGCAGCTTGGTCGCCGCCACTGTTCGGTTATTTGTCTCAAATTCCCCGCCGGGCACGATCTTAATCATCGCATCCTTCGTTGCAAATAATAGCTTCTGTCCCTTTAACTGCGCCGCATTCACCACACAGACCGGACGTTCTTTGGTGGCATCAAATTTACTCAGGTTATCGATCGGCACCCCCTTATCGCGCAGCTTTCCAAAGGGAATCTCAGTCACCTTCACCTGATGGAATGCACCCAGATCCGTAAACAATCCGATCTTATCCGTCGTATGGCACGGCAGTACATACACATTCTCCGTGTCCACTGTCTCCCGGTTCCGCTCGTAGATCGACGGTTCCAGAATCTTGCAGTAACCAAACTTGTCCAGCACGAACACGCCCGGTCTGGCGCTCTCCGCCGCCTCGTCATACACCGCCTCGCGTCCATCCTCGATCTTCGTCCGGCGTTCCACTGCAAACTCTTCCTTGATTGACCGCAGATCTTCTTTAATCACCTCATCCATCGCCTCACGGCTGCCGAGAATCTTCTGGTATTCTTTGATCTTGCGAAGTGTCTCTTTGTACTCCTTCTGCAATGCCAAGATCTCCAGGCCAATCAGTTTATAGAGACGCATTTCCAGAATCGCGGATGCCTGTTTCTCCGTAAAATGAAGCTTCTTGGCGTCTTCCTCAAATCCCGGTGTGCGGAACTGGATTTTGGAAATATCGCCCTCCATCAGGCAGGCTTTCGCATCTTTCAGGTTCTTCGAACCGCGCAGGATCGCGATAATCAGATCGATGCAGTCGCAGGCTGTGATCAGACCTTCCTTGATCTCCTTCTTCTCCTGCTCCTTTTCCAGAAGCACCTGATACTTGCGGGTATTATTTTCATACTGGAAATCCAGGTAATTCTTTAAGATTCCCTTTAAATTCAGCGTCTCCGGGCGTCCATTCGCGATCGCCAGCATATTGACGCCGAATGTATCCTCCAGTTTTGTCTTTTTATACAAAATATTCTGGATTTTCTCAATATCCGCATCTTTCTTGAGTTCCAGAACAATCCGGATTCCTTCTTTATTCGATTGGTTGGAAATATCCACCACATCGGCAAGTTTCTTGGACTCAACCAGATCTGCGATATCCGACAGACATTTATTGATGCCCGCGCCGATCATCGTGTACGGAATCTCCGTGATCACCAGCTTGTCCCGGTCAGAACGGCGTTTTCCAAGCTCCACCTCCATCCGGGCACGCAGCTTGATGCGCCCCGTTCCTGTCTCATAAATCGCCGGAAGTTCACTCTTATTCGCAATGATGCCGCCGGTCGGGAAATCCGGTCCCTTTAAGACGCTCAGAAGAGCTTCCGTCTCCATCTCCGGCTGATCGATATATGCCATCACCGTATCGATGACCTCGCCCAGATTGTGCGGCGGAATGCTGGTGCTCATGCCCACCGCAATTCCCTCGGCACCGTTGATCAGCAGATTCGGCACGCGGACCGGCAGAACCTCCGGCTCTTTCTCCGTCTCATCGTAGTTCGGTACAAACCGGACGGTCTTGTCCAGATCCTTTAAATACACTTCCTCCGCAAACTTCTGGAGACGCGCCTCCGTGTAACGCATTGCCGCCGCCCCGTCGCCCTCGATGGAACCAAAGTTTCCATGTCCGTCTACCAGCGGCATTCCCTTCTTAAAGCTCTGGGAAAGCACGACCAGCGTCTCATAGATCGAGCTGTCGCCGTGCGGGTGGTATTTACCCATCGTATCACCGACGATACGCGCCGATTTCCGGTGCGGCTTGTCGTGCCCCAGATGCAGCTCCCCCATATCGTAAAGAACGCGGCGCTGTACCGGTTTCAAACCATCCCTTGCATCCGGGATGGCGCGGGCCGTGATGACGCTCATCGAGTAGTTCATATAGCTGCGCTGCATTTCCTCTGAATATTCTGTCGTAATGATCGTTTCAGCCATTCTATTTTCTATCTCCTAAATTCCTGTCATATACTTTCATAATCGCAACTGTTCAGTACCTTCACAGTCACTCATAATCTTTCTATTAAGCATCTATCTCCGCCTCATCCGCGTGATCGTAGATAAACTGCCGTCTCGGCGGCACGTCGCTTCCCATCAGCATCTCCGTGATCTCCGACGCCATCCGGGCGTCCTCGATCTCCACACGCTTAAGCACACGGTTCTCCGGGTTTAACGTCGTCTCCCAGAGCTGTTCCGCATCCATCTCGCCCAGACCTTTGTAGCGCTGCAGGGTAAATTCCCCGGTGTGGGTTCTGCGGTAGCGCTCCAATGCTTTTTCATCGTATAGATACTCTTCTTTTCCCTTTTTCGGAATCACCTTAAATAACGGCGGCATCGCAATATATACGTGCCCGTTCTGAATCAATTCCGGCATAAAGCGGTAAAGAAACGTCAGAAGCAGCGTATCAATATGGCTTCCGTCCACATCGGCATCCGTCATCAGGACGATCTTGTGGTAACGCAGCTTCGCAATATCGAAATCATTGCCGTATCCTTCCGAAAAACCGCAGCCGAACGCATTGATCATCGTCTTAATCTCGGCATTCGCCAATACCTTGTCCATCGAAGCTTTTTCCACATTTAAAATCTTGCCCCGGATCGGCAGGATCGCCTGATAGCGGCGGTTTCGTCCCATCTTGGCTGAACCGCCCGCGGAATCTCCCTCGACAATGAAAATCTCACACTTCTCCGCCTCGCGGCTCTCACAGTTTGCCAGCTTTCCGTTGCTGTCAAAGGAAAAACGGGATTTCGTCAGCATATTGGTCTTGGCACGTTCCTCCGCCTTCCGGATCTTTGCAGATTTCTCCGCACAGGCGATGATCGCCTTCAACACCTCTAAATTCCGGTCAAAATAAAGCTGCAGCTCCTCCCCTGTCACGCTGAACACCGCTTTTGTCGCATCGGCACTCGCCAGCTTTGTCTTCGTCTGCCCCTCAAAGATCGGATCCGGATGCTTGACCGCCACAACCGCCGTCATGCCATTTCTCGTATCCGGTCCCGTAAATTTTGTATCTTTTTCCTTCAGGATTCCAAGTTCTTTCGCATAGCTGTTGATCATCTGGGTAAAACGTGTCTTAAAGCCCGCCAGATGCGTGCCGCCCTCCTGTGTGAAAATATTGTTGCAGAAGCCGAGTACATTTTCCTCAAATGCATCGACAAACTGGAATGCCACTTCAACCTCGATCTGGTCGCTGACGCCCTTGAAATAAATCGGATCATGAATCGGCGTCTTCGTGCTGTTCAGCTCACGCACATACGCCACGATGCCGTCCGGCTCCGAATAAGTCACCTTTTCAGCCTCGCCCGCCCGCTTATTCTCATAAAGAATCGTCAGCTTTGGGTTCAGATATGCCGTCTCATGCAGGCGGCTCTTGAGCCAGTCCGCCTTGAACCGCGTTTTTTCAAAAATCTCCGGATCCGGCAGGAAATTGATCTCCGTTCCGGTCTCTCTTGTCTTTCCGACCACCGGCAGAAGACCATCGATCAGCTCAACCGTCGGGATGCCGCGCTCATACGCATCGTGATGAATCTGTCCATTCTTATATACATTGACCTCCAGATGCGCTGAGAGGGCGTTGACAACCGACGAACCGACGCCGTGCAGACCACCGCTCGTCTTGTACGCATTGTTGTCAAACTTGCCGCCCGCGTGCAAGGTCGAGAGTACGATTCGCTCCGCCGCCACACCCTTTTTATGCATCTCCACCGGAATACCGCGTCCATTGTCCCGGACGGTGCAGGAGCCGTCCGCCTCCAGCGTCACGCGGATCTGGGAACAGGCGCCCGCCAGGTGCTCATCCACCGAGTTGTCCACGATCTCATAGATCAGGTGATTCAGTCCCTTCGTTCCCACACTTCCTATATACATACCAGGACGCTTACGGACAGCCTCCAGCCCCTCCAGGACCGTTATGCTGTCCGCATCATACTGTGTTTTACCCATAGATTCATTCCTCCTGTGCCCGACCTGGGAATAATATTGGCTGCCATTTACACGTGTGATGCAAACGGCAGCTTTTATTTCACAGGTCAAGCTGATTTCTTCTACTTATAAAAATAATAATACATATCTATTTTATGACTTTGAAAAAAGTAGTAAACCGTTCTCATTTACTATAAAATATTAGTAACTGTTCAGTACCTTCACAGTCACGCGCAAAAATCCATTAAAAATTGCCTGCGGCAATGGGATTTTTGCCTGCTAGCCCATGTTTTCGTACGGTCAGTGCAGTAAATGCGCGGACCTACTGAACAGCTACAAATATTATTACATAAATTCAAAAATTTTGCAATGCATTTTTTAGAACAAATGTTCGTATCCTCTCTAGGCAACCAGATTCCATGCCAGCACTGGCAGCTTTCTTTTATCCCAGCGCCACATCCAGAATCATCATCAGCACAAATCCAACCGCAAATCCGATCGTTCCCATATCGGAATGACTGCCCTGCGCCGACTCTGGAATCAGTTCCTCCACAACCACGTAAATCATCGCCCCTGCTGCAAGCGCCAGGAGAACCGGCAGAACCGGTTCCAGATAGCGGTACGCGGCGATCGTCGCAAGCGCCCCGATCGGCTCGACGATACCGGAGAGTGTTCCCATCGCAAATGCCTTTTTCCGGCTCATCCCTGACTCACTCCGAAGTGGCAGGGAAATGATCGCTCCCTCCGGGAAGTTCTGAATCGCGATTCCAAGCGAAAGCGCCAGCGCCGCTGCAAGCGTGATACCGCTCTTTTCTGCTAAGAATCCGGCAAATACCACTCCGACTGCCATGCCCTCCGGGATATTGTGAAGTGTGACCGCCAGAACCAGCATCGTCGTCTTCTTGAGCCCGCACACATGCCCCTCCGGCTCATCACTTCCCAGATGCAGATGCGGGATCACACGATCCAGCAAAAGCAGCATCAGAATACCCACCATAAAACCAATGGATGCCGGCAGAAATGCCAGATGCCCCATCGCTTCGCACATATTCATCGACGGAATTAAAAGTGACCAGACCGACGCCGCCACCATCACCCCCGATGCGAATCCCAGAAGCGTTTTCTGGATGATCGGCTTTAACTCATTTTTCAAAAAAAAGACGCAGGCTGCTCCCGCCGTCGTACCGACAAACGGAATCAAAACCCCAAGAAGCGTATTTTGATCCATATTCATTCCTTTCTTTTTCTTTTTAAATATCTGAACGGTTCTTTTCCCGGAACCTCGTTTTTTTTCTTCTATTTCTCTTTGATGTACCGGGTCGTTCAAAGAAGTCATCTCAAGTTCCTCTGATTGAATATTCCTATTGTAGCATATGCACCTTTCTTTTGCACGGTTCCTTTTTATCATTAAGCCAGTTTCATCCGCCAATCCCGGCTCAAATCCGATTCAAACAACCCTCTGTTTATACATCGGCATTCTTTCATATGTTTCTCGTTTGCAAACGTCTTTCCGCAAACAAAAAGAGAGAACCAGAAATCAGGATGTCCCTAATTTCCAGTTCTCTTTTCATTCTTTGAATACAATGATTTATCGCTTTTTAATTTATTTCTGCTCAGAATTCTGTTTGATAAACTCATGAACATCGTTTACGCTTAAATTGCTCTCTTCGATCGCATCCAGTAATTCGCTTAATTCAGCTTTACGAATCTCAGCCGCTAATTCCTTTTTCTCTGCTTTCAGAGCTTTAACGGTTTCTTCTAATTTAGCCAGCTTCTCTTCTACCGCTGCCAGCTTCTCTTTGTTTACTTCTAATGCAGAACGTTTCGGTCCTCTCGGCATAATACATACCCCTTTCGTTTTCTTTGAGAATAGCACAAATCTCTTATTTGTGCAATATCGATTCGTTTAAAAACCAAGTTTTTCATCAATCAGAGTAATCTCCATTTCAATAAAACGCATTTTTTGATAATATACTTCCTTTTTGAATCTCTTTTGAATGACTTTCTCTCTGGACAAATTTCTTTTTCCTTATTATAATATCAGATTGTATCCAAACGCAAGAAAAAAGGAGTTTGTATGAGTGCTTCCAATACACAGAACGATTTTTCCAAAGGAAGTATCGTTAAAAATATCATGAATCTCGCGATCCCGATGACGTTGGCGCAGCTTATCAATGTCCTGTACAACATCGTTGACCGCATCTACATCGGACGCATACCCGATCATGCCACCCTATCTTTGACCGGCATCGGGCTTTCGCTGCCGATCATCACGCTCGTCATCGCATTTGCCAACCTGTTTGGCATGGGCGGCGCGCCGCTCTGCTCAATTGAGCGCGGACGCGGGGATATCAAAGAAGCCGAGGCGATCATGGGAAATTCCTTCTCCATGATGGTTATTTCCGGTGTGCTTCTGACCGTACTCTGCCTGATATTCCGCAAACCAATGCTGTATCTGTTCGGAGCCAGCGACGCTACTTATCCATATGCGGACGCCTACATTACAATCTATCTGCTCGGCAGCCTGTTCGTGATGGTCGGACTCGGCATGAACTCGTTCATCAATTCACAGGGATTCGGGCGCATCGGCATGATGACCGTCCTTTTGGGCGCTGCCGCCAATATCCTGCTCGACCCGATTTTTATCTTTATGCTTCACATGGGAATCCGCGGCGCGGCGCTCGCCACCATCCTGTCGCAGCTTCTCTCTGCCATCTGGATTCTGCGGTTTTTAACCAGTGACAAAACAATCCTGAAACTGAGACGTTCTTCGATGCGCCTTTCCGCACGGAGGGTCCGGAAAATCGTCGGACTCGGTCTGTCCGGTTTCACGATGGCAATCACCAACTGCACCGTCCAGATCATGTGCAACGCAACCTTACAGGTATACGGCGGCGATCTCTACGTCGGTGTTATGACCGTTATCAACTCCATCCGTGAAATTGCAACTCTTCCGGTAACCGGCGTTACCCACAGCGCTCAGCCGGTGCTCGGTTTCAATTATGGGGCAAAAGAATACGGCCGCGTTAAAAAGGCAATCGTCTTTACCTCTTTTATTGCAATTTTATATACGACCGGTATCTGGCTGATTGTCGATGGTTTCCCAGCATTCTTTATCCGCATTTTTAATCAGGATGCAGAACTCATTGCAGCAGGTATTCCGGCGATCCGCTTATACTTTTTCGGATTCTTTATGATGTCGCTCCAATTCTCCGGACAGTCGATTTTCGTCGGTCTGGGCGAATCTAAAAAAGCGATCTTTTTCTCTATTTTCCGAAAAGTAATCATCGTCGTTCCGCTGACTCTCCTGCTGCCAGGTATGTTCGGAATGGGCACCAACGGCGTATTTGCCGCCGAACCAATTTCCAACTTTATCGGCGGAATTGCCTGCTTTGGAACGATGCTTTTTACCATCTGGCGGAAATTGACGAAACTGCAGAAACAGGAAGCAGTTTAAAATATATCGCACAAGCCTGTAAATAAAAAGCAGCTGTAAAACAGATATTTCTTTGAATTTCTTTATCTGTTTTATAGCTGCCTTTTTATTTATACTTTTTTGCGGCGGTTCTGCGTCCTTATTATATTATCACGACTTCTTTTTATCTATTTCCTTTTTCATCGAATATCCGCTTAATTATTCCGTTGTCTCATACGCATACAGAATCGTCCGAGCATTGTCAAATTCATAGCTGCACGTTACAAAAGAATAGAGACGTACAATTGTCCCCTCGATCGGGGCTTTTGCACTCGCGCCCAATATCATCTGTGCAGATCCTCCTCCGGTGTGCTGATCGGTGCAATGTTATAATTTTCCACCAGATACTGCAGCACATTCGGAGAGATAAATGCCGGAAGGGACGGTCCGAGGAGAATATTTTTGATCCCCAGATGAAGCAGTGTCAGCAGGATACACACTGCTTTCTGCTCATACCAGGAGAGCACCATGGAAAGCGGCAGATCGTTGACACCGCAGTCAAATGCTTCTGCCAGTGCCACCGCAACCTTGATGGCGCTGTAAGCGTCGTTGCACTGTCCCATATCCATTATTCTCGGAAGACCGCCAATCGTACCCAGATCCAGATCATTGAACCGGTATTTGCCGCAGGCAAGGGTCAGAACAATGCTGTCTGCCGGTGTCTGCTTTACAAATTCGGTATAATAATTGCGTCCCGGCTTGGCACCGTCACATCCGCCGACCAGAAAGAAATGTTTGATGGCTCCCGATTTAACGGCATCGATGACCGTATCCGCCACTGAAAGAACCGCATGGTGGGAAAATCCAGTCATGACTGTTTTGCCGCCGTTTATGCCTGTAAAATGCATATCCTCAGGATAACCGCCCAGTGAAAGTGCCTTTTCAATAACCGGCGTAAAATCTCTCTCTTTGCCGATGTGTACCATTTCCGGATAAGATACGACTTCCGTCGTAAACACCCGGTCGGCATAGCTCTTTTTCGGAGGCATCAGGCAGTTCGTCGTAAAGAGAGCCGGAGCCGGAATATCTGCAAATTCCTTCTGCTGGTTCTGCCATGCCGTGCCGAAATTGCCCTTCAGGTGAGGATACTTTTTCAGTTCCGGATAAGCGTGCGCCGGAAGCATTTCACCGTGAGTGTAGATGTTGATGCCCTTATCTTTCGTCTGCTCAAGGAGCTGTTTTAAATCGTATAAATCATGGCCGCTGATAACGATAAACGGGCCTTTCTCCACGGTCAGAGGCACCTGCGTCGGAACAGGATTTCCATAAGTTTCGGTGTTGGCCCGATCCAGAAGCGCCATGCACTTGAGGTTGATTTCACCCACTTCCAGGACAATCGGAAGCAGCTCGTCCATGCCCCAGTCATCCATGCCGATCGCAAAGAGTGCCTTAAAAAAGAAGCGATTGATCGTGTCATCGGTATATCCCAGAACGGCTGCGTGGTAAGCATACGCCGCAACGCCGCGGATTCCGAACAAAATCAGCGATTTCAGAGAACGGACATCCTCGTCTGCCTCCCAGAGATTATTCATATCATAATTGTTATTTTTGCCGCAAGAGACCGTGCACACGAAACAATCAGGCACCAGGCGTTCTCTCTCTTTTTCAACCCGCCGGATCAATTCAGTGATGGTGTCATTGTTAAAATTCACATTTGTTACCGTGGTAAACAAACCTTCCAATACAAGTCTGCTGGTATCCCCGGTAATCAGGTATTCATTGCCTTCCGTCGCTCTTGCAAGGCCAATCAGCGCACCCGTCAGCTTATCCTGCAGCCTGGCGGTGTCCGCTCTCTTGCCGCACACACCGGCACTGCCGGTACAGGCCGTACAGCCTGCCGTCTGCTCACACTGGTAACAAAACATTTTCCGCTCCATACTTTATAACTCCTTTTCGTTGTTCTGCAATCAACTGCCATTATTTCTAACCTGCGGCACCCTCACGTTCAAGAACACATTCGCGCACTTCCAGGCTTCCGGCTTTTTGTCTTTCTTAGCTTTACAAGCGTATTATAAAAAAATACCGGCAGAAATTCAGTTGTTTTTACAACGAAACAGAAATTTAAGTTCAAAAGAATATTTAGCCGCAAAAATACCGACCTCCAATCGTTAGATTTTTAGGTCTAACATTTGGAAGTCGGTACATAGATGGAATCTTTTCTTTTATTTCTGTCTCGCCTTAAACGCCCGGTCAATCTCCCGCTTCGCGTCCTTTTTCGCCAGATCGTCTCTCTTATCATACAGCTTCTTACCACGTGCCAGACCAATCTCTACTTTTACGAGACTTCCCTTAAAATACACCTGCAGCGGCACCAGCGTATATCCTTTTTCTTTGATCTTTGACATCAGGCGGCGGATCTCCAGTTTGTGGAGAAGGAGTTTCCGCACACGCAGCGGATCTTTGTTAAAGATATTTCCCTTCTCATATGGGCTGATATGCATGCCGAATACATACACCTGACCGTCGCTCTCGATCTTGATAAATGCTTCCTTGATGCTGCATTTACCCATGCGGATCGATTTAACCTCGGTACCGAATAACTCGATCCCGGCTTCGAATTTATCATCGATAAAATAATCATGGTAGGCTTTCTTATTGTTCGCCACCATCTTGATTCCAGCTCCCATTTTAATTCCTCTTTCCCTCTCTACTTTTTACATCTTATTTTACAATCTTCTACTTCCAGTACACCGCCGGCATAAAATCAATCGTCCTCGCATACCGGTCGCACGCAGTCACGCGGACGCGGATAGTCTGACCGAGCTTGTACGTCTTTCTCGTCATCTCTCCGACCAACTCATAGTGTGCTTCGTCAAATACGAAATAGTCGCCGCGCAGTTCATTGACATGAACTAATCCTTCAACCGTGTTCGGCAGCTCGACATAGAAGCCCCAGTTGGTGACACCGGAAATGACTCCCTCGAATTCTTCTCCGATGTAATGTTCCATGTACTGGACTTTCTTCATCTTATCTGTTTCGCGCTCGGCTTCGTCAGCGCGGCGCTCCAGGGCCGAGGTCTGGACTGCCACTTCCGGCAGGATTTTTTCAAAATGGGCGGTTTTTCGCGCATCCATATTGCCGTGCAGGCACTCTTTGATGATCCGGTGGATCTGCAGATCCGGGTAACGACGGATAGGGGAAGTGAAATGGGTATAATATTTCGCCGCCAATCCGAAATGACCGGAGTTCAAGGTCGAATATTTCGCCTGTTTCATGGAGCGCAGCGTCAGACGGCTGAGCAATGCCTCCTCCGGCGTGCCCTCGATCTTTTCAAGCAGCTTTTGCAGCTCTTTCGGGTGGACTTCGCCGCCCGGCATCCGCAATGTATATCCAAAGTTGTTGATGAACGTGCCGAGTTTCGCCATCTTCTCCTCATCCGGTTTCTCATGGATTCGGTAGAGGAACGGCATTTCCTGCCAATAATAGTCCTCAGCTACCGTCTCATTTGCCATCAGCATGAAATCCTCGATAAGCTTCGTCGCCGCGTTGCGCTCATACGGCTTGATCTCGATCGGGCGTCCTTTGGCGTCGAGTAAAATCTTGCTCTCTGGAAAGTCGAAGTCAATTGCACCGCGTTCCTGGCGCCTCTTGCGGAGAAGCTGCGAAAGTTCTTTCATTTGCAGGAATAAATCCACAAATCCCTTATATTTCTCCTTTGTCTCTGCATCATCATCCGTGATGATCGCATTGACCGCCGTATACGTCATCCGGCGATCGACGCGGATCAATGTCTCTGCAATCTCATGTCCGATCACGACGCCTTTGTCATTGATCTCCATGATACAGCTCAGCGCCAGGCGATCTTCGCCCTGATTCAGGGAACAGATACCGTTTGAGAGTTTATGCGGCAGCATCGGAATGACGCGGTCGGTCAGATACACGCTCGTTCCGCGCTTTAATGCCTCGCGGTCAAGCGGGCTGCCCTCGCGGACATAATGGGTCACATCCGCGATGTGTACACCGAGCCGGTAACCCTGCTCCGTCTTTTCCAGCGTGATCGCATCGTCGAGGTCCTTCGCTTCCTCACCATCGATCGTGACTGTCGGCAGATCGCGCAGATCCTTGCGTCCCGCCTTGTCCTCCTCGCGGACGGCATCCGGGATCTCTTCAAGCTGCGCCATGACCTCCGGCGGAAATTCTTCCGGCAGACCGTATGCTTTCACAATCGATAAAATATCGACTCCCGGATCGTTCATATGTCCGAGAATGCTGGTGATCACGCCCTCCGGCTTCTTATCCGGGCTGTTTCCGTAATCCTTGATCTTCACGATGACCTTATGACCGGTCACTGCGCCCGCGTCACACCCCTGCGGGATGAAAATGTCGCGTGAAATCCGTGGATTGTCCGGGATCACAAAGCCGAAACCGCCGTTTTTCTCATACAGACCAACCAGCTCCTGATTGGCGTGCTCCAGGATCCGCACGATACTTCCCTCAGCTCTGCGTCCGCCGTCGCTCTCCTGCTCAATCACAACCAGCACCTTATCGCCGTGCATCGCGCCCTTTGTTTTTTCACGCGGAACGAACACATCCTGCTCACGTCCCTCGATTGCCACGAAACCGAAGCCCTTCGGGTGTCCCGAATAAATACCTGCCTCTGAAAATGTCTCCGGGCGTCCCAGCTTGCCCTTGCGGGACATGCTGATTTTTCCCTCTTCCAGCAGATGATCGATAACCCGCTGCAGCTCCCGGCGCTGTTCCTTCGGAATATTTAAAAGAAGTGCCAGCTCCTTCAGCTTCATCGGCACGTATGCCGGTTCATTCATGACATCCTGAATCATCTTGCAGCGGCGGGTAAACTCCTCCTCGGAAACGCCAGCATCCTCACGCTCCTTCTTGCCGCGCTTTTCGCGCTTCTTATCCATCTCACGCTCAAGCTTTCGATCACGGTCTTTCTTTCCCGCTTTATCCTTTTTCTGGCGCACCGATTCCTCTTTCGGACCTTTCGCACGCTCCGGTTTTTTCTTCTTTTTTCCGTACCTCTCTTCCCACTCGCCGATCAGCCCATCCCCGTCAATCTGGCGCCGTACGCTGCTCTCCCGGCTTTCTCCGGACATTTTCTCTTCCCGCGCTTCTTCTTTCCGCATCGCAAACCGCTGTTCTGCATTTTTCCGGATCGTCTCCAGCATCTCATCCGAGAGCTTCATCTCCGTCTGCTGACGTTTTTCAAACGCCTCTCTTTCTCTCCTGCGATTTTCCGGCATTTTCTGTCCTTCCTCTTTCTGTGAAGCTGCCGCACTCTGCATCTGCGCCTGGCGCTTCTGCTGTTTTGCGTATTTCTGAGCCTCGCTTCTCTTTATTTTTTCCATGATTTTATCAAATATGTTCAAATCTATCTCACTTCTCTTTCTTAATTCACATTCTCGCGCCATTTCCTATGAAAAAAAGCTGCCACGTCCAGCGCTCTCTGCCTCTCACCCCTGCATCTGCTCGGAAACCACCGGCAAATATCAGATTCAGGAAACAGATCCCGCTGCCACGCGACAGCCTCTTAAAGGTTCCTTACAGGAATTTCAAATTCAAAACTAATGCAAGGATCAGCCACAGAATTGCAGCATATTTGGTCAGCTTCTCCAGCTTTCCTTCCATAGAACGGCTTTTATTTCTGCCCCAGTAGCTGTCAGCCATACCGCCGATGGAACCGGACAGACCTGCCGATTTGCCCTCCTGCAGTAGGATTACCGCCGACAGGAATACACAGATAATAATAAATATGATCGTAAGGATCGTCTTGATCATCTTCGCACCTCCTGAATAAACATAGTAATCATAGCATATTTTCATAGGAAGGACAACTGTTTTTTCATGCAAAAGAATTTATCTGCAAAAGAATTATGAAAAAATTTCGTGACTGTGAAGGTACTAAACAGTTACAGAATTTCAACTTGCCTTACGGTGGTTTTTTCGCTTTGTCCGTCTGATCAGATGTCTCACCCTGGTGTTTATCCAGTCGTACCGGTGCCGCCTGTCAATCACGGTCTTAATTTTACGCAAAAATGTATACAGCACACGGATTTCTTCCGGCTCCAACGGCTCGCCGCCGTAAAACCATTTTTCCAGCAACTCATTGACACGCACATATTCACCCGCCACAACTCCCGGAAGATATGCAAGGATCTCCTGCTCCGTCTCGGCGCACCGCCAGCCGACACGCATCTCAATTCCGATACGCGCCAGTTCTTTCGTGATCCAGCCGCCAAACTCCCCCGCGGTGTCCTCCATCTGCGATTTTCCCAACAGGCGCTCGATTTTCCAATCCTCATAGAGCATCCGGAATTCTCCGCTGGCAATAAACAAGAACAGAAGAAATGCCATCAGTAAAACCGCGCCGGAAATCGCCATGGAAATAAGAATCTTCTCAACAGTCTCTTTCTGACTGTGTTTCTGAGCGCCCTGCAGCTCCAGCGCATTGTCCATATTTTCACCCTGATCCTCCGTCACGGATGCCTTCTGAATCTCATCCGGCAACCCGATCATCTGGAGCAGCGCATATGTATTATAATAATAGCCCGGCGTCACATCGATCGGAACCCAGCCGAGACCGTCCATATAAACCTCGACCCAGGCATGCCCGTTGTAACCAGTCAGGTTCACAGTCTTCGCCCCGTCTGCTCCATTGGTTCTCTCTTTTAGGTAGCCCTCGGCATACCGCGCCGGAATACCGAAACTCCGGTACGCCATTACACCCGCCGAGGCAAAAAAGGCTGCATTTCCAACCTGCTCGCCCCGCAGAAACGGTCTTAACGGGTCTCCCCCGTCCTCCGGCTGTGCTGGATTCGGGCTGTAAACCATGTTCTGTTCCATCTTTTCGCGGATTTTCTGGGTAACCGTATAGATACTCTCTTCTGTATCCGTCTCATTCTCTCCCGGAGCATGGAAAATCGTTTCAATCAGGGGTGCAAACTCCGCATCCACCTCCATGTAAGCGTCGTATACAAAATCGCGGTACACCGCCTCCGCTTGCAGATAGTTCGATTCTTCTTTTGTCTGTGGCGCATACATCCAGTTTTCCAGCTTATTTAACTCACCCGGAATATTTTGAGAAAAATCGCATATCTCATACGTTTTAACACCGGAAAGTGCATGGGAACGGTACCCCTCGTCCCGGTTTGCGGCTATTCCATAGCTGCCAGCCGGTTTTTCAGCCGAATACAGAGTATAATAATATTTCCGGCTCGCACCGAGATTCTGAATCCGGATCGTCGCCGCCTCTGACTGCTGTGTACCGTCACTGGCAGCACCCACTTTACGGCTGAGCGCGTATTCCGTGTTGGGGTCAAATCCCTGATTTTCCAGCCATTTCAAAAAACCATTCCGCCCGCCGCTGTATGCCGAACGCTTAAGCGGCACCCAGTGTCCGTCTTCATAGCTCCCCGCTGTATAGCCCCGCAGATAGAGCGCTTTTTCTCTCCCCGAAGTCACACGCAGCGTCACCGCATCGCCCTGTTTCATCGAATATGCCTTTCTCAGATCTCCCTCTGGAAGCATATCTTTTCCAAACCGAGCCTCATCTACAAACTGCAGCGTCTTATTTTTGAACTGAAGGATCGAGCCAACCTCCTTGGTTCCAGCCACTCCCACTATTCCCAAAAACAGAGACGCACTAACTAACGTCCACGCAAGGCGCATCCGCATGCTTCCGGCTCCCACCACGTGCAGCCACTGCCCGATCAGTCCCAGAAATAAAAGAATCAGCCCCCAGAATGAGAGCTGTTTCAGCATAATTCCAGGAACCAGCGCCAAAAGCGTCAGCAGAAGACTGCTCGCGATCGCTCCCTTCCGTGCAATATACCAACAAAGCCCGGTCACACAGAACACCATCACAAGTCCCAAAAGGAAAAAGCCGCTCCGGCTTGCTGCCCCCTGCATCAGATAGGGAATCGCATCCTCTTCCTTCAGGTTCCAGTAAGCGATTCCCATGTTGACGGTGCCAATCACACCTTCCAACAGCTGTCCCAGACCACCGAAAATCGCTGTCATTCCACCTAAAAGGGCAAATATCCACGGAAGTCTCCCCGCCAGCCGCACAGAAAAGTGATGAATTACCAGCGCCGCCGCCAATACCAGCCCCAATACACCTGCCAGAACCAGGCTGTCCCACGCTGGCAGCTGCACAAACTTTCTCCACGCCGCCAGAATACCGCCTGCCAGCGCGCCGCTGCGCAAAAGCTGAGAGACACTGTCTGTCAGACTACCTCCCCATCTTTGATTTTCCGGACGCTGACCCTCTTTTCCAGTCTTTATCGGCATGATACTCCCTCTTCCATCTTTTTCATTTCTTTTATCATTTTTCCCTGTCTTTCATGCAGCTAGATCGCAATCGTATACATGGTTTTCCAAAGCTCTCCCTGCGGAATTTCCAGAATCATGCAGTTTCCCTGCTGGCGCACAGATGCCTCCTCCTTGTCCTCCAGAATGCAGACGGCTGTTATCTTTAACTCCGGCGGCAGTTCAAAAAATGCCTCCGGGCACATTCCATTTGTGATATAAATCAGACGGTTATAGTGCTGCTGGAACTGTTCCAGCATGAAATAAGAAAGTGCTTTTCCTTTCGTCTCAGCGAGGCGCACCGTCATCCAGGTATCCAGCATCCTCTGAAACTCGGCTGATTCCCCCACCGGACTCGAAAGCAGGTGCTCTCCCGCAGCAATCCCGGTATAGTGGGAAATTCCCAGCTCAGACAGCCCCTGGCTGACCGATACTGCTGCGCTGACCGCTGCTGTCATCTGGGTAATCGGATAGTTTCTGCTTTCATCCATATGTCCGGTATCTAACAGCACATATGTATCACAGCGAAATGTATCGCTTGCCTGACGGATCAACATCTTGCCCATTTTTCCAGAAAGCTTCCAGTGAATCCGGCGCACATCGTCTCCCGGCTGATACTCCCGCAGTTCAAACACCTCGCTCGTATCTCTGCCGCGGCGATCCAGCGTTCTCTGCTCGCCCTCCCATCCGCCGGAAAGCAGATTTTCCGAAAAAAGCTGCAGCGCTGTCTCGCGCGGATAAACCACCATGCTCTGCTCATCCAGCATCGGAATATCGCGCTCCATCAGACCAAAAATATCATAGCAGCGGATCTGTTTCAGCTGTATCCGGATCTGACCACAGCTGTCCGCCTGAAATGGAATCTGCACCATATGCTTCTTTCCCGCAAAAATCACGCGGACAGGGAGCTCATTTTTCATATTCATCATGTGGTTTTCACACGCAAGCACTGCTTCCATGACGCCTGCTGCCAGAAACACTTTTTTATCAATTTCCAGTGTAAGCAGCAGCTCTCTCCCTGCCAGACATGCCGATGGTATCCGGAGTGACAGTTTCAACTTTTCTGTATCTAAACTCAGAGCAATCCACAGCAGAACCAGAATCAGGAACTGGGCTGTCAGCATTCCAAGCAAAAGCCCGCTGCCGCTCCAGAAAAGCAGCCCCATCTCTATCAGCAAAATCATTCCATACAGAATTCGGCTCTTACGCATTCTTTCTTCCCTTCACCAGTTCCGGCGGTTTCACTTCCATCAAAATTTTCTGCAAAATCATCCGTTCGCTGATTCCATCGATTCTCTCCTGCGGTTTCAAAATCAGTCGGTGTGCACAGGTATCACAAAATACATCCTGCACATCCTCTGGGATCACATAGCTCCGCTTCTCCAGCACCGCATTTGCCTTTGCCATACAGGTCAGCGCCTGCACGCCTCGCGGACTGATTCCCAGCTCCACCGCCGGCTCCTGTCTCGTTGCCTCACAAAGGCGGATCAAATAATACAGGATCTCGTCCTGCACCCGGATCGAGGACAGATAGTTCTGCACATCGATAACATGCTCTGCCCCTGCGGCTACCCGGATCGAATCCAGCGGGTTCTTATACCGTCTGGCTTTTAAAATCTGCAGCTGATCTTCTGCAGACGGATAACCGATCGACAGCTTTACCATGAAACGGTCCAGCTGGGATTCCGGAAGCGCCTGGGTTCCTGCCGTACCAAGTGGGTTCTGCGTCGCGATACAGATAAACGGCGACGGCAGCGGATAGGTTACACCATCGACCGTGACCGATTTCTCCTCCATCGCCTCCAGAAGCGCCGCCTGCGTTTTCGGAGAGGTACGGTTTATCTCGTCTGCCAGCAGCAGGTTGCAGGCAGCCGCACCCTCGCGGTACTCAAACTGTCCCGACTGGTGGTTGTACATTGTAAATCCCGTGATATCCGACGGCATCGTATCTGTTGTAAACTGAACACGCTTATGAGAAAGTCCCATAACCTTTGAGAACGCCAGCGCTAACGTCGTCTTACCAACGCCCGGGGAGTCCTCCAGCAACACGTGTCCTCCCGCGTATATCGTGGTCAGAACGCGCCGGATAATTTCATCCTTTCCCATAAACGCCGTCTGTATCTCACGAATGATATGTTCCGACTGCTCTACTATCATGCCTTACCTCCAAGTTTGTTATTCTGCATCTGAATCCTCTGTTTCAGGCGCTCCGGTCTTATCAGTGTTTCCCGCTTCATCAGGCGAATTGTTCTTCTCTGAGGAATTATCCCCTTTTCCGCTGTCGGATGAACCCGCGTTGTCTATATCCGAATCACCTTTATTTTCGTTGTCTTTATTTTCGTTATCTTCATCCGAACCATCCTTGTCAGTTTCCTCTCCAGAAGGCTCTTTATCTTTATCTCCATCTCCGCTATCTTCGTCCGTTTTTTCATCCGTTTCCGCATCATCCGGTGTGTCATCATCTGTGGTATCCCCGTCCGGTTCTTCCTCGTCCGGCAGATCATCAATCAGGAAATCCTCATCAATCTCCACCTCATCCGGGTTTGTGGCAATTTCGTCCGGGAGGACAAGTTCAAACGGAAGGTCTTCCTCGATCTCATCATACAGATAATCCTTGATATTAGGGATCTTCACATCCGGCTTTTCCGGTTCGTTCAGCTTAAACAGGGGATTTAAATTCTTCCTTGCCTCATATTCTGCTAACTCACTTTTGGCTGCAATATAATCATCTATGTACTTCCAATTCATTGTCTGACCATCATCCAGAAATTCAACGATATTCTGAAATGCCTCCATCCAGAACTTATTTTCCATCGTTTCCTTGGAATCGTAACCAAGAATCGGATACATCCAGCGATTAATATAAGCCTCCTCTTCCCCTTGTGCATCCCCTTCCAAAATGATAGCAGGGATCGAATCACCGTCTTCCCAGCCCCACAGATAAGGGGCACCCACTGAAAAAAGAACAAGAACCGGTGGTTCCTCTCCGGTAAAAACAATTTCTTCTAATTCACCACACTGTGTAAAGGATCCCGCACAGATTGAATCCATATTTTTTCCAAATACAATCTTCTTCACTCCGCTGCCTTCAAATACGGATTCGCCAAGTATTAATTTCTCTTCTGGAAGATCGGTTGCTTTATCAAATCGGACCGTATTTAACTTATCACATTTTGCAAATGCATATCTTGCAACATTTATCATCCCTACTGACAGATTCACCTCTCCCGTCAGACCAGAATTATAGAACGCATACGGATTGATAAACTGAATCTGTGCAGCCACCTTATCTGGAATTGTAAACTCCTTTTCATGATCCATAAAGGTATAATATCCAATCTGACGCAGCGGACATCCCTTGGCCCCGCGGATTGCTCCGCTCATATCGCGGGTCACGCCTATCAGATAAGAAACATCCTTTTCTGCATTTGTTTCGTTATCTGTTTCTTTATCAATACCAAACAGGAACCATCCCTGTTCTGCCTTTTCCAGCCGGTACGAAAGTCCCCACCGATTGATTTCGTATTCGTCGCCCTCTGCGTCCTCCGCCACACAACTATAGGAACCATACAGATAAATATAATCCAATATGGATGCGTCCTCTAGTTCAATTTTCTGTGTATTAACTGCCACAGAAGAATCCTTTGGGAATGGATCTACGCCTATTTTTACGGTGTCCATACATGGAATCATGATTAAATCTAAACTGTTGCAGTCTGCAAACGCCCAGCTCCCAATCTCCGAAATCGTGTCGGGAAGTTCTGCCACGCTCAAGCTCTGACAATCTTCAAACGCCTTCGCCCCAATTCGAATCCACGGTTTTCCAGATTTTGCCTTTAAATTCTCAAAACCATCTGTATTTTCCGGTGCGTGAAGCAGAACCGCTCCATCCGCTGTGAGCAGATAAGATAAACCACTATCCTCTTCCTCCAAAGAAACATTCATCGGCCGTATCAAAGATGGCGCATATTCACCCAAAACAGGGGCTAACGCTTTCTGCCATGCCTCTTCATATGCGGATGGAATAATGATTTCCAATCCTCGTGCCAATGCCTCTTTCGGATCTCCAAACACTCCATCCTCTATCTTCGGAGGTGTATCTCCCGTGAAATAAACTCTGCGGACACCTGCTCCTGACAGGCTTCCTTTTTTTAAGTGCTTAATCCCGGCTGGCATATAAATGCCTTCTTCCAGTGAACACACATACGTTGCATCATTTTCAAGCGTCTCTACCTGATCACTCATCCGATATAAACCGTATGCATCCCGGGAAATCGCATACAATGTTTTTCCATCCGCTGATACAACCGCATTGTTGTCAAAAATCGTATCCACTGTTTCCCCATCTGCAGCTAATGTAGTATTGTTACCCAGTTTAGCACCCCATGCTAGCTGATATGCTGCATAGTGTCCTGCCGGGACTATAATTTCTGTATTTTCCAGTGTGTTTAAATCTATTTCTGGTATGGTTTCCGTCTGAATAATTAATTTCCGAACCGAATTGCCTTTTTCCAGCACAACTTTTTCAACATTTTCCGGAATTACCAGCTCCGTCTGTTCCCACGGAACACCTAAAATCTCCGTCTGACTTTTATTATAAAGAAGACCATCTGCTGAGCTATAGGAATTATTTTCCGGCGATACTTCGTATTTTTCCCGCACCCCCTGAGCCGGAAGATTTATTTCCATCACAGAAGCCGGTATCTCAAGTTTACCTGCCGATACCGTCTTATCTTCCGGTGCAATCGCATAAACTCCTTCCGGTACCTCTACAATCTCCTGATTTTGATAACCTGTCAATGTCTGTTTACAGATGACCGCCTGGCATTCCGTGCTATATTCCTGATAAAACCGAATTTCCATGCCATCCGGTACCGGCTGACGTTCCAGGGGATAAAGGACATAACGCCCTCCCTGACTGGGAGCAAACCAATCAAAAATCGGATCACTTCCATCCTCTGATAAGCTTAGCCCCGGCACAATCGCAGAAAGAGTATCAAACTGGTCTCCCCACTCGGGATTTGCTCTATACAGTTCCAACAGCTGGTTTGCAATGGAAACTGGTTTTCCCTCTTCCATAAAAGTATCCTTCACAGTCTCCCGCTTTCCGTCGGAATCTGCTTCACCCATCAAAACAATTTTTCCATATTTTACTCCAAATTCATCATATTCGACACTGTCTGCATGCTTTTCATCTTCCCAGGAGACATCTGGGTTTTGACGGAACGAAAATTTTGCCATGAAATTACCCTCTGCCACGTTCGGGTAACCTTCCACCTTAAAACAATCATTCAATTCTGTCAGGCGATACCTTACTCCATCTACATCTACATATGCGTATACAGAACAAAGAAGCTTCCAATCTGTCAAAACAGCCCCTTTATATAAAGTCTCTCCCTCTCCGCTGTTAAGCACATCTGCACCTATAATCGTAAGTTTTACTTTGGATTGCGCTTCATCGGATGGAAGCCCCGAACTCGGATACTTATCTGCTTCAATCGGAAGATATCCCTTCACATCCTCCGGCAGTTTCGGACCTTCCGACCCGGCTGGATAGTCTGGATCCTCGATCGGCTGATTCGGTTCCGGGGTCGGTGTCGGGAGCGGATCCGGCGTTGGAGTCGGTGTCGGCGTTACCGCGCCGCCATTTCCATTTCCATTTCCGCCCGGCTGTGTTCCATTTTCTCCCGTTGTGTTTCCCGCATTAGTCGTTCCGCCGCCGGAGCCGCTTCCGCCATTGTTGCCGCCAGAAGATACACCTCCACTGCCAGTTCCGTGACCTGGCAGACTGATTTCCGCAGAGCTGGAACCATCTGCCGCCGTTCCGTCATAAACCTTCATATTTTTTTCATCCAGACCGTCCGGCAGCGTGTTATTCTGACTGCTGTCAGACGGTTTCTGCATTACCAGCACATCTTGCGCCACCTCCATCAGGGACTGCTCCTCTTCCATCGGCTCCGGCTGATTCTCCTGTTTTTTTCCCTCCTGAAGTTTTTCCGCATTCTTATCCTGTTCCAGGCGTTTATTATCATTTTTGTCCGACTGCTCAGAGTCAGCGGAACCGCCAAGTGTATCATCCTCCGGAAACATAACCCGATTCGAACGGAGTCCCTGCAATGCAGAGGCTTTTCCCGGCTTAAACGCTGTACCTTCCTGAAGCTGGTTCCAGAAAATCCCAGCACCGCCAGCCAGAAGCGCCAGAGAAACCACACCCGCAGCCGCTTTACTCCAACCGGCTGCTCCACCGTTCTTTGCAATAAAACTTATAATTTTCTTTCTGGTTATCTTCATGCGCTCACCCGTTCTTTATCATTCTATACATTGCCCATTCTACCCCCCCCCGAAGCGAAGAGAGACTTCCTCTTGTTTTTTCTTTCCGCATACGTCCGATTTCTTTTCCCATCTCATCAAAATCGATCGGCTTGGAGAAATGTCCGTCCATGCCGCACTGGATCGAATAGCGCTGTGCTTCCACAAACGCATCCGCCGACAATGCAAAAATCAGGATCTTATCTGCATCCTCCCGCGGTAGCCTCCGGATCTCCATCGTCGCCTCGCGTCCATCCATTACCGGCATCTGCACATCCATCAGAATAAAATCGTAGGTTCCAGGCTCGGAAGCGGCAAATTTCTCGACCGCTTCTTTTCCGTTCTCCGCCACATCGACCGTCGCACCCTTCATTTCCAGAATGCTGACGGCAATCTCGATGTTGATCGCGTTGTCCTCTGCCATCAGGATATGACAGCCTTCATAAGTAAATTCGCTCTCTTCCGGAGCAGCTGTCTCCGTCTCCGTCTGCGCCGCTTCCGCCATCTGTGCCTCCGGAAGACTCAAGTAAACGGTAAAATCCGATCCTTTTCCTGGCATACTGTCGATCACGATCTCACCGCCCATCAGGGAAACCATCTGATCTGCGATCGCCATCCCCAGACCAGAACCGCCGTACTTCTTCGCCACGCCTGCGCTTTCCTGTTCAAACGGTCTGAAAATGCGGTTGATGAAGCTCGCTTCCATACCAATGCCGGTGTCATGCACCTGCACCATGAAGCTGATCTTCTCATTCTCCCGAAGAATCTGCCGGAACGTCAGGCGCACTTCGCCCTCACTTGTAAATTTCAGTGCATTCGAAAGAAAATTTACAAGCACCTGCGAAATACGGAACTCATCGCCCACTAGGTATTCCACTGTGAAATCTTTAATTTCCAGTATGAATTTGAGTCCCTTAGATTCAATATTTTTCTGGAACATATCCTGCAGCCGCTTTGCCAGCTCATGGATGCCGAACGGCTTTTCCTCCAGCTGGAGCTTGTCCGCCTCGATACGGGACATATCCAGAATATCGTTGATAACAGAAAGCAGATATTTGGAAAGCTCCTCCGCCTTGTCTATATACGTCATCGCACCCGGATTCTGAATCTGCGTCCGGGCCAGCATCAGCATACCGAGAATACCATTCATCGGAGTCCGGATCTCATGAGACATGTTCGAAAGGAATGCCGTCTTGGACTGGCTCTCTTCCTCCGCCTGCCCTACCTTTTCCTTCAGCTTTTTAAGTCTCGCACGATCTTCTGTGATATCCTGAAACCAGAACCGATCATACTTCTGATCCTGGCTACGCGTAATAAATACGCGGTACCATGCTTCCAGTTCCGTCAGCCTCACCTCCATGGTACAGATCTCCTCGCCGTTCCACGACAGATACCGGTTCCAGAGCTGTTCTCCCATATTTCCCTGCAGCCGGTCCAGAAAATAGCGGACGTCGCCGCGAAGCTGCTGCACTGTGACCCGAAACACCCGCTCGAATCCATCCGATACATACACCGGAAGCCTGTCATAGCAGCGGAATACACACTGCTTCTCCAGTCCGTCCTGGAATGCTGCCCGCTTTGTTTCAATCAGCCAGCCGTCCTGATATCGGCGAAAATGTTTTTGTTTTATATAAAAACGAGAAAATGCAATCAACAGCCACAATGCTGCCATTGCTTCCAGCATCAGAAAAAGCATCTCCCATCGGTGCACTCCCAGCTGCTCTAAAAAACGAATGAATTGTTCCATATTTATCTTCCCATCTGCCGCTTCTTAATCATTTCCATAGTTACCCTTAGTTTACATTATATATTATTTCTCCCGGTCTGTATAGATTTCCGGCTTTGAAAAACTCATCGAAAACATTTCCCGCCGTTTCCGGGCTTGATTTTATCTCTCGTCATGCGATACAATAGAGTTCTATCACATTTACAATCAGCGAAATCCTTTTTTCATGGGAACAGCTATTTTTTATCATAAAACAAGTCAGGAGGGTTCTATTTTGAAAAAATTCACTTCGGCGTTTGGGCGTCTGTTTCTCTCTGCCGTCCTTATTTTTCTGGTATTCTACACCATGATGCCAGCCATCAACCTGCACGATCACGATTTCATCGTATTTCTGATTATCTGCATTCTGATTGTACTGGCAGTCAACTTTATGGAAAGCATTCTCATATTCCTGAAAACAGTGCAGCAAAACCGCGGCGTCGAGATCGTGCGCGATCCTGTGACCGGACGGATGGTTCTGCGGCGCAAGTACGCCGACGCCTCCGGCAGTCCGTTTGCCGGTTTTAAGGCGATGGGACGCCCGTGCAAATATGGCACGATCGTGATCGCTGTCCTGATCTTCTTTTCCCTGATCGCCTCGGCGGCGGGCGTCCAGCTTTTTAATGCGTCCCGCTACCGCGATCTGATCACCGTTACCGAGGGCGATTTTGCCTCAGATGTCGCAGAGCTTGGCATGTCGCAGATCCCGGTCGTTGATAAGGACACCGCCTCCCGGCTCGGAAGCAAAAAGCTCGGTGAGATGACCGACCTGGTCTCCCAGTTTGAGATTCAGGAAAATTACACACAGATCAACTACAAGGGGACACCGTACCGCGTGACGCCTTTGCGCTATGCCGACCCGATCAAATGGCTTTACAACCAGAAGAAGGGACTTCCGGCATACATTGCTGTCAATATGGTCGATCAGAATACCGATCTCGTCTGGCTGTCCTCCGGCATGAAGTATTCCACCAGTGAATATTTCTTCCGCAATATCCACCGCTACATCCGTTTCTGCTACCCGACACGGATGTTTGAGACGGTCTCCTTCGAGATCGACGACGATGGAAACCCATACTGGGTGGCGCCGACCATCGCCTACCGGATCGGCTGGTGGAACGGCAAGGACATCGACGGCGCGATCCTCGTCAATGCCGAGACCGGCGAATCTAAGTGGTACGCCAAAGCGGATGTCCCGCAGTGGATCGACCAGCTCTATGATTCGAACCTCATCATGGAACAGCTCGACGACAACGGCAGATTCCAGAATGGTTATTTAAACTCTATCTTCGGTCAGCGCGGCGTGCGTCGGACGACCTACGGCTACAACTATCTCGCCATCGACGACGATGTGTGGCTGTACACCGGCATGAGCTCTGTAACCTCAGATGAGTCGAACATTGGCTTCGTCCTCGTCAACCTGCGGACGAAAGAAACGAAATTTTACACCGTTCCGGGCGCCACCGAGCTCGCCGCAATGGATTCCGCGCGCGGACAGGTGCAGCACTTAAATTACAGTGCGACCTTCCCGCTTCTCTTAAATATTTCCGGACGACCGGCATATTTCATTTCCCTGAAAGATGCTGCAGGGCTTGTGAAAATGTATGCGTTCGTCGATGTCGCGCAGTACCAGATCGTCGGCACCGGACAGACGATCGATGAGGCGAAGCGCAATTACCGTGAGACGCTGGGACAGGAGGAAATCGAAGATCCGACTGCCAAGGAACCGGCGGCAAGCGAAACTGTCTCCGGCACGGTCGAGGCGATCGAGAATGTCGTCGTTTCCGGTAACACCTGCTACTATTTCACGCTGACCGATGACCGCACCGACAGCATCTACACCGCTGCGATCACCGTTTCCGAGCGGCTTCCGTTCGTGCAGGCGGGCGACTCCGTTTCCTTTGAGTGCGTCGAGAATGGTTCTACAAAAGAAGTTATAACCTGGAGGTAAGATAACATTGAAAAGTGAAGATATGATTTTAAAGGCAGCCATCGTGCACATCCTTGATTCTTCGGTGGGAATCCCGGTTCTCTCCGACCAGAGCATGGAGGTCGGACCCGATTTTTCCGACTTTCTGAAAGCGCATATCGAGAAAATCACTGAGAGCGACGACGTCAAGCATTGCACCTTCGCAGAAGGATCCGAGGTCAAAGATCTGCTGCAAAACTGCACCCCTGACAATTTCGTCGAGACGAGCAAACAGCTCGCCGAGCGCCTCTACGACATCATGAATGCGAATATTGACATTCCAGCCGCCGATGTGGCGATGACCGTGTTCGGCTGCAAGGGCAAGGATTATCTGGCATTCTTAAAAATGAACTACAAAACCTCTTACACGCATCAGACCAAAGAAACAGACGGAGGCAACAGCAACGAGATCATTTTACAGCGCGCGCTGCTTCCGGGACAGGGACAGCGCCTCTCCGAGGCGTTTGTCCTCGATCTCTCCGACGGCTCCCTGATTCTGGCTGAGAAAAAATATGAGGTCAACGGCGAGAAATGCTTCTATTTCTCCGAGCTCTTCCTCGAATGCCGCGCCCCCCTCTCCCAGAAATCCAAGCTCGACATCGTTACCCGCGCCGTTGATCAGGTTGCCAAAAAATATTACGGCGACGAGGATGCACAGAAAAAGATGGAGATCAAAGACATTATCTGTAATGAATTAGAGGAACAGGGCGAAATCAAGGTATCCGAACTGCGCGAAAAAGTATTTCCCGGCAGCCCGGAGATGCTCGAGGAGCTGGATGAAAAACTCGACCGCTACAACCTCTCCTACGAGACGGTCGCGCCGAAAAATGAGCAGACGATCAAGAAATTCCAGAAACAGAAGCTGTACACTGACACCGGCATCGAGATCACGATCCCGATGGAAGAATACAGAAATCCCGACCATGTGGAGTTTATCACCAACATGGACGGGACAATCTCGGTGTTGATTAAAAATATTGGGATGCTGAGCAGTAAATAGCCTCTCACACAAAATTTATTTATCGGCTGATTCAAACGATTGCGATACATAATAACAGAAACATCCATCAGTCATGCCGTTGATCAAACCGTGTATACACCTCACAGAACCGCGCCGCAAACGACGGCTCGCGTCCACCCGCATACAGATGAGAAACATCCCCAAAACTGCTCATGCGGAAGGATGCGACGCCGGAGCGGCGCTCTTCTGTATAGATCACCGTCACCGACGACGGCGCCGCACAGGTTCCGTGCCAGAGCTGCATCGGAGAGATATTTAAGAGATGGGAAAGCAGGACGCACTCGACGCCAAAATGACAGAATAAAACAATCGTGTCCTCATTCGGTGCCACGGCCCGGTAAAACAATCCATTTCTCACATATCCGTGCCGTCTGAGCAGCCGGTCAAGCTCTCCAGTCACCCAGTCGTACTCTTCTTTTACATGGGCGTTCTGAAAGACTTCTGTTTCATGCCAGTGATCCTTATCAAAATACTTCGGCTCCGCCATCCACGCATCCGGCAGCCAGTCCCAGACACAGTGCCCGGAATCCTTTCCCGGATGTACCGCCTGCGGGGCAAATTCACGCAGCCAGCTGCAGGTTTCTGCCGTGCGGCAGGCTTTTTTTAAGGTCAGGGACGCCGTGTCCTTCGCACGCCCCAGCGGCGATACATAATAAGCCGCCACCAGAACCGGTGCCAGACGGTCTGCCAGAAGCTTTGCTTCCTCCCAGCCAGCCGGGGTCAGGGAATCAATCGAGTAATCAGGATCCGCATGGCGGACAATCAGAAGGCGCATAGGAAGACTCCTTTCGTAAAGAAATGGTAACTAGGAATGATCTTGATGACCGGGTATACCCGGAAAGGACACTAGCGCGAGCAAAATTAGAGCATCTTCCGATACTCCTGCTTCCACCCATTCAGAAGTTCTCCCGCACTCTCCATCCGCCGGACCGGATTGCGGTCAAACATCGTCTCGACCATGCGGACATTCCCGCACTTCTCCGCGGTCCGGTTCGTCTCGTCGAGTTCCCGTTTCCAGATCTCCTTCTGTTCCGGCGTCATCGCAGCCGCGTGGCGCTCCTTAAGTTCCAGCTTCGGGTCAATCAAAGCAAGCTGGTACAGGTGCTTCAGCATCTCCGGGCTCTTGTCGAAATTGTACGCCATTTCATAAGCGGTAAACGCTTTCTCAAACCAGAAAATCCCGGCATATGCCGCCCCGATATTGTTCCAGATCTTCGCGGTAAATTCGTCCGTCAGCGATTTGACCCGCCAGTCCTCCAGAATCCGGTTGTAGTAATAGATCGCCGTCCCAAACTGCCGCAGGCGGAAATAGTAATCCGCCGTCTCTTTCCGGAACTCCGCCGCATTCATTTTGCGAAATGCCGCCAATTTCTGGCGGTACGCTGCAATCTCCTTCGCCGTATAATAACAGCACTCCTGCAAAATCACAATCGGCAGCTCGTCCTGGCTCTCGCCGCTCCGCTGCCATGCCTCCAGTTTGCCGGCCAGAAACGAAAGTCCCAGCTCCGAACGGATAAACTCAATCAGGCGGTCATCCACAAATCCATCCAGCACCAGAAGCGGATTCTGATAAATGACATAACACAGCTCCTGCGACGATGCGATATGGACGCCCAGCCGTTCTATGTAAAAAGGATGTCGAACCGGCTCCTGCCGGCAAAGTATCAGACTCATAATGAAACCTCTTGTTTAATCATCCGGTTTGTCGCCGGAAACAATTCTCCAAATCCCAAATCACGTATCATGACGATCATCGTGTCTTCCCCGGTAAATCCAAATGCCATCTCGATCCGGGTCGTCCGGTCCGGGCGTTTCGGGAATCCCTCGAGCGGAATCTTCACCGTCTTCTTTTTGCGCGGTTCCAGCGGCTGGAGTGAAAATTCTACCTCCGGCGTGCCCGACACGATAAATTCCGCCGTCATTTTCGTCTCATACCAGCTGTCCCCGGCGGATGCCAGCACCAGCTGTCCCTCTTTTTCACGCTCCTGAATCTTTAGAGAAACCGTTGTTTTCAGCCGCCCCTCACAGATACAGGTAAAATGGTACGCACTATGTGCCTCACAGAGATCTTCCGAGCGGATCAGCGCCCCTCGGGTAAATACATCCATCTCCGCAAATACACGGCGCCGTTTGCAGATCTGCTGCATAAAATCTAACGCCCAGTCCGTCTGTGCAAATCCCCTGCCTGTCAGGATGATCGCTGAAAACAGGCGCTTCTGCAGCAACCGTTCCGCACAGGAGGAAAGAATCCGGTCTGCCATCTGGATGCCCGCGTCGCTGTCCAGCACATTTAAGTGAAACGACTCCTCCAGTTCCTCCTGATCCGCGACCACCTGCATCTGGCGCAGCCCGCGCTGCACTCTCAATTCATAATAATGAAGACCATTCTCCGAAAGTTCAAACATTCCCACCTGGTTGCTCCAGACTTCCCGTTTCTGGCTCATCACGTAATATACAAAGCTCTCCGCGTGACTGATCACATGCACCCGGCTCCGGTCGATTTCCAGAAAATCGGCACAATACATCAGGCAGTCCAGCAGCTTTACCTCAAGCTTTGGCACCGTGATCACCAGGTTTTCTATCTCTTCTTTTCCGGACGCCTGTCTGGGAATCGCAAGCACCTGTTTCAGGAACATTTTCAGCAGATATAAGCCCTCGTAGCGGACGCCGTCGATCGTAGCGGTGCCGTCCTTCATCGCCAGGGAAAGCAGCTTATCTTCCACCACCATGCCCTCTAACGCGCCCCCGGCACTCTCCTCTGCCACCCGCCAGACATCCGAATCCGGTTCTTTTCCGATCCGGGTCGGAAAAGACCAGATCGTATCCTGACCCTGACAGGATATATGTGTGCATGAATCGCACAGATCCATGCCAATTATAAGTCCATTCATCTATCGTTTGTCCGTCTGTCCCTTTCCTCAGACGATCGGGAAAAGTGCGCTTACCGCCGCATCTCTCTTCTGGTACTCCCGCATCTTTTCCCGAAGCGCCGTCTCGTTATTTACTTTTAAAGAAAGACTCATCTCATTGAGCGCCGCAAACCGGCTTTCCCGGCAGCGTCCCGGAATCTCCCGGCAGGAAATCTCTCCCTTTTCTTTCGTCTTCCGGACGCCGTCCTCTTCCTCTTCGATCTGATATTCCAGCGTCTCGCCCTCAAAAATCACCTTTTCACGGATGTAAATATCCCGGTAAACAAGACGCATTTCCTCATAGTGGAACTCTTCCTCCTGCGGCAGAATCCGCAGCCGCAGATACGGGCGCACCGCCCGGTTTCCGTGATACTCGATGATTTCTTTATCTAAAATATTGCCCGGGATATGGATAAACCGCGCCAGTTCCTTAAAATAGGCAAAAATCATGCCCGCATCTAAAAGCACGTCCACCACCGACTGGCACAGACGCCGCTGTTCCTCCGAAAGCTCCGGCAGCGTCGCATAATACTTTGTCAGCGCCAGCAGATAAATATCCGGGATCCGCTCCCGATCAGAGCTTCCCTGCACAGCACCCTCCAAAAATGCGAACACCTTGTCGTCCGTCGGACGGTTTTCCAGAAAATATTCCACGCTCTTGACCGTAAAATACGCGCGCACGATATTTTCCCCGGTTTTCTTGCGTGACGCATAAAGCTCGAACACCCGGTCTAACTTTGCTGTATTGCCGGTAAAGAGCATCTGCGCCACCAGCCGTTCCTCCAGATCATACGTCTCCACCCGGAGCCGCAGTCCCTGCATCAGGACGCGGTACATCTGGTCCACCGTACCGTTGAAATGTTCGCAGAGATAATCGAGAATCACACTGTCCGGCTTCTCGTGTTCAAAGACATACCAGGTCAGATAAAGCAGGTGGTCATCCCGGTCAAAGAGATTTTGAAGCAGCATTCTCCCGCAAAGCCGCAGCAGCAGATTGACCGGCAGACCTTCCAGACCATACCTGCACACCATCTCATAGGCCTCGCTGAAATGCCCGCACCGGATCAGTGTCCCGCAGACGCCGTTTCTCTCATCCCGCGTCAGCTGATCCTTATCAAGGCTCAGAAGGTAAGAAACACTTCCATCCCTTTTCGCATCCTCAGTCCCGTCCGCCATCGTCTTGTAATACCGCACGATCGCTGACAGCACCTTTGCCCTAAACAGCGGATGCAGCTCCATCTTCTGATCCGCGTGCTCCAAAAGGATCGCATCGTCCCCGGTCAGCACCTCCTTGCGGCAGGCTTTTGCACACGCATTCATAAAGAGGAACGGGTGCATCGGATTCATTTCAAAACAGGTCTGTATAAGTTCCTCCATATCCGTAAATACCGGCTGGATGGCGCAATTTACCCGCGCATACCGCGTCTCATTTTCATCCTGGAATAGAACCAGATCGCGCTCCGAAAACAGCGGCACATACGCCGTGCCCTCGTTCAGCACATACGCGTCCTCCGTCATCTGCTCCTCATGGCGCACCACCACGTATTTCATCGCCGGTTCCCGGCATTCTACCCGGCAGGATTTCAAAATCCCCGGCAGGACACGCGCCATCTGCGTATCGATCAGTTCCGGATAGATCAATTTCCGGTACAGGACCGCCAGGGCACCGTCTATCCGTTCCTTGAAAAGCTGATCCACCGCAAACTCTTCCATCGCCCGCTCGTACATCCGGTAAATATCCGAATCCGGCGTTCCATATGTAAGAAGGTTCGCATAAAGCTTCGCCAGTGACCCCGCATCCAAATTTGCCGAATACGAAAAGTATAAAAATACCTCACGCGACATCAGGCGGTCATAATTCTCCGGCATCGCATATAAATAATATTCATACAGGCGCGTCAGACTCAAATCTGCCTCCAGCGCCCGGCTATACCATTCAAAACAGGCTGTCTCCCGGCAGTCTCCCCGGATCAGCATTGCACAGAGCGCCTCCAGAATCTCCGTCTCCGGATACAGCCCGTAAAGTTCCGTCAAAAGGCGTCTGTAAAACTCCCGGTACGAACGGGACGCACGCATCACCCGGACCGCCGCCAGTGCCAGCTCGCGGCTGATAATTTTCCGGCGTGCCCCATAGTACAAGGCATGAAGCTCAAAATTGCCCGCATTGTCTAAAAGGATCGGATCACTCTCCAGAAGTTTCAGTCCCGCCGCATAGAGGAATGGGCTGTGACAGCCATCCTTAAACTCCTGCTCCATGCTGATCAGCACCGTAACCGGATTTTTCTGCAGTTCCTCATCCAGACGCAGAAGCATCAGATAATAAAACAGGCTGCTGCCCGTCTCCTCCGACGCATACTGCTGCAGCAGGCGGATCAAAGTGTCCTTCTGCTCGGCATTGCCGGTCAGCGTCACGTACAGATAGCGGTACAGGCAGTTAAGCTTCCGGTCGCCCGATATTTTAAGCGCCGCTGAATCCTGCAGCTCCTTTAAAATCGTCTGCGCTTTCTCACGCCGATCAGTCAAAAGGTATAATTCCGCCTGCAAAAGCCGCAGTCCCGCGTCATAGTGCGTCATTTTCATCAGATCCAGCTCCCGCTGCATCTGGTGAACCGCCTCCGGGCCGCCGATCCCATTTTCATACGCCAGACGGGCAGTCAGATAATTTCCAAGCTCTTTCTGGAATGACATATGTGCCCGGTCGCATCCGCCCGCATCGGCAGCCGATGCCTCGATCGGGATCCGCACGGTTTCTCTGGCAGTGTGAATCAGGACGGCACCGAAATTCTTTCCGGCATGCAGCCGTTCCGCCAGAATCCGTACCGGAAGACGGAGCAGACCATCTTCAAAATCCGCCTGCGTCGCACTCTTCTTCGGCAGATGGAGGAACTCGCCGTCTGCCGTCACCTCCAGGTACACACTGCCCCAGTTATCCATCCGGATCTCGATCGTGTCCTCGGCATTCTCAGCCAGCTCGGCATATACGCGCGCCCTGCCCGGAATCGTCAGACCGACCGGCTTTTTCACGCCCAGTCCAACCAGAAATTCTTCCATAAAATTTGCCCGGCTGCCGTGCCCCTTCAGGCCGTCATAGAGTGCGCGCACATGCATATCCTGCATAAACGGCACTTCCACAAAATCCGGGTACTCCAAAAGCCGGAGCGCCGTCTCCATATCATTTTCCGCGATGTGCAGAAAATCTTCCGCCGTTTTCAGATCACCTAAAGTCTTCCCGGCGTCTGCCACCTCGACGTGAAACTCATACGGAATCTCCTCTTCCCCGCAGTTTGTCACCAGATAAAAAGAACCTGTGATCGTGTCGCCTGCCGTCAGGAACGAAGTGTCCACTTCATATACGATCCGGCACCGGAGTCCGCCAAACGAATTGTTATCCCCCGGAATCCGCACCCGCAGGTTTGAGGAATACACAAATCCCTTCACACTTAATCCATTTTCGCTCCCGATCCATAAATTTCTCTGCATCAGGGTATTCATCCGCAGCGTCTCGTCTATCTTTTCAGGCGACCAGGTCATCTTCGGCTGTTCCGAATCGATGATTCCCTTCGCCAGCCGGTTAATTCTCTCTTTCATTCCTATCACCTGCCGTTTCATTATCCTGTCCCGGTAACTGCTTCGTCTTCCCACAGTCCCGTCGGTTCGAAATCTCGTACCTTATATCATACCATATTTTGTCTGCATTTACATCAGGGAATTGGAGAATTTCGCTGATTGCCCATCCGGCATTTTTATAGAAACAAGCGCTATCCTGCCTGCCGGGCAAAAATTTGATGGTTCCGCCCGGTATGTAAAATAGCGCCTGTTTCCAGTTTTCAATCGTTTTCTAATTTTTCTTAATTTCCTAATCCCAGTCGCCCACATACAGGCGTGTGCCAGTCTGCCAAACTGTTGGTTCATAGATCGTCCAAATTGGATATGGATATGCTTTTCCTTGCAGAGAATCATCTATTGCGATCGTCTGATCAACGCCATTGGTGCCTGTTTTGGACGACAGGTCAGCGGCACCTGTCCTGGTAATACTAGAATAGCTGTCCTTTACAGAGCTGCTGTCCACATAAGGTGCGCCAATGATTGCGTCGCTTAGCTTTGGCAGATACCAGCATTCTTCCGGGACCGAAAGAATGCCAGCTTCCAGCTGGGCTCCTGGCCCCCACCACCAGGTATTGTTCAACTGACCAATATAGTGTCCAAGGAACATTGAGGTTCCAGCCGCTTTCACACTTCCTGTTGTGTAGCAGTTCGAAAGAACCAGTTTTGCAGAATCATATTTTCCAAATAAACCGCCTGCGATGGCATTATATGTATTCGTTCCACACGCATCCGCTGCACTGAAACTCTGTATTACCGAAATCGGACCATCCATCCACCCCACGAGGCCTCCGGCACACCTGCCGCCTGACACATTCTTTCTATCTGACAGCACTTCCGCACCACTTTCCGTATAACCGTAAGAGCGGTTCCGTCCGCCGACATAACTGTTTTCAATGCTGAATTCTTTCCCGGCAGTTCCGCCATTCTGGTTGTTTTTCAGGTATCCATACAAACCTCCGGCGGTTCCAGTTGTATCCACATACCCAGAGAAGAAGCTGTTTTCCAACTTCATCTGACCAGAGCTCTCGGCAAAGCCGACCAGACCTCCGCTAGCATCGGTTCCCTGTATCCGTGCATTTTTTCCTGAAACATATACGTGATTCATCACTAAATCACTTACTTTTGCTTCCCCGATCAAGCCTCCGGTTTTTCCTCCACTTATTTGCAGCGTCGGTGCATCTACAACTACATGGTCGAGTGTCAGACTGCCACTATTCGTGCTTCCAACCACCGCGCCTGTTGCCAGCGTTCCAGAAATCCGGGATTCTTCTCCATATATATGGATATTTTTAATCGTTAGATAGCTGTCCGCCGAAGTGCCTGCCTGCGCCACCAGCCCTGCTGTATTCTGCCCCTGACAGGAAATGTCCGGATCCTTCAGATTCAAGTTTGATATCGTCAGATGATCCGTCTTCTGAAATAAAGCCGCACCATTCCAGGCAACAGGAGTTATCTTTAAGCCTGCAATCGTATAACATTCACCCAGTTTTGCTTTTTCTTTCTCATCCACCTCCGCATCATAAGAGATAATATCCGGGTTGTTAATCGGCCAGAAACTTCCACCTTCATACTTGGAATTTCCCGGACTGTAGATCGTCATCTTTCCGTATGCATCTTTCACCTCTTTACAATACGCTTCCGTCTGTGAGGTAATCGAATCATCCTCCTGCCAGAGAATATTATCGGTCTGAATGACCCGTGTGATCTTTAAACCACCATAGCCTTCTCCGCAGAAATTCAGATTCTGCAGATGACGCCCATTGGCAACCTTAACCGTATAGGTATCCGTTCCATCATCATTGGGTTCAATTACATCGGCAAAACAACTGTTGAACTTATATGAGAGCCTTGTATTTTCTGTCGGTGGATAGCCATCCTCGCTCAATTTTACGGTAACATTTTCTCCATTTATGTAACCGCCCGGCTGATAACCTCCCCAGGTACCCAGACTACAGAAATTTCCACCCTCGCGTGATAAATCATCCAGATAGAAACGCAATTTCAACTTTTTCTCTTCCGTTATGCCTATTTCAAAACGATTTACCCTGTTTTTGTCGGCAAATCTCGTCCAACTGCCATTTGCCTCATTTTTTACACAGCTGGCAGCTTTCTCTTCCGTATCTACAAAGCAAAATTTTGATCCCATTCTCAGAGTATTTTCCTGCAAATCACCCGTATTGACTTGGAGAACATACCACATCGTTTTACCGCTCAATTCGCCGGTAATCGAAAATATCAGATGTATTCTCTGATTTTCTTCAAGCGGAGACGGAGAGACATAATCGATATACAGCCTGTTTCCAGTATGCAGCGCCTCTTCGTTCTCTTCCTTGTCCCAGTCCCCGACATGGTTATTCAGAAACCAGGAAAATCCCTTTGAAGCGTTCTGCGCAGCAAGTTTTTCCGCTACTTTCTGGATCGTCGGCATGGGATAAATCGGTATTTCTGCTTTCTTTAATTCTGGATCATACGGATATGTATTCTCGCTGTCTGCACCCGTTCCCTCAGCACCAAACAGTTCTGAAAGTTCTTCTGCGTATGCGAGCACATATTTCTCATTCACCTTACTGCACACATAACAGCCCGGATAAACTGATTTTTTGTTTGTTCCCGTACCGCTCGTCTCCGACGGCAGCCTTCCATCCGTTCTACTTGCATAATCATAGAACGCAACAAACGCAGGTGCTTTCATCGCCGGATTCTCTGTTTCATCCGCTGCCGTTCCGCTTCCATCCTCCGTTTCATCCGATTTTTCCTCAGCCGTCGGCGAATACACCGACGCCGACACATATGTATTCGCTATCTGACTGTCTGCCGGAAGCTGTGCGGCGAGACCTCCTGCGAATCCGCCGGTATATGCCGCTACATTATAACGTCCGGTAAGATTCTCAAAGGCTGCATTGGCATTTGCCCCATTCCCCGGTTTCTGGGATGTGTCAAACTTCTTGTTTGCTGTATGACCGCCGACATAACAGCTCTGAATCTGCACCGTGGGACCGCTTGCGGCGGCTGCAGTTGATGCTTTCTCAACAGTTCCGACCAGACCGCCGGCGTACATGCCTTCCACATAGAGTGCCGCTGCGCTGTCGGTCAGAGAAATTTCCCCCTTTGCCGTGCCGATCAGGCTGCCCGCCGTTCCCTTTAAAGCGCGGATCCGGTATTTGCTTTCTTCCTCCTGCTTCAGATCTGCCGCTTTTTCTGTGCTACTTCCCAGCTTATCACGGAAATGATTCTCCGCCAGTGCATCCTGGACGGTCAGAGTGACGCCCTCAAATGTGCCCACCAACGCACCGGCAGAAGCGCCGGTCTGCTCTGCCTGTACCTGCGGATATTCAATCTGCACATTTTTAATTTTCACCGTTGCCAGATTCGTAGTTCCCCGGGAATCCGTTCCCGGCGTCACCGCACCAATCAAAGCGCCTGCACTCGCCTTCGTCCGGACCACCGGCTGGCAGATCAGCAGGTTTTTAACACTCATATCCTGTGTTACCGTTCCAAACAGTCCACCCGTCCCATCTACTGCTGTGATTGAACTTCCCGCCGTTTTTCCTACCTGCAGACCATCGATCCGGTATGTATTTCCCTGATAGTCCAGTGGATACGGCAGACTAAGCGGAAGATAGCTTCCCGCCTCCGTGATATATGCCTGTGCCGTCGGGTTCGTCCGATCTGCATTCGTTTGATCCGTCACCCGGTAGGCAATCGAGATGGTTTCCGCATTCTGATTCAAAAAATTCGAGCCAAATGCCGTATGCAGCTTCGCCACATGTCCGCAGTAACCGCTCTCGTCCGCAATATTTTCTCCCGCTTTCCAGGTCAGATCACTATTCTGCATCGCCGTAACCGTTTTGGATGTAGTCACCGCCCCAGTGTACAGCTGATCCGGATCCCAGCCTGAAACCCGCTCATCCAGATTTTCCAGATGGCGGAAGCTGCCAATCTCCGCGCTTCGGTCCGTACTGATCGATGCAAAGAGGCTGCTGCCGGATTCTATATTGCTCGTTTTAACCTGCGAAAGCGCTTCATTGTTGAAAACCTGCGCGTACACAAAGATATTTTCGCCCGGAATAAAGGAGGCAAAACCTCTTTCATCCTGCTGAAATATCATATCCGTCTGTGCCGGCTGGTTGAAATCCATAAATTTGAATCCTGTACTTGTGCCCGTGCCGGCTGGCGCCGCTATGTCATCCAGAATGACCTGATACGTTCCATCCGAATTGCCCGAAGCTCCGGACACCTTCGCCACACGCGCCGAGCGGCTGGTTTCCGGGGGATTGATCTCGATGTATCCGGTTGTACCGCTCTTTTCTCCCTTTACAAACAGACTCAGTGAATGTTCATTTTTATTCGGATCCTCGATTTTTGCATATAAAATATCATCATTCACCAGTTTCACTGTCGGCGCCTCGAATTCCTCCACCGGCAGTTCCGGGACTTCCAGATTTCCTGATGCGTAATATCCGATCGGCAGTTTCTGATCCTTATAATTGGAGTTAGCTCCCGTAAACCGCTCCCGTTTTCCGGCATCAGACGCCGCCGCCAGAAGTGCCTCGCTTCCGATATCCGTCTGCACAAACTGATAACGATCCGAATACCACACCTCGCGGACCAGTCCTGCCTCCGGATCATAGAAAATAAGATAGCTCCCGTCTCCACGGACGGTCTCATCAATCGATCCAAACGGAAGAAGGCGCTGCCGGATCTCCTCGGTCACATTCGCAGATGCCAGCGCCATCTCACCGCCAGACTCTTCTTGTTCCGATTCAGGCTGCCCTGCCTGTTTTTCCGGCACATAGAGAACCCCGTAGATATTTCCCTCTTTCTCCTCCGCCAGCACTGTATTATCTACCGAAATTCCCAGCTTTGCCTGCTTTTGATCGTCTGAAAATTCCCCCTGTGCCTCCATATGGAGCAGACGCGGAATCGTCCCACTGGAGACCTCCAGTGTCAGATGATTCTGCGCCGCCAGAAAGATCTCCTTCGCCGTCTGATCCATCTCCAGACGGCGGAGCTTTCTTTGGTAATGAATCACCGCAACAAAAGAAAGACTGGCAAGAATACCGACAATCGCAATCACCGTCAAAAATTCCGCCAGTGTAAACGCCGCCCTTCTCTTCTGTTTGTTCTGTCTCTTCTGCTCCATCTGTCCTCGTTCCTCTTTTTATTGTAACTGTTCAGTACCTTCACAGTCACGCGCAGACCTGCTGAACAGTTAGTTTTTATTTTATTTCTGATCCAGGTTGACTGCACGCACGGTCAGGTTAATCGGCTTTACCACCGCTTTCCGGGAAGTTCCCATCGTATCTTTTTTCCGGTAGATCGCCAGATTTTGAACCGTAAAGCATGCTGTCTCCTCCGAATAGGTATAGCCGTCAAATGCCGTATAGTATTCATCCGAAATCGCCGCCTGCGTCAGCAAGGATATCTTATTATACGCATCATCGTAAGTATAATCCCCATACCATTTTTCAATGCCCGTGCCAGACCAGTCTGTCGCACTGAAGTGCAGCCACAGGTGGCTGTTTCCACTCCGCAAAAGAGGTGTTACCAATTCTCCTGTTGCGGAAGTCCCGGCAGAATTTTTCACTTCCAGCGCATTCGCAAATTCATCGGTCATCAGCTGCGCCGTGAGCGACAGCGCCTGCTCTGCATCTGCCTGTTCCTGCGTCCTCTGGTAAACATTTTTTACCATCATCACGCCGCCTCCAAGCACCGTGCCGATCATACCGAGAATCACAATCGCCGCCAGAAGCTCCATCAGCGTCATACCGTTCTGTGACCGGAGTTTTTTCTGACATACTGAAAAGAGCTTCCGGTGACCCTTGGATGCCGTCTGTTTCTGCTGCCTGCAATGCCTATTTCTGCATCTGCGGCATTCACATCTCTCCTGTCCCATCTCTGTCTCCTCTATCGGTATCTGTAAAGCAGCTCTTGTAAGTTTACCTCTTCCTCTTCTGCATCCGAATCAGCCTGGCTCACATACAGCACGATGGGATACTGTCCCGTCCGGTAATTCGTCTGTGTGCCTGTCTGGTAGGCATTTGACGCCAGGCTTTTCTTCATGCCGCCGGTTCCAGATGCCTCCAGCTCCAGAACATATCTGCCCGACGCCTGTTTCGCTGTCCGGTTGTTCTCCAGCTGATTGCGGCTGTCATAATAGCTCGCCATCTGCTCTTCGCCCTGCCGCAGCATCCTGCCGGACGCCAGAAATGCACTCAGAAACATCGTCATTCCCAGTGCAATCACAAGAACCGATATCAGTACCTCTGTCAGTGTCTCGCCCGTATTGGCACGCAGCTTTCTTCCAGCTGCCCATTTCATTCTACTTATCATTCTGCAGCAGCTCCTTCTCTATTGTTCCGTTCTGCCAGCGGATCGTCGTAATGATGGTCGTCGTCGTGATCGTGTAGGAATCGTCGTCGTCCGATTCGTCGTCATCGCCCGGTACTGTGACCGTCTTACGCTCGAAGCTATGTGCTGCTTCCAGCTCCAGCCGTTTCTCGCACCGCTCTTCCTTCCTGTCATCCGCCGTTACTGTATCTGAGATAACCGCCTTGATTTTATAATCATCCGCCATCCACAGACGTACACTGGTCTTTAACGGGTCAATCGTGTCCCCGGTCGTTCCGTCTTTCTTCACTGACAGGGTAAAATCTTTGTACGCCATTTCTTCCTCCGACGCATCGTCCCCGTCTGCCAGCTTCCGATACTCATTATTTCTATAAATATCCACGATCAGTGAATCGAGAATCGCGCTATTCCCACTCTCTGGGCTTGACAAACCCGAATCCGTTCCATAGAACTTCTGCCACGACGCCTCATTATCCGTGTTTTTCCAGCTGCCGACGTAGTAGCAGTAAAAATCATCCTTATCGTTTTCCTCGTCTTCCCGGCTGTCATGCACGATCACTTCCTTGATCTTGACTATATTTTCCGTCTTCTGCAGTTCATCCCGCAGAAATACCGCCGCCGAGTCCACCGCATACCGCTTCTGATCTTCTCCCGGAAGATTCCGGATCTTACCAGCCGATGCAGAGGCGGACGCCAGAATGATCGACGCGCCCACCCCGCAAAACACAAAAAACAGGAGCGCCGCCATCAAGCTGGCGCCATCCTGATTTTTCATACAGCTGAAAACCCGCTTCCAGATTTCCGGGTGTTTTTCACTGTTCTCTGCTTTTTTCATGCTTTATTCTCCCAGCGCCGCCTCTGCCGCTGTCTCAATGTCCGAACGCTGCAGGTTCGACACATCCGCATTCGCCAGTCCCGACGGTGCCTGTGTCTCCTCCGGTTCCAGATCCAGACCTTCTTCTGATTCCGCATCGTATCGGGTCTCAAAATAGGTCAGCTGGAACGCCACTGCTACCGGGTGGATGCGGATATCCTTTAACTCTTCATCTTCCAGATCTTCATCATCTTGAATGCTCAGATCCTCGATCAGGCAGCGGTATGGTCCTTCCACTACCTCATGAAGCATCGAAACAGCGTGATCAAACGAATCTGCCGTAAAAGAAATATTCATCGCACGCCGGATCTGCATCCCATCCACCTTCGGTTCCGAATACTGGAAGCTGAAATTATACGCATCTGCAAAAATGCGGTTCAGCTCTTCCGTCTCTTCCTTAAAATGATTGTAAGCCGGAACCATCGGCGCATTGGATGCCTTATTTTCATCTATCTCCTTCTTCATCTGCTGGATCTGCTTCGACTTCACCTGCTCCATCTGGATCTGTGCCTCCAGATCCGTCGTATCCGCCGCCTGGATCCGCCTCTGCACCGGAAGATAGAATCCGGCATAGTAGCCCGCCGCGATCAATATGATTACAAACAGAAGCAGTACAATCTTCTGCGTTCTTGATAAGATATATTTTTTTAACGAATTCATTGTTTTTCTCCGTCCTCTTCTGGTACGTTAAAAAATACAGTCATCGACACGCCCACCGGTTTGGAAGCCGCAAGAACCCGCTCCTCCCCCTCTTTCTGAACCGTCTCTTCCAGAGACGCCGTCACATAGCGTGCATCCGGATCCGCCTCCGCATCGCGGACCAGCTCCGGAAAGGAGGAACCATTGGGAATTCTTCCCTCTAACGCCATCTGATCGGAGGTAATCGAAACCGTCGAAACGGCCGTCAGCGGGAAAATCTGTGATTTCAGCGAATCCAGCATCTTTCTCCGGTCCGGAAGCTGTCTCTCTTCCTCATTCAGGTACCCATTTCCATAATGTGCGTATTCCGCCTGAACCTCACTGTACACCTCGTTTGATTTCTGAAGCGCCGAAAGTTGCTGCTCGGTCGCCGCATAGACTGCCTCCGCCTGGTCTGCCTTTCTCAGAAGACGCACCACGCCAAACTGCGAAAACCCATAAACCAGTCCCATAAATACGACAAACACACCCAGTTCTGCCGCTATCTTTCCTTTTTTAACCTGCTTCTGATACAGATTGATCCGTCGTTTTTTCGGATATTTCGAACCGCCAATCTGCATATTCGCGATTGATTTTAAATCAGCCACCGCTCTCCCTCCTTATGCAAGTAATACACCGTATGTCTGCGGGCTGTCGATCCACTCGTCTTCCTCATCCAAAGAAACATCCGGCAGAAGCTCCGCCACACTCCGGACCGGCAGATTAAGCGTTTCTTTCAGCGCATCGATCAATTCCCCATATCGTACGCCTCCGCCGCAATAATAGAGGCTGTCGATCGTATTATTCACATTGTTGAAGCTATAAAAGTTCAAAACTCGCATGACCTGGACAGCGCGGGTCCGGTACTGCTCCTCCAGCACAGCCGCCAGCTTTTCTTTGTCGGCCTCCTCGCGGTTTTCTTCCTCCGCCTCAATTCCCAGTTCCTGCATCTTGTTCTTATCTCCCGAACGGATCTGCTCGATCTCCTCACAGCCCGGCTCCATGGTACGGGTAATATCATAGATCCCCTGGCGAAAGAAATGGATTCGCAATGCTTTGGTTCCCAGATCGAGAATCGCATAGTCTTTCACAGTTTCCGTTTTTTCTGCCCCCTCTGCGTTCTCTTTTTCTTCCTTTTTATGAGGTTCTGCATTCAGCTTTGTCTCCAAAGCCTTCTTCTCATCCGCCATTCTCTCTTCTGCATATTCCAGAATCCATTCCAGTCCCAGCACGGCCGGAACCAGACCGACCAATTTCAAGTGTGCCATCTTGGCCAGTTTTTCAAATTGCTGCGACAGCTCTTTCGTACACGCCGCACCAATCAAATCCATTTTTTCCTTATCCGCATGGATCATCGCATAATCAAAGACGTACTTATCCATCTCGTTTCCGATATAATCATGGAACTCATATGGAAGATTCAGCCGGAGCTGTTCCTCCGTCATCAGCGGCAGCTCAAAGCGCCGCACATACGCATCCTCCTGCCGGATGACAAACACGACGTTCCGGCAGCGGATCGCATACTCCTTCAGCAAATCCTTTATTAAATCCGCATATTGACGCATATCGTTCCGGTCGATCCCCTCGACCCGTTCGCTGATAAATTCGCGAAGCTCGCCTTTTTCCGCATATGCAATCTTGATACGGTAATGTCCAATCTCAATTCCTAAACAATTCTTCATCTCTGCACTCCCTTTAAAAGAGCCCTGTATACCATTGTGTCCATATATCTCCATACAGCAGCATACAAAAACATGCCGCCGCAATCGCCGGTCCGAACGGAATTTTTTCCCTCCGACCGATGACAGAACCTGCAATTCCCAGCACACAGCTGAGAATCAGGAAAAATAATACCTCCCAGGCGGAACGCATATACAGTCCCGTCACAAAAAAAAGTTTTACATCGCCGCCCCCCAGGCTTTCTTTTCCGGTCAGGCGGTCAAACAGCAGGGAAAGTGCCAGCATACTGACAGCCAGTCCGGCACCGGTCAGAACTCCCCGCAGCATCTGTCTTCCCGGTTCCGGTAAGCCCAGCGCCGTGCCGAAAAAGATCAGGATTCCGGCTATCTGAAGCCGGTCCGGTATGATCCACGCGTGCAGATCTGTGAGTGTCAGACATAAAAGCACCATCCAGAGCAGAATTCCCCGCAGTGCCAGCACCGAGACATCGTACCGGTACATAATCAGACAGCATGCAATTCCTGAAACAAGTTCCGTCCAGAATGCCTCCGCCGGGATCTTCGCTCCGCAATAACGGCACCTGCCCCGCAGGCACAGCCGTGAAAAAAGCGGTACCAAATCCAGTACTCCCAGCACATGACCGCAGGCATCACAGTGGGATCTCCCTTTCAAAACGGACGTTCCGTTTAACATCCGCCCTGCCAGACAGTCTGTAAAACTTCCGAGCGCACAGCCCAGAATAAAAGTAATCATCAAAATGTAAATTGTTAAAAATGTGGTTTGATGCAGCATCAATGGAATATCTCCTGTCCGTACCCATGTTCTGTCTGTTTGTAAATCCCCAATATTTTATATCTTCCAAGATATGTAAAACGCTATCTTTATCTTAAAACGCCCAATTTCATTTCTTTTATTTGGCGCCAAATCCCGGCTTTGGACCAAATGGATTCTGGCTGGTTCCCCCTACTTCATTTCCCTCATAGAAAGGAGCGGTCTGAAGCGGAGACGTATTCGCATATGGATTAGCCGCCGGATTTCCGATGTAAACCAGAATATCTGTACACGGTGTCTTGGCTTCCATCGCCGTCTTCCGGTATTCCTGCCCCAGGTCATTTACCTTCTTTGTTCCACTTCCCTGTGCGTACTCAATGTGCGCGTTCTCTCCCTCTGCCTGACAGACAATCTTTCCCTCTTTTACATTGTATCGGTAATAGCGGTATTGCTTCTGCGGCTGGTTCTCGTAGCGTTCCAAGCTTTCCTTGCTTCCATACAGCATTGCCACGGCCGCCGCCTTCGCCGCACGGACATTCGCCTGATTGGCTGCGATGACCGCTTTTTTCCGCTGTGCCGTAAAAATCGGAATACTGATCGCCGCCAGGATCCCTACGATCGCTATCACCACCAGCAGCTCTGCCAGTGTAAAACCGTGTTGGTTCTTTTTCATTTGCTCACCCACTTTTTATCAAAATGACCTGCTGACTTTGTTTTGATTCGTGCGTTGCAGGTCACGCTTATGTATCTGACAATGAATGGATTTTTAAATCCTGAAAAATTTCTGATGTGAACATCACTTTCATTCTAAACGTTACTGTTCACACACGTGTGCCCAGCAACGGGATTTTGCCGATGCTGCGCATTCCAAATCGGCAAAATCTGCTGCCAGAACTGTATCGTACGGAATTTTCAGTTCAGAAAATTCCTACCTGTGAACAGTTACTTCTAAACCTTCATGCGCCTGGCAGTCAGGTGTACCACCACAAATGAAAGCCCTGGTAGGCGCATTTAGCAAAAATGGATGGGAAACCCCATCCATTTTTCGTTACTGTTCTCGCATACATGCTCAGCAACCTTTTTCCACGTATGTGGTTTTATTTTGCATATATTGTAATTTTTGCACCATTAATAACGTCAGCGTCTTTCGTCGGTGTGATTTCTACATTAATCTGTTTATACTGCTTGCTACCCTTTTCGCTTTCAATATCACCCTGTTTATTCGTATCAGCTACTATATACGCATCATCAGCGTTCGTGATTGAGGTAGCTGTACCAGTTTTTAAGTCATAATCATAAATCATTGCGGCGTCACTATTCTTATCTATCTCATCCGTCATATACTGAGCTACCGCTGCTGCCTTCGCCGCTCTCATATTGGCCTGATTCGTAGCGATTCTAGCCTTGGTCAGCTGTGCCGTAAATACCGGAATCGAGATTGCAACCAGAATACCTACGATCGCAACAACCACCAACAGCTCAGCCAGTGTGAAGCCTTTTTTGTTCTCACGAACTTTCTTGATTAAACCTTTCATAAAATCAATCTCCTTGTATAGTATTATATTAATGAACAGAGAATTATCTCTGCGCCATCCAGCCTCTGCTGTATCACATTTCACATGTGTGCAGTCAATTACGCTTACATCAGATCGTACATCGTAAAGATAGGCAGATAAATCGACACTACAATGATACCCGCAAAAATCGCAAGCACCACCAGCATCGTCGGTTCCAGCAGTGCCAGAAGCCGCTGAATTCGATAATCCGCCTCGTTGGAGTAATAATCGGCAACATTGTCCAGTGTCTCCTCGAGCTCACCGGTTTCTTCTCCGACGGAACACATATCAACCATCGTCGGCGGGAAATATTTCTTTCCCTGCAGACATTCCACCAGACTGCGTCCCCGCTCGATTCCTTCGCGCAGGGAGCGGACATCCTCGCTCAGAAGTGCATTGTCCATGACCTTCGCCGTCGTGTCAACCGCCTGATTGATCGTGATACCCGCTGCCAGAAGCACCGACATCGTATTAGCAAACTGCGCTGCGCCGTTCATCTGGTTGATCGCGCCCACAAGTGGAAGGGATAACATGATCTTTGCTTTCTCAATCCGTCCCTGCGGCGTATTGCCGTAGACCTGCGAACCAATCTTCAAAAACGCCAGCACCGCCAGCATCAGCAGCCACCACTTCGCAAAGAAATGGGAAGTCGCGATCAGCATCCGCGTCATCAGCGGCAGCGTACCGCCCAGATCGGCAAATACATCTGCCAGTGTCGGGATAACCTTCGCCATAACGATAATCAGGACAACCACCGCAACCGCAACGACAAACAAAGGATAGGTCATCGCTCCCTTGATCTTCTCCGTCGTCTTGTAGGACTTTTCGTAAAACTTCTGAAGCCGGTCAAAGGATCGTTCCAGCGTACCAGACTGCTCGCCTGCCCGGATCGTCTCGATAAATGTGAGCGGAAAACGGTCGCTATACTTTTCCAGCGCCGACGCAACGGTACTTCCGGCAGCTACTTCCTCTGCCGCAGCCCCCATGATCTTCCGGATCCGCTTGTCCTCATTCTGATCTGCCAGCATACGCATCGCGCGTGCCACTGTCATGCCCGAATGAAGCGTGATCGCAAACTGTGAACACAGGATCGCCAGCTTCTTCGTCTTGATCCGCCTGCTTCCGATCTCCATCTCCAGGAGACTGCCGTCATCAGGTCTTTTCTTCTCTTTCTTCTGACTGATGCTCAGAAGAATCGGATAGTTTTCCCGGATTCTGGAAGCGGCTGCCGCTTCACTCTCAGCCTGGAGCACTCCCCGGACTTCTTTTCCATCCCGTCCCAGCGCTTTATATGAAAAATTTGGCATCTCTCATACCTCCAGCCACAGGATTCAGCTGTACGCCATCCGTATGTACATCGCCATCTGCATCCTTTTTATCATTATTTTAACATCTTTGTTTGTTTTTGTAAATATGCCGTCAATCTTTTGGATATTTTATACGAAACACGCATCTAGATCGGCTTTTTTTTGCTATTTTCTCTATACGTGCTTTGTTTTTGCCAATCTATTTTTGTATATATTTTCACCAACACATCTGACTTTTCTTTCTTTTCCAGACTATTTCAGGTATATAGATCATCAGAGCGGAAATGGTACGTCCCGCCCTGACACTCCCAAAAGAATAGCTCCCGTTTCTTTTTATCTTCTCTCTTATTTCTCGTTTTCCTTATCCAGCATCTCTTCCATCGTATGCCATCCCAGCACCGCGCATTTGACACGCGCCGGCATATGGGAAACATCGACCAGGGCACCGGCTTCCTCGAGTTCTTCGATCTCGTTCTCGCCTGCCTCGCCCTTGATCATCCGCAGGAACAGATCCGCCAGATGGCGTGCTTCCTCTTCGGATTTTCCGATGATCAGATCCAGCATGATATCAGCGGATGCCTGGGAGATTGCGCAGCCGCTTCCCTCAAAAGCACCGTCTACCACCTGTCCATCTTCGACCTTCAGCTGAAGAATGATGTCATCTCCACAGCTCGGATTGACGCCCTCTAATACCAGATTGGCATCCGGCAGCTTTTCTTTATGTAACGGATGCAGATTGTGATCCGTCAGTATTTCATTGTAAAAGGTTCTATTCTCCATATCCCATTTTCCTCCGGATTTCTTTCAGGTTCTGGACAAAACGGTCGATGTCCTCCTCCGTATTGTAGAACGCAAAGCTGGCACGCGCTGTTGCAAACACACCCAGATGTTTTAAAAGCGGCTGGGCGCAATGGTGGCCTGCGCGCACATTGACATTTGCGGCATCCAGAATCGACGCGATATCGTGCGGATGTACGCCGTCCACGGTAAAGCTGATAATTCCGTTGTGCTCTTCCGGCTTATCACTTCCCTGGATATGAACGCCCGGAATCTGCTGCATCGCCGTCATTGCCCGTGTTGTCAGCAGCTCCTCACGCTTCCGCACCTCGTCAAATCCGACGTTCATCAGATAATCGATCGCCGCCTGTAAGCCGACCGCACCGCCGCCATTGACGGTACCGGCTTCGAATTTGTGCGGCAGTTCGGCAAAGACTGCCGATTCCCGGCTGACCGAATCGATCATCTCGCCGCCCGTCAGGAACGGCGGCATCGCATCCAGAAGAGCTTCTTTTCCGTACAGGACGCCGATTCCCATCGGTGCCATCAGCTTGTGACCGGAAAATACAAGGAAATCTGCATCCAGTGCCTGCACATCCACCGGAATATGAGGGGCGCTCTGTGCCGCATCGATGACGATGACACCGCCTTTTTCATGCACCAGTTTCGTCAGCTTCTCTACCGGATTTCTGCGGCCAAGGACATTGGAAATCTGCGGCATCGCTGCGATCTTTGTCTTTTCTGTCACCAGGGCTTCCATATCTTCATCCCGGTAGGAACCATCCGGCTGACATTCCAGATAAACGAGCTTCGCGCCTGTCTGTCTGGATACCATCTGCCATGGCAGGATATTGCTGTGGTGGTTATCAATGCTGATTAAGATCTCATCGCCTGCTTTCAGACTAGTTAAACCATAGCTGTACGCGATCAAATTCAGGCTTTCGGTGCTGTTGCGTGTAAACACGACCTCGCTCGTCTTTCCAGCATTGATAAATTCCCGCACGCGCTCTCTTGCCGCTTCATATGCCTCCGTCGCCTCGATTCCCAGCTCATAGAGCCCGCGGAGCGGATTGGCATTTTTCTTTGTATAGAAATCTTCCACTGCCTTTAATACCGCCTCCGGGCGCTGTGCCGTTGCCGCATTGTCCAGATATGCGATATCCGAACCCGCAAGCAGGGGAAAATCTTTCTTGTAATCTGTCATGTTCTGTTCCTTCTTATATATTTGTTTGTATACTTGCTGCAAAAACAAACCGCAGCCAACTTACAGTTTTTTCATTTTATTATCGCTTCTGGTTCATGAACTCCTGAACCTGCTTCTGTACTGCCTCGTCAGCTACCAGCTCATTCAGCGCGTCGATTCTCGCCCGCGCTACCATGCGCTCAGCTTCCTCTCTCGACAGTCCGCGGGAGCACAGATAAAACAGCGTTGCATCGTCCAGATCGCCCATCGAAGCGCCGTGATTTCCTTCGACATCTTCTTCCGCACACAGAATCAGCGGAATCGTCTGGTTTACGATGTCATCGCCGAGCAGCAGCACATCCTCGCGCTCAGTTCCCTTTGCCCCGGCGCATCCCGGCACGAAATCGATCGTTCCGCGGAACAGCTTGGAGGAACCGTCCTGCAAAACGCCAGAGACTTCCATCATACTCTCTGTCTTTTTGCCGCGATGGCGTACTGTATAGTTCATATCCAGCTTCTGGTTTACACTGGTGTAATAGCCGATCTTCGCGTCAAATGCGCTCTTTTTTCCTTCCAGCTCGGTCAGGCAGCCCGCGTAGACCTTGCCTGCGCCCAGCTCCAGTTTCAAAAGCTCAAATGTGGCATTTTCCCCGCAGGACGCACCGATATCACTCAGGCAGGTATATCCGGCGCCGAGAAGCTGCACTTCCTGAAGCTGTACCTTTGCATTCTTTTCCGCATGGACCTTTACCTGGAACGAGGATGTTCCCTGTGCGTCCTCCCCGGAGCGGAATACGATCAGCACCTTTAAGCGGCTGTTTTCCTTTGCATCCAGAAAGAGGCGGTTCTGGTAACTGCCGTTTTTATAATCGACGCAGAGAACCGTCCATTCTGTATTTTCATTCTGCAGCACAGCTGCCGCTTCCGCTGTCAGCCGGTAGATACTTCCCGCACCGGCATTTTCTTCTGCAACAGCCGTTCCATTTACAGTGTCCGTTCTATTTGCGCCAGCCGTTCCGCATTCCGCCGCCATTGCATCGTACTCGCGTCCCATGCCGGTCTGGATCTCGTCCCACTCTTTTCCGGAGATTTCTTTTTCCCAGGTCACACCTGCTGCCAGGCGCTCCGGTTTTATCAAAACACTTTCCTCCGGCCACTCAATCTGTATCTGGCTTTCGTTCATTCCCAGCCGGTTCCAGGTTCGGGTCGGAAGAATGTTTACTATCATTTCTTTCTGTCCCATTGTTTCCTCCTGTCGTTACCATTCATGCACTTGCATGCCCCGCAGCAGAATCTGTTATTTCAAAATCCCCGCTGCAAACAGTAACCATCTATTATCCGATACTGCCTTTCATCTCAAGCTGAATCAGGTTATTCATCTCAACCGCGTACTCAAGCGGCAGCTCCTTCGATACATCATCCGCAAATCCGCTGACGATCATTGCGCGCGCGTCCTCCTCGCTGATGCCGCGTGACATCAGATAGAAAACAGCCTCGTCGCTGATCCGTCCAATCTTTGCCTCATGGCCGACGTTCGCATCGCGGGTCCGGATATCCATCGCCGGGACCGTATCGGAACGTGAAATATCATCCAGCATCAGGGACTGGCAGGAAACCGATGCCTTAGAACCGGATGCCTGTTTTCCAATCTGCACACTGCTTCGGAACGTACTGATACCGCCGTCCTTGGAAATAGATTTCGTATTAATATAGGAAGAAGTCCGTTTGCCCGTGTGGACTACCTTCGCACCGGTATCGAGGTTCTGACCTTCTCCGGCAAAAGTAATGCCGGTAAATTCCATCTTTGAATCGTCACCCTTTAAAATACTCATCGGGTACAGATACGATACATGGGAACCAAAGGAACCCGATACCCACTCGATCGTGCCACCCTCTTCCACAATCGCGCGCTTGGTGTTCAAATTGTACATATTTTTCGACCAGTTCTCGATCGTCGAATAGCGGAGTTTCGCATTTTTGCCGACGTACAGCTCAACACAGCCCGCATGCAGGTTTGCTACGTTATATTTCGGCGCAGAACAGCCCTCGATGAAATGCAGATATGCCCCCTCATCAACGATGATCAGAGTATGTTCAAACTGTCCGGCTCCCGGTGCATTGAGTCGAAAATAGGACTGAAGCGGGATCGTAACCGACACGCCCTTTGGCACGTACACAAAAGATCCGCCGGACCAGACCGCCCCGTGCAGCGCTGCAAATTTATGTTCCTGCGGTTTGACCAGATGCATAAAATGCGTCCGGATCATTTCCGCATATTCGCCGTGCATTGCGCTCTCCAGATCGGTGTAGACAACGCCCTGCGCCGCTACCTCCGCACGCACGTTATGATATACTAACTCCGAGTCATACTGGGCGCCCACGCCTGCCAGTGATTTCTGCTCCGCCTGCGGGATTCCCAGACGCTCAAAGGTATCTTTGATGTCCTTCGGAACCTCCGACCATTTAGCGCTCATCTTGGATTTCGGACGGACATAGGTTACGATGTTGTCCATGTCCAGATCCTCGATATCCGGTCCCCAGTTCGGAACCTGCAGGGAATTGTAAATCTGTAAGGACTGCAGACGGAACTGCTGCATCCATGCCGGGTCATTTTTCTCCTTAGAAATCTTCTCAACGATCTCCGGGGTCAGACCCGCTTTTACTTTATATGCGTCATTTTCTTTGTCTTTTATATCGTAGACGCTGCGATCAATGTCATCTACATACGTTTTTTCTTTCATGTTTGATGCCTCCATATTACCCGTGCTGATTCGTTATTACTGTCGCGTTATCCTGCAGCACCTTCGATTCCAAAAATGCCTGCCTGCGAACAGTAACGATTAGTTCCGGGCGTCTGCCACACCCGCCTCACGGATAAAGGATTCGTAGCCTTCCTGGTTGATCTTATCAACTAGGGAGCCGTCACCGGTTGCCACGATCTTTCCATCTACCATGATGTGCGTATAGTCAACATGCAGTGCATCGAGAATCCGGGTGCTGTGCGTGATAATAAGAAGCGCGCCGTTCTGGTTCTTCTGGTACTCTTCCACACCCTTAGAAACCAGACGGACTGCATCAACATCCAGACCAGAGTCTGTCTCATCGAGGATTGCCAGGCTCGGATTTAAGAGCATCAGCTGTAAAATCTCAGATTTTTTCTTCTCACCACCAGAAAAGCCCACGTTTAAGCTTCTCTGTGCATACGATTCATCCATCTGGAGAATGTCCATCGCCTTTTTGAGCTGTTTATGAAATTCCCAGATCTTTAAGTTCTTGCCAGTCTGCTGGCGCATCGCGCTCCGCAGGAAACTTTCCAACGAAAGTCCCGGTACCTCCAGCGGCTCCTGGAAGGACAGGAACATACCGGCTTTGGAACGCTTGTCCGTGGACTCATGTGTGATGTCCTCGCCCTTAAATAAGATCTGACCGCCCGTGATCTGATATCGCGGGTTTCCCATCAGGACGTTTCCGAGCGTCGATTTGCCCGCGCCGTTCGGTCCCATCAGGACATGTACCTCTCCTGCGCCGACGCTCAAATCAACGCCGTGCAGGATCTCTTTTTCTTCTATATTTGCTTTTATCTGATTTACTTCTAACACTTTTTCTGCCATAAAGCACTCCATTTCCGGGACCGGCTGAGACATTCATGCTCGGTCTGTCTGAACTGTGACAGCCGCCTCGTCACGAAAGCGGTTATCCTTCTTAGCAAACGTCCATCTCTCTGGTTCCTTTTTTCTATAATGAATCTGGCTGTTCAGACGGTCAGATTACCCTATGGCTATTATAGGTATTTATTTCCGGATTGTAAACCCTCATTTTTCACAAAACAAGAAAGATTCTTATTATATTATTGAGACTTTTTCTCGTTTATTATTGAGTCAGCATCATCCACCCCCAATACACAACCCCTAATCCCCACGAACTCAGAATCCCATACAGGATCACCGGACCCGCGATTGTAAATATTTTGCATCCGACACCAAACACCTGTCCTTCCGCCTTGTATTCCAGCGCCGGGGATGCAACTGAATTGGCGAATCCGGTGATCGGAACCAGCACACCAGCTCCAAAAACACGAGCCAGCCTCTGGAATACATTTGCCCCTGTCAGGATAACGCTGAGCAGAATCAGTCCCAGCATCGTCCAGAGCGCCGCCGTTTTCTCCTCCATGCCTGTCTGAACCAGACAATTTGTGCTGATCTGCGCCGCCAGGCAGATCAGCCCGCCGGAAATACCCGCCATCAACACATTTTTCCATGTACTGTGGACGGGCGTAACCGATTTGACATATGCTTCATATTGATCTTTTCTGGCTTCCATGGTTTCTCCTCTCTTCTACTGTCTTCCAATTCCATGTAAGAAATAATACAGCGAACCCGCACATTTCCCCGCCGCAATCGCGAGAAGGAGATATGGCAGCCCCACTGCCAGACGCAGGCGGCGGCTCAGCACCGGCAGGGCTTTCAATGTCTCTGCCAGCGACATGACGAGGCAGCCCACAAAAATACCACAGGAAAGTCCCGCAGCCGCTAGAAGTAGCTGTCCGGAGACATTTCCAAGCATCACCAGAAATCCAGCACCAGCTCCCGTTCTGCCACCGCCTTCTGCTGCCTTCTGCCACAACTCTGCCTCCGGCATTGCCGCTGGCCACGCTATTCTCAGAAAACTCCCGGTCAGCTGTTTCACTTTCTCTGTAAATAAATCCACCACATTTCCAAACAATCCTCCCAGCGCGATAATCGTCTCATACAAGAAGATTTTCCCCTTCGACGCCGTCGCCGTCTTTCCAATCAGACGCGGATAAACGCCGATGACCACCAGAAAGGCGTAGACTCCTGCTGCCACCGTGCTTCCCGCCGCCAGCCCCGCCAGCAAAAGCAGCGCTTCTTTAAGAAACATCGATGTCATCCTCCTTCCGCTCCTCGTTCTGAATCAGCGTTTTATTGACATTTTCCTCATACAGGCGCATTTCTACCTCCAGCGGCGTCGGATCGAGACTGAATTTCCACGAAGTAAAATGGTTAAAAAACAGCAAAATCCCCACCGGAAGCCCGATCGAATAACCGACCTCCAACGCCGTTGTTCTGTCCGACGCCTGCCCCGTCGTGATCTCATATATTTTCCTGAATACATCCAGCACGTTTGCATCGTTGTTGAATGTCATGATCGCAAATGCCGCCCCGAAAAAGCAAATCAGGCAGACGAACAGCGTCTTGCACCACTGCCAGACAAGCGCCTGACGGCGCGGCGGCTGATAATGAATGACATAATCCGTCTCCCCCAGATTCTGCACCGATGTCCCCGGAATTTCCCGTTCAATCTGCTGGATAATCTCCATGACGTTTCCAACCAGACGGCTTTCGCGCTGTTTCCCGCCGCCGCGGATCCTCTTCACGATCATCGCACGGCAGCGGCTTTCCACGCTTTTTTCACTGCAATAAACTTCTCCCAGGCTTGCAAGCGGTACATTTTTCTCATGTACCTGCGTGATCTGGCTGAGTTTCAGATAGACCGTCTGTGTCATAATGCTGCCTTCTCCGTCTGTGCCTCCGGTCTCAAAAATGCCTCCGCGCTGTCCCCGGAATGCTGTACGAAGGTTCCGTCAATGTAGACGCTGTCCCGCCCCACTGCCATCAGACAGAGACAGAGCGCTGCCACAATCAGAATCATGCATCCGACCCAGATACAGATTCCCATCTTTTTTTTCATTGTCACTTTCACATTTCCCGTCATTTTTTTCCATCCTTCCTGTGTATTCTGGAAACTCCAAAAGTTCCTGTATCCAGTAGTATGGCTGTCTTTCAATGGAGTATGCACATTCATATATTCTGAATTATGAGCCTGTCTTTTTTCTCATGTTTCTTCCAGCTTTGCGCGCATCTGCCCTAATATTTTCCGCTCGATCCGCGACACCTGTACTTGTGAAATGCCGAGCTGCGCCGCGATCTGAGTCTGTGTCTGATCATAAAAATAGTGCCGCACAATGATCTCCCGCTGCCGTCCATTGAGCATTTTCAGTAAATCTCCCAAAAGCATCCGGTCAAGCAGAACCTCATTTTCCGCTGTCTCCCCAGCAATCCGGTCCTGAAGCAGAAGGCCAGTTTCTTCCCCGGCGCTGGCTGGTGCAGAGAGCGATTCAACCGGACTGTCCGCCGCCATCGATGCGGCAGCTTCCTCACAGCTCACTCCAATCTGCGCCGCCAGCTCTTCCAGCGTCGGCTCCCGCCCAAGCGCCGTGCAGAGCGCTTCCCGCGCTGCCCGGAGCCGCTGGTTTTGCTCTTTGATGGAACGGCTGACCTTGATGATACCGTCATCCCGGAGAAAACGTTTGATCTCCCCCGCAATCATCGGCACCGCATACGTCGAAAAACGCACCTCATATGATAGGTCAAACTTATCAATCGCCTTCAACAGCCCGATACTTCCGATCTGAAATAAGTCCTCCGTCTCACACCCCCGCCCCGCAAAGCGGCGGACGATGCTCCATACAAGCCCCAGATTGTCTTTTACCAGCGCCTCCCGCGCCGTTTTATCGCCCTGGTGTGCCCGTTTGATCTGCTCGATGGTTTTATCCATAGAACTCCGCCGTTTCTTTTTCTTCCTGTTCTTTATTCATATATTCCCTTCCAATTCGCTTTTTCATCGTCACACACGTTCCGCAGCCCACCTTGGACTCCACCTCGACCTCATCCATAAACGCTTCCATAAACGAAAAGCCCATCCCTGAGCGCTCGCCGGTCGTGTCTGTCGTATACATCGGCTCCATCGCCTTTTCCACATCCAGGATTCCTTTTCCCTCATCCCGGACCGAAATTATCAGTTCTTCTCCCTCAATCCGCGCTTCTATGTAAATAATTCCGATTTCATCGCTATACCCATGAATCACCGCATTTGTCACCGCCTCCGAGACCGCCGTTTTCACATCCTCCAGCTCTTCCATCGTCGGATTCATCCGGCTCATAAAGACTGCCGCTGTGACACGGGCAAACTCCTCGTTCGATGAATGGCTGTCTATCTCCAGGTGCATCCACGTGCCATTCTTCTCTGCTTGTCTCTGTTCATTCTGTTCAAATTTTCTGTATTCTTCTGAATTTTTTATTTTTTTAGGTTTTCCTTTCACTTCCGTTTCTGATACAGATATATCATCCGCATACATATTCATCTCTCCTTTAATGTCTCCCATCCAGTGCCTCCTCTCTCGTCCGGTACGACTGCACCAAACGATACACGCCGCCGATCCGCAAAATCCGGCGCATCCGCTCGCCTGCCCCGTACACCGCCACCGTGCCGCTGCTGCCCTCCATCTGCTTATACCGGTTGAGAATCACACCGATCCCGGAACTATCCATAAATTCCGTCCCCGAAAAATCAAAAATAATCCGGTTAATATAATTTTCCGCCAGAAGCAGATCTGTTTCATATTTGAGTGTCAGGCAGTTATGGTGATCTACCTCCTTCGGCAGATGAATCACCAGCGCCGAATCGATCGCTTCGTATGTAAACATATTTCGTTCCATATCAGGATTCCCCCTTTTTCGATTTTTTATGCAGCCTTTTCCTATATACCTAAAAAGAATGTGCTTTGGCACATTCTCGCACCGAACGCGGTCGCTTGCGACATGTTTCTGCTTCGCGCGAGTGTGCATCCTCGCGGAGCGTTTTTTGTTTCATAGGACGTAATTTCCTATGAAATAAAAAGAATGTGCCTTGGCACATTCTCGCGCCGAGCGCGGTCGCTTGCGACATGTTTCTGCTTCGCGCGAGTGCGCATCATTGGCACGTTAGTGCCTTTTTGTGTAATAGGGAATTCCAAGGAATTTCCTATTACACAAAAAAGCACCGTAAAGTTTTTATCTTTACAGTGCTTTTCTTCTTAATTATCTGCCGTATTATATTTGTACTTACTGCGCCGCTTGCGTCTCCGCTCCGCTGCCTGCTGCCGTTTCATCCGCCGCAGTCTCTCCCTGACTGATGATGGACTGACCTGGAACTGCAGCCTGCTGGTTATCCGGCGCAAGCTCGGCGAGCTGCTGTCTTGCCTTGTCCGCCTGCTCGGAATCCGCATACTGGGTCACAATCTGCGTAAACATTTCGACCGCCTTGTCTGTCTCGCCCTGTGCCCGGTAAATCATACCCATGCTGAAGATAACCTTCGGGTTTGCCGGACGGATCGCCAGACAGGTCTGGTAATCTGCCAGTGCTTCCGCCATACGGCCTGCCGACCACATCGTGTATGCCAGATCCTCCAGCGTCTGGTAGCCATTTGTCTCGATGTCCTGCTTTACCCCGTTGGCAATGGAAACGACCGTCTCGTCCGTAAATAACGACGGATCAAAGCCCTCATAATAGGTAACCGCCTCTGCCAGGTTATTGTTGCGGTATGCCTGCAGCATTTTGACGAGCTTCGCATACTGGTTCAGAACGCTGTCATTGCTGTTGAGCATCGTATCCAGCTTGTTCTCCGCCTCTTCTTTGTCCTTTTTCGAGGTCTCAATGCTCTCATTTAAACTGTCAATCTCTTCATTTTTCTGATTGAGCTGCTCGTTGTACTGGAGCATTTCCTGCGTATGTGCATTATTTGCCTGCTTAATCTTGGCTGGCATCACCAGGAAAAAGATAACTGCCGCGCCCAAAAGCAGTCCCGCGCCGATATTGAGCACCGACTGCAGTCCCGTATTCTCCTTGTACGTCGGCGGCATAATGACATCATCATCCTGCATCTGGCGGTGGGAAAATGCGTTTTTCAGCTTTCTCCGCTCGATATCCGCCTTGCCGGTATGTTCCTTAACAATCTCCATATACCAGTTCGCCTTGGGATTGTTTTTATCAATCTTGAGTACCTTATACAGGGATTTGCCCGCTTTCGTATAATCCTCATGACTAATATGCAAAAGAGCCAATAGAAGATGCGCTTTTACAAATCTCGGATTAGCTTCTACAACTCTTGTAAGCTGTAAGGTCGCCAGATCGTCGCTTCCGGTCTGCGCCTGCAGAAGCGCCTGATTATATTTCTGAATCGTCGCGCTCGCCTGATCCAGACGATCCTGTTTACGCTGAATCTGGTCTAAATAATAATCAGCCCGGTTATCCTGCTCCTTAAAGTTCATGCTGATAACCCACTGCACCAGCGCCTCCGACACCTCACCCATCTCATAATAGATAAGTCCGAGAAGATTTCTGGCATCAATATGATACTTGTTCAGGTTCAGGCATTTTTTCAGATACTCGACCGCCCCTGTTAAATCCCGTCTCTTTGCCCGTTCCAGCCCGGCATTGTAAAAGCTGTTGGAAATCAGGCGAATTTTTCTTGTTCGATCCATCATGTCCGCCTATTCCTTCATATGTTTTAAAAGTTCCATCATAATATCCGACATATCTGTCAGGTCACTCTTCACGATCGCCTCGCCGACCTCCTCGACCTCCAGACTCGGTTTAAAATGTTCGATTTCTTCTTCGAAATTGATTGTCATTCCTTCGCCACTCATGTTTTTCCTCCAGAGTTTCTTCCTTTATTACATGGATATACATTCCCGCTAATCTTACACCATTCTGGCGGTGCTGTCAAATCCAGTTCGGGAAATCTTTTTCTCCAGCTCTCCGATTAAATACAGAGACCCCACACAGAAGCAGGTATCTTCCGGACGTTTTTCTTGAACCAGAGTCTGATAAGCTGTTTTTACATCTGGTATACTTAGAACCTCACAGCCATCTGCCACCCGATGTGCTGCTTTTTCCATCGCCTCCATCGGAAGTGCCCGCGATGTATATAAATGAGTCAGCACCAATCGATCCGGCTTCAGTTTCCGCATCAGTGTTTCCAGCATCGATTCATAATTTTTATCTGAAACGGCTGCAAACAGCAGAAAAATCCGACCATCTTTCCCGGACTCTTCTCTTCTGCGCGCTGCCACCTCTGCCGCCGCGCCCGCAAATGCACGGATTCCGCCCTCATTGTGCGCGCCATCCAGATAAACTCCGTCCTCGATCTCCTCCATGCGTCCGCGCCATACCGCATTCCGGATGCCCGCTGCCGCTGTCTCCCCATCCACTGCAAGAAGCTGCGCCGCCTGGTAAGCGATGCAGGCGTTGACTGCCTGATATTCCGCTTCGAAGGGAATAAACAGACGCTGGCTTTTCTCTTTTATCATCAGGCTCATCCCGCCATGTCCCCGCCGAAGATCCGTATACACTGCCGGGCTGATCGGATATGCCGGACAGGAAAGTTCCGCCGCCCGATTTCTGATAACTGCCGAAGCCGCCGCATCCGTATCATCGTACACCACCGGCATATTTTTTTTCAGGATTCCCGCCTTTTCGCCCGCGATCTGTGTCACCGTGCCGCCCAGGTATTCCATATGGTCAAGGCTGATTGAAGTGATGACCGTAAGCGCTGGATGCTCGATGCAGTTCGTTGCATCCAGCCGTCCGCCAAGCCCCGTTTCCAGAATCACATACTCCGGCTTTTTCCGGCGCACCATCCACATGAACATCAAAAACAGATATTCAAAATACGTCGGATGCCCCAGTCCTTCCTGCTCAAAATGAACATATGATGCCTTAACCGCCTCAAATGCCTCCAGGAACAGTGCATCGTCTGATTCCTGTCCATCAAAAGAAAAACGCTCCGTCACGCGTACCAGATGAGGAGACGTAAACCGCGCCGTCCGCTTCCCGGCTTTCTGCAAAACCGCATCGAGAAACGAGCAGACCGACCCTTTTCCATTTGTTCCGGCCACATGTACGATTCTTTCCTCCTGCGGCAATGCATTCAGGTATGAAAGCATCCTGCGAAGCTCCTCCGCCGTATGTTTTTCACTGGTAAATTTCGGTATCTCATTCAGATATGCATCTGCCGCTTCTACCGTCCATTCTTCTTGTCTCATGGCATGAAATATCCTTTCCTGGCAAACGGAAGCGGCAGTACGAACTCTGCCGTCTGCCGCCTTGTCTTTTGTATGTTATTATTTTATATCATTTGCGGAGATCATGCAAGTGGTTATATGGAATAAAGAAACCCCTCTTGATAATCAAGAGGGGTTCCACTCATCAGCTCCCTGCCGGACTTGAACCGGCGACCTACGCATTACGAATGCGTCGCTCTACCAACTGAGCCAAGGAAGCATTTTAATTTGAAAAATGCTCTGGAAAACCCAAAGCAACTTTCGATGACCTGTCCGGGAATCGAACCCGGGTTTACGCCGTGAGAGGGCGTCGTCTTGACCGCTTGACCAACAGGCCATATTTAATTTTATTCAATCGAGGCGACGTGATTCGAACACGCGACCTCTGCGTCCCGAACGCAGCGCTCTACCAAACTGAGCCACGCCTCGATTACATGACGTAGTATAATATAAATCCAGGAGAATGTCAACACTTTTTTTGAAGAATTTTTAAAAATATTTATTATGTTTAATATTTCGCTATAGTTGCTTGTGTTTGCTCAATTCAATAAATTTATATTTACTTCATCAGCTTCTGAATCGTCTTGCACAGCTCCTCAACCGCTTCTTCCCCATTTCCCGCCTCTATATCATCGACCACACAGGTTTTGATATGGTTGGACAGCAGGACTTTGGAAAAACTGTTCAGCGCCGCCTGAACCGCTGATACCTGGTTTAATATATCGACGCAGTATCGCTCGTCTTCCACCATCGCCTTCACACCGCGCACCTGTCCCTCGATCCGGTTTAAACGTTTCAGCAGATCTTTTTCTTCGGTCAGGTTTCTGTGTTTGTGGCGTTCCGTCTCTCCTCCCTGACAGACCTGCGCTTGTGATTCACATTTACAACAGCCCATGCTTTTCTCCTATCTTTTATCAAAATGCTGCGAAATGGCATATTAATTCCACCATTTCGCAGCTTTTTTCATCCTACTGAATCGAGTCCACCTTATAATCCTGTGCCTCAACCGCCTCTTTCAACGTATCGTCCGCCACATCCGCACTCATGCTTACGACCGCGGTTCCTTTCTCATGGCTGACCTCTGCGCTCTCCACGCCTGCCAGTGCCTCCAACGCCTTCTTTACGCGTGCCTCACAGTGTCCACACATCATTCCTTCGATATTCATTGTCTTTGTCATCGTTATTCCCTCCATATTTATATGATTTTTTTGATTCTCACTTTTTTGCAATTCTTTTGAAACAGTTTCATTTTCATTTGCTGTTTGCCCAATTGACCGGGTGTCTTCTGCCTCCGTCCTAACTGCACCTGCGTTTTCTGCTTTATCTCCGCCTTTATTAGCAGCCTTCTCAGCCCTCTTCCGCATCGGATGATCCTTCGATGCATCGTGCATCTTAAACAGATTCAGCCGCAGCGCGTTCGTCACTACGCAGAAGCTGGATAAGCTCATCGCTGCAGCGCCGAACATCGGATTTAATTTCCATCCAAAGATAGGATACCACAAACCGGCTGCAAGTGGAATACCCACAACATTGTAAAAGAATGCCCAGAACAGGTTTTCGTGAATATTTCGAAGCGTCGCACGGCTTAGACGGATTGCCGCCGGAACATCACTCAAACGGCTCTTCATCAGCACCACATCCGCGGCATCAATCGCGATATCTGTACCGGCTCCGATCGCGATACCTATATCGGCACGCGTGAGCGCCGGGGCATCATTGATACCATCACCGACCATTGCCACCTTACCCTGTTCTTTCAGGCTGCGGATGACACTCTCTTTCCCATCCGGAAGTACTCCGGCAATGACTTCATCCACACCAGCCTGTGCCCCAATCGCACGGGCGGTCCGCTCATTATCCCCGGTCAGCATGACCACACGGATTCCCATGTTCTGCAGTTCCTTGACCGCCTGCGGGCTGTCTTCCTTGATGACATCTGCCACGGCAATCATACCAGCCAGACGACCATTTTTCATAAAGCACAGCGGTGTCTTGCCTTCCGATGCCAAACGCTCAAAGGATGCCTGTTCCTGTGCGGACACCGTCGTATGTCCGCTGATATAGGAAAAGCTTCCGCCTGCCAGTGAAGCGCCGTCTAACGTACCAGAAAGTCCATTACCCGGCAGCGCCTGGAAATCAGCCGCCTCCGGCGCGTCAATCTGCTGTTCTTTTGCATAAAGAAGAACAGCTTTCGCCAATGGGTGCTCACTCTTCTTTTCCAGGGAAAGCGCCAGGCTTACCAGCTCCTTCTCAGTCACACCTCCGGACGGGATGACGTCGGTCACACGCGGCTCGCCGCTGGTGATCGTACCCGTCTTATCAAGCGCTACAATGTCCATTTTTCCGGTTTCTTCCAACGAAACAGCTGTCTTGAACAAGATTCCGTTTTTCGCGCCCATGCCGTTGCCGACCATAATCGCAACCGGCGTAGCCAGTCCCAGTGCACACGGGCAGCTGATAACCAGTACGGAAATACCTCGCGCCAGTGCGAATCCAAACGTCTGTCCTGCCAGCAGCCAGATAATCGTTGTCACCACTGCGATCGTGATAACCGCCGGGACAAACACGCCGGAAACCCGATCTGCAATCTTGGCGATCGGCGCTTTCGTCGCCGCCGCGTCGCTGACCATGCGGATGATCTGCGACAGGGAGGTATCTTCACCGACTCTGGTCGCCTCACAGCGCAGATAACCAGACTGGTTGACCGTTGCCGCCGAAACCGGGTCACCCTGTGCCTTATCCACCGGAATACTCTCGCCGGTCAGTGCTGCCTCGTTGACCGCACTTGTTCCTTCCAGGACCACACCGTCCACCGGGATATTTTCACCTGGGCGTACAACAAATACATCACCCTTCTTTACCTCTTCAATCGGAACCTTTGTTTCCACTCCATCCCGGATGATAACAGCTGTCTTCGGTGCCAGTTTCATCAGTCCCTTTAAGGCATCCGTCGTTTTTCCCTTGGAACGCGCCTCCAGCATTTTTCCGACTGTGATCAGCGCCAGAATCATTGCCGCCGACTCAAAGTAAAATTCATGCATGTAGGACATGACTGCCGTGTCGTTGCCCTTTAACTGGGCGTCCGTCATCGCAAACAGCGCATATGTGCTGTAAATAAACGATGCGCCGGAACCAAGTGCTACCAGCGTGTCCATGTTCGGGGCACGGTGTAAAAGTCCCTTGAAACCGCTGATAAAAAATTTCTGGTTAATCACCATGATAATTCCGGCTAAAAGGAGCTGTAAAAGTCCCATCGCCACATGGTTGCCATCCATAAAGTGCGGCAGCGGCCAGCCCCACATCATATGTCCCATCGACACATACATAAGGACTGCCAAGAATCCCAGTGATGTGATCAGACGGTGTTTTAAAACCGGCGTCTCCCGATCTTTTAAGGCGTCCTCCGCCTCCGACACGCTCTGCGCCTGTGCTGCAGTGCCCTGTCCTTTCAGGGATGCGCCATATCCGGCATCTTCCACCGCATGAATCACAGTCTCCGGGGGCACATCGCCCTCGACACCCATCGAATTTGTCAGCAGACTGACCGAGCATGCCGTGACACCCGGCACTTTCGATACTGCCTTTTCAACCCGGCTGCTGCATGCCGCGCAGCTCATGCCGGTTACTGTATATTGCTTCATGGTCTCCTCCTATCTCTTAACTGTCCTTATGATATACCCCCACAGGGTATATGTCAACCCCGTTTTCATTTATGATCTCTTTTTCTCAATAAATTAATAACGGACACAAAAAGACCCTGTCCGGAGAATTTCCCCTTACAGAGTCTTTTATACATTCGCATCTATGCCGCCCTTCGGCAGGCATAGACATTATTATTTTTATCTGTGCATCATCCAAACAGCATGCCCAGCACGCCGTAGGACAGAATCGACATAATCACCGTCGCCAGTGCGATACCGACTAAAATCGCGCCAAATGCCTTGCCAAATTTCATGCGGAGCAGGGATGCCACCAGCGCGCCTGTCCATGCGCCGGTTCCCGGAAGCGGGATGCCGACAAAGAGCATCAGCCCCCAGAACTCATATTTCTCGATCTGCCCCTTTTTGCTCATCGCTTTGTGTTCCAGCCAGAGCGCAATACCACGGAAACACGGAACCTTCTTCATCCACTCCAGCACATGGCGGATCAGAAGCAGGATAAACGGGATCGGCAGGATATTTCCCACGATACAGATCGGGATCGCCCGCAGGATCGGCACGTTTAAGAGTGCCGGTGACGCAGCCAGAAGCCCGCCTCGAAGTTCCAGAATCGGAATCATCGAGATAATGAAGATAATTGCCTCCTTCGATATGACTCCGGATAAATTAGCTGTAAACCATTGTACCAGTGAATCCATAAATTATGCCTGCTCCCCGCTGTTATTTTCATTCTGTGCCGCAGTATCGGTGGTGTTCTCCGAAACAGAGTCCGAAGCATCCGCGGAATCCGCGTCTGGACCAGCCGCGCCTTCTGTTTCTGCGTTGTCAACCGCCTTATCTGCTGCAGCTTCATCCTTCTCTTCAAAGATAGTCTCCTGCATCTCCTCCGGTTCTTCCGGCTCATGCACATCTGCAGATGTCGTTGAATCCATCGGCGCACCGCACCGGCTGCAGAATGCCGCATTTTTCTCCACCTTTGCGCCGCACTCCGCGCAGACTCTTGTGCCCTCTAACTCGGCAATCTCATCCTCCAGGGACGCAATCTTCACAAGCCCAGCCTGGATAGTGTGGAACTCATCTGCAAATTTCCCTTCCAGTTCGCCCTCATGTCTGTCATAGTATGCTTTTCCCAGTGTGATATATACCTTATTAATCTTATCCTTCTCGGCGGACAGCTTCGATTTCAGCTGTAATACGCCTGTAATGTCCTTTA
>ERZ772878.121-NODE-121-length-103234-cov-16.4743_pt1 | contig 103234 bp, 79 predicted proteins | sample MGYA00580578_ERZ772878 | MGnify/ENA primary metagenome ERZ772878 (study PRJEB29015, sample SAMEA2737686) | human gut metagenome | biome: human gut; feature: human-associated habitat; material: faeces | place: China | collected 2012 ...
AGGTAACCTCGAAAGATAGCTTGCGAGTAGGATTGTTCAGTTTTGAGGGTGTAAATCTTCAAAAGTAGGTGTTAATGGTGACGAGGGTACACCTGTTCCCATTCCGAACACAGTAGTTAAGCTCGTTTACGGTGACAATACTTGGCTGGCGACGGCCCGGGAAGATAACTCAACGCCTACATCTAAGCAGCAACGAAAGTTGCTGCTTTTTCTATACTACTGAGAGGAAAACGCCGATGTATCAGTATATTTTATTTGATTTAGACGGTACGCTCACCGATTCCCGCGAGGGCATCACCAAATCGGTGCAGTATGCGCTGGATAAAATGGGCATCCACGAGCCGGAGCTCAAGCCTCTGGAGCGCTTTATCGGTCCGCCACTGTACGACGAATTCCGCCGCAGCTACGGCTTCGATGACGCCGAGGCAAAGCAGGCAATTGAGTTCTACCGTGAGCGATTCGGCGTGATCGGTTGGAAGGAGAACATGCTCTACAACGGAATTCCGGAGTTGCTGAAGGCCTTGACGGACGCCGGAAAGACCCTGTCTACTGCATCGTCCAAACCAGCGTTTTTCATTGATAAAATCGTCAAATATTTTAATATTGACCAGTATTTTACCGTGGTTTCCGGCGCAACGCTGGATGGCACGATCGGCACAAAGGCGCAGGTCACACAGCAGGCGCTCGACCGTTTGCAGGTGCAGGATCTGTCACAGGCTGTGCTGGTCGGTGACCGCCTGCACGATGTGGAAGGTGCGAAGCAATGCGGTATTGACTGCATCGGCGTGACGTTCGGCTTTGGCGGCCGAGAGGAGCTGGAGGACGCAGGCGCGAAGCATGTAGTCGACCGCGCGGAGGAACTGCTGCCGCTGCTGCTCTGAATTTCCATAAAAAGCTGTCTTTCGAGACAGCTTTTTTGCGTTTTCGGGCAGAGAAAACCGCGCAAAAATCTGCAAATTATGCAGGTTTTCTCTCCTATTATGGGGCACATTGTGCTATAATATAAACTGAATAAAAGTGCATTGAAAGGAGTTCTCTCCGTGGCAGATATTACCGTCCAAAACCTGACCAAATATTATGGCGATCGCCTGATCCTGAAGGACATTTCCTTCGACATTCAGCCGGGCGAAAAGGTTGCTATTTTAGGCGCAAACGGCGCTGGAAAGACCACTTTACTCAATATTTTGACCGGCAGACTGTCGTATGACGGCGGACACGTTGCGTTCGGACAGGGACGAACCGCAGGTGTCATTGATCAGATGCCGGATTTTCCGCCGGAATCGACCGTGGAGGATATTCTCCGTCTGGCGTTCAAGGAGTCCGACGAAGTTGCGGCAGCAATGGACGCGCTGACCGACGAAATGACGCGCAAGCCGGATGACGCATCGCTGCTCAAGCGTTACGCACAGCTGGAAACGCGGCTGGAAATCCTCGGCGGCTACAACCGCGATTACGAGATCAACCGCGTATGCAACGGTCTTGAAATCGCGCAGGAAATGCGCTCGCAGAAGTTTGACCTGCTCTCTGGCGGCGAAAAAACGCGCATTAACCTTGCCCGCATCATTCTCGAGCAGACCGACGTGCTGCTGCTCGACGAGCCAACTAACCACCTCGACATGGACGCTGTGGACTGGCTTGGCAATTATTTGGAGAATTACCGCGGCACCGTGCTCATTATCTCGCATGACCGCTGGTTTATCGACCAGTGCTGCGACCGCGTGATTGAAATCCACGATTGCACCTGCGATTTCTACAACGGCAATTACTCGTACTATGCGGTCGAGCGTGAGCGTCGCCGTGAGGAGCAGCTCAAGCACCACGAGCACGAGCTGGCGGAGAAAAAGCGTCTGGAGGCGACCGCGCGTTCCATGCACGAGCACGGCACCGAGCATCTGGCGAAGCGTGCCGCGTCTATCGAGAAGCGCATTGCGCGTATGAAGGTCACTGACCGGCCCAAGACCGACAAAAAGATGACCGTCACGTTTGGTGACCCGAACTACGAGACTGAGGAAGTGCTCAAGGTTCGTGATATTACAAAGAGTTATGATGGACGAGAAATATTGCATAACGTATCGTTCAACATCCGCAACCGCGAGCGCGTCGCGCTGCTTGGTGCAAACGGCGCCGGAAAGACCACCATGCTGAAAATCCTGCTCGGCGAGGAAGTGCCGGATGGCGGCGTCATCCGCAAGGGCGTTGGACTCAAGCCGGCGTACCTGCCGCAGCAGGTGTATTTTGCCAATCCGCACCGCAACCTCATCGACACGCTCATCTACGACAAGAACGTATCCATGCAGGTGGCGCGAAACCGGCTCGGTTCGTTCCAGTTTACCGGTGAAACCCAGCTGAAAACCGTAGATATGCTGTCCGGCGGTGAGAAAAGCCGTTTGCGCCTGTGTGAGCTGATGTACGATCCGCTCAATCTGCTCATCCTCGACGAGCCGACCAACCACCTTGACCTTGCATCTCGCGAGTGGATTGAGGAGGCGGTTGAGGCATTCGACGGCACGCTGCTGTTTGTTTCGCATGACCGCTACTTCGTCGAGCGCTTTGCAACCCGCGTGCTGTATCTCGAAAACGGTCACCTGACCGATTTTATCGGCTCGTACAGCGCGTTCCTTGATTGGCGAGCCAAGGGCGGTGGCGCACTGCCGGAAGCGGCTCCTGCACCGGCGCCCAAGAAGAAAAAGGCCGCCGTCCCGACACTGGACGACGTACCCAAGCCGCCCGAAAAACCTAAGCGCACCGGCGGCACAAAGAATCTGCAAAAGCTGCTGAACACGCTTGAGCGCGAGATTTCACAGCTGGAAACGCAGTCGTCCGACCTCGAACAGCAGATGGTGGACGCGGCATCGGATTCCGGCAAGCTGCTCGAGCTGATGACCGAAAAGGAAGCCTGCGATGAAAAACTCGCCGCAAAAATGGACGAATGGGAAGCCGTTGCGGCCGAGCTGGAGGAACTGCAATGAAAGAAAAAAGGGTATGGATAGGGCTGGCGGTGCTGTTCGCTGTCATTGGCGTGCCGCAGCTGTTTTGGAAGCCGTCGCGGTTCGGCGGTATTTTCCTGCTGGCGCTCGCCATCGGCTGTATGGGGGAATGGCTGATGCTTTGCGGACGCGAAAAGCATAAGGCGTGTCGCATTTTGTCGCGCGTGGGACGCGTACTGTTTGCATTGTTCGTGCTGTCGTTTGCGGCGGTGCAGGTGTTTGTAATCGGCATAGCATTCGATGAGGATGACCCGTCAGCTGCGCCGCAGGCGGATTACTATCTGGTGCTGGGTGCGCTCGTCAATCCGAACGGACAGCCGTCGGCGGCTCTGGCGGCACGGTGCGATACGGCAATCGCGGTGCTGAACGTCAATCCGGGCAGTCAGGCCATCCTGTGCGGCGGTCAGGGCGGCGATGAGCCGTGCACCGAAGCCGCAGCCATGCAGGATTACATGATCGCGCACGGTGCGGATGCCGACCGCCTAATCTTAGAGGACAAGTCGAGCACGACCATCCAGAATATCGCCAACGCAAAAAAGCTGCTGCCCGAGGGCGCAGCTGTTGCCGTAATTACAAATGATTATCATCTTGCCCGCGCACGCCGCCTGCTGGCGCATGCCGGTCTGGGTGACGCAGGCGTTCCCGCGAAAACGCCGTATCCGGGGCAGTGGATGGCGGTAAGGTGCCGCGAATACTGCTCCATCATGGGATTGATGTTCACTGGACGCTGGTAAACGCAATTTTGATGAATTTTCCGTGCTTCACACGATTTGGAGATAGAGTATGTTTGAAAAACTGAAAGCCTTAGCGGCGCGGCTGGACGAGCTGGAAATGCGGCTTTCCGCGCCGGACCTATACGACGACCCTGAACGGGCGGCCAGGCTGCTGCGCGAGCGCAACGAGCTCGAGCCCATCGTCACGGCGTTCCGCGAATACGAGCAGGCGCAGCGCACGCTGGCCGATGCGACCGAAATGCTCTCCGACCCGGACATGAAAGAGCTGGCGCAGGAGGAGTTGCAGCAGGCCAAGAGCGACATCGCCCGTCTGGAGGACGAGCTGAAGATCCTGCTGCTGCCCAAGGACCCGAACGACGAGAAGAACATCTACGTTGAGATTCGCGGCGGCGCGGGCGGCGAGGAAAGCGCGCTGTTCGCGGCCGACCTGTACCGAATGTACACGATGTATGCCGATAAGCGCGGCTGGCAGACCGAAGTGATGAACAAATCCGAAACCGAGCTCGGCGGCTATAAGGAGATCGTGTTCCGCGTGGCGGGCGACAAGGTGTATTCGCGGCTCAAATTCGAGAGCGGCGTTCACCGTGTCCAGCGCGTGCCGGAAACCGAAAGTCAGGGCCGCGTGCACACCTCCACGACCACCGTGGCCGTCCTTCCCGAAGCTGAGGAGCTGGATTTCTATATCGACCCGAAGGATTTGCGTATCGACACGTTCCGCGCCTCCGGCGCGGGCGGCCAGCACATCAACAAGACCTCGTCCGCCATCCGCGTGACGCATATCCCGACCAACACGGTCGTAGAGTGTCAGGACGAGCGCAGCCAGCACAAGAACAAGGAGAAAGCGCTGTCCGTGCTGCGTTCGCGGCTGTACGAGGCCGAGGTAGAAAAGCAGCGTGCCGCCATCGCCGCCGACCGCAAAAGTCAGGTCGGCACCGGCGACCGCTCGGAGCGCATCCGCACCTACAATTTCCCGGAGAACCGCGTGTCCGACCATCGTATCAAGCTGACCATCTACAAGCTCGACCAGTTCCTGAACGGCGATATGGACGAGATCTTAGATGCGCTTATTGCGGCGGACACGGCGGAAAAGCTCAAACAGCAGAGCGAAATGTAACCTTAGAACTGGATTTCGTCATCCTCATCGTCCCAGTCGTCCCACTTGTCCTCGGTCTGGCTCTCCAACTCAGCGTTGAGGTCGGACATATCGCCGAATTCTACGCGGCAGATGATCTTGGTGCAGGTGGTGAACAGCACGCGGACGTAAAACCGCTTGGGCACGCGCTCGTAAATGCGCGAAGCGCTCTCGGTGCCGCCGGCCTTGGTCTGCGGGCTGTTGGCGATGTAGCCCACCTTGCCGATGTACGGCAGAAACGCACGGATGGCATCGCTGTCATACGGGTTGCTTGGCTCCTTGATGCATCGGATAAGATTGCCAATCTTGAACGGTTCGAGGCCGTAATAGTGCTTAAAGCCTGTTATCGTGACGAAAATGTTCTTTGCCATAGAAAGCACTCCTTTCTTTTATAATTGGAGTATAGCATGGTGAATGTCCGATAAACCTCTCTTTGGTGGAAAACAAGGGTCACAGACCCTTATAATAAAAGGAGGATTTTCATGTTAAGAAGTGGTGTAATTTTACTTGTTCTGGGTATCGCCATATTTCTTGCGGCGAGTGTGCAGCTGTTTCGCGGCAGGAGGAAGAAAGTACACTGGTGTATTTCGTGCGTGCTGGCAATCCTGCTCGTGGGGAGCGGCATCTGGAACGCAAACCGTTTTTTTGACCTCGGCATCGGCGTTCCCAAGACGTTTTCTGCGGAAAACTGGGCGAAAACCGCACCGGAGAAGCGGCATTTCATGGTCAGCGACCTGCAAAACAGCACCGAGCTTGTCGGTATGAGTGCGGATGCGGTGTGCGGGCTGCTCGGCACGCCGGACTATGCGGACACCGATACCTGTCTGTCGTATCTCATTGCACAGCCGTTTGATGAGGTAACGCTCAACCTGACACTGGAAAACGGCATCGTTACCAAAGCGGAAGAAAAAGACCATTGATACCATAAATGGAAGTGTAAACTGATGAAAACAACTCTTTTGACCCCGGAAACCGACGGAAATGCGGTAAAAACCGCAGCAGAGCTCATTCGAGCGGGAGAAGTAGTCGGTATGCCGACCGAAACCGTATACGGCCTTGCGGCGAACGCGCTCAACGGCGAGGCGGTAAAGAAAATCTTCCTCGCGAAAGGCCGCCCGCAGGACAATCCGCTCATCGTCCACATCGCGGACTTTGAGCAGATTTACGACCTGTGTCCGGCGGTTCCGCCGCAGGCAAAGCAGCTTGCAGACGCGTTCTGGCCGGGTCCGCTGACCATGATCGTGCCCAAAGGCGGTTGCATTCCGGACGAGGTTTCGTGCGGACTGGACACAGTGGGCATCCGCCTGCCGTCGCACCCGATGGCGCGTGCGCTGATTCGGGAGAGCGGCGTACCGCTGGCGGCTCCGTCCGCGAATACGTCCGGCAGACCGTCCACAACCACGGCGGCGCACGTCATGCATGATATGGACGGCAAGATTGCGGCTGTATTGGACGGCGGCGCGTGCGGCGTCGGCGTGGAGAGCACGGTAATCACACTCGCGCTCGAGCGTCCGCGTCTGCTGCGTCCGGGCGGCATCACGCTCGAGCAGCTTCGCTCGGTGCTCGGCGAGGTGGATGTTGACCGCGCGCTGTACGAGAAGATCGGGGATGACGTGAAGGTGTCGGCGCCCGGCATGAAATACCGGCATTACGCGCCGAAGGCGCCCGTAACGGTCGTGCGCGGCAACCCGCAGGACACGGCGAAGTACATTGCGGAGCGTATCGGTGACGCAACCGGTGTGCTGTGCTTTGATGAGTACAAGGATATGTTCCCGAACTGCATTGTGGAGTGCTTCGGCTCGAGGGACGATCTCGGCGCACAGGCGAGGGAAGTATTCGACCGCCTGCGGGCGTTCGATGATACCGAGGTAACGCAGATTTGGGCGCAGTGTCCGTCGGATGAAGGACTCGGTCTTGCAGTGGCGAACCGGATTAAGAAAGCGGCGGGATTCTCGGTAATTGAGGTGTAAAATGGCCATTCCGAAATATGACGAGATGTATGCGGATTTTTTGCGTGTATTAGCAGATAATCGAATACATAGCCTATCTGATATACAGGATGCGATTGCTAAAAAACGTCATCTGACAGGGGATGAATTGGCGGAGAGGGCACCTAACAAACTGGGAACTGTGTTCAGCAATAGAGTAGCTTGGACAAAGGCATATCTGATGAAAGCAGAGTTGATTTGTTCTGCGAAGCGTGGTTATTGCCGAATCACAACAGATGGGCAAAAACTCCTTTCCAAACGCTTGAAAAAGATAGATAATACGGTTTTAAGCCGCTATAAAGGATTTACAGAATATCTGAATTCTGAAAAAGTTCAAGATGAAAATGTTGAATTACGTTGTGAAAGTCCCCAAAGCGACGTACAACCTTTGATAGATGAAGCACCGGATGAACTGATTACAAAAGCAGTTGATACACTAAACAAATCGCTGGCCGATGAATTGCTTCAAGAGATTATGGAACAAACGCCGGCATTTTTTGAATGGTTGGTGCCATACTTGTTGGGTAAAATGGGATATGGCGTTTCAGAACGAGATCTCAGCAAAATAAGCCATCAATCGCGTGATGGTGGCATAGATGGCGTGATTCGGCAAGATAAATTGGGCTTTAGTAAAATCTATATTCAAGCGAAAAGATGGGACCCGCAGGTGGTAGTAGGCCGCCCGGAACTGCAAAAATTTTATGGTGCCTTACCGAGCGGGACTGCACACGGATTGTTTATCACAACAGCACGGTTTTCGGATGATGCGAAAAAATATGCTGAAAATAGAGGAAACATTGTTTTGGTGGATGGGATACGCTTGGTCAATCTGATGATTGAACATAATGTTGGCGTTTCGGTTGAGACACAATATGTGATAAAAAAGATAGATTCGGACTTCTTTAAGGGAGAATAATCAGGAAGTGAAACTAATGAAAATCATCGGCTTGACCGGCGGCAGCGGCACCGGCAAAGGCACGGTTGCCGCGCGTATGCGCGCTCTCGGTGCAGGCTGGGTGGACGCGGATGCCGTCTACCGCACGCTCTGCGCGGAGAACCGCGAAATGCTGTCCGCACTCGACGCCGCCTTTGGCATCGTGACTGATGCAAACGGTGCGCTTGACCGTCCGAAACTTGCGAAAATCGTGTTTTCCGACCCCGCAAAGCTGCAAACGCTCAACGAAATCACCACTCCGTATATCCGCAGGGCGTCTCTCGACGCGATTCACGCACAGAGCGAGTGCCCGGTCGTGCTGTACGATGCACCGACTCTGTTTGAAGCCGGTGCGGACGACTTCTGCGACAAAATCGTCGCTGTGCTCGCGCCGCACGACACGCGCGTTGCCCGTATCATCGAGCGGGACGGTCTGTCCGATGAAGCCGCACGCGCCCGCATTGACGCGCAGCCGAACGACGCGTTTTACCGCGAAAAATGCGATTTTATCATCGAAAACAACGGCGATCTCGATGCACTCTATCGGGACACCGATGCTTTATACAGTCAACTCATTAAGTGATTCGGATTAAAAAAGGAGAATGCAACATGACTTCCGAACAGCTTTTTTACGACAAAAAGACCGGCTTTGACCGTTTGACCGACGAGGACAAGCAGGGCATTCAGATCTACGCCGAGGGTTACAAAAAATTCCTCGACGAGAGCAAAACCGAGCGTGACGCCGTGCTGGAAATCGCCCGCATGGCTGAGAGCAAAGGCTTCCGTGCATGGACGCGCGATGACACGCTTCGTCCGGGTGACAAGATTTACCGCATCAACCGCCACAAGGGCATTATGCTGGCTGTTATCGGCAATCAGAGTCTGGCCGAGGGCGTACGTCTGACTGCTGCTCACCTCGATGCACCGCGCGTTGACATCCGCACCGTGCCGCTGTACGAGGACAACGGCATGGCGTTCTTCAAGACCCACTACTACGGCGGCATCAAGAAGTATCAGTGGACCGCAATTCCGCTCGAGCTGCGCGGCGTTGTCTGCGTCTGCGAGAACGGCGAGGTCAAGCGCGTACAGGTGCGCGTAGGCGACAAGCCGACCGACCCGAAGTTCGTTATCACCGACCTGCTGCCGCACCTTGCTACCGAGCAGATGACCCGCAAGGCGACCGAGGTGATCAAGGGTGAGGGTCTGAACATCCTCATTGGCTCGGTTCCGAGCGAAACCGTGGACGAAAAGTGCAGCGAGAAGATCAAACTCGCCATTATGGAGCATCTCAACCGCGAGTACGGCATGACCGAGGCGGATTTCCTGTCTGCAGAGCTGTGCTGCGTTCCGGCGTTCAATGCCTGCGATATCGGTTTTGACCGCTCGTTTGTCGGCGCGTACGGCCACGACGACCGCGTTTGCTCCTATCCGGCAGCAACCGCTCTGTTCGACCTGACCGAGACTCCGGCGCATACCGGCGTCTGCCTGCTGGTGGACAAGGAGGAGATCGGCTCGGACGGCGTGACCGGCATGCAGTCCCGCGCGTTCGACACCTTTATGGCCGACCTCTGCCGCGCACAGGATGTGCTGCTCGACGAGTGCTTCGAGAACTCGGTCTGCCTGTCTGCCGATGTCTGCAACGCCTTTGACCCCAACTATCCGGAGGTCTCCGAGAAGCGCAACGATGCGCGCGCAAACTGCGGCTTCGCGCTCGTCAAGTACACGGGCGCACGCGGCAAGTCCGGCACCTCGGATGCAACCGCTGAGCTGATGGCGCGTATCCGCTGCATTTTCGACAAGGCGGGTGTTATCTGGCAGACCGGTCAGCTTGGCAAGGTCGATCAGGGCGGCGGCGGCACGGTTGCCATGTACCTCGCAAACCGTAACATTGACACCGTAGACGCAGGCGTTCCGGTGCTCTCCATGCACGCACCGTTCGAGTGCATTGCCAAGCTGGATCTGTATATGGCATACAAGGGCTTTGGTGCGTTCTACCGCGATTAAACGAGATAAAACGGAGGTTTTACCATGCTGTTGATTCAAAACGTACGGGTTCTCGACCCGTATACGCAGATGGATGCGCTGTGTGATGTGCTGATCGGTGATGACGGCGTTATCGCGCAGGTGGCTGAGCACATCGACGCGCCCGCAGGCTGCACGGTGTATGACGCGAGCGGGCTGACGGTATCTCCCGGCTTTGTGGACGGCCATGTTCACTTCCGCGATCCGGGTCAGACCCAGAAAGAGGACGTGCTGACCGGTGCGGCGGCTGCAGCCGCGGGCGGCTACGCCACGGTAATCTGCATGGCGAACACCGTGCCGACCTGCGACACGCCCGAGATTATCCGCTACGTTACCGACAAGGCGAAGGACTGTCCGGTGCAGGTTTTGCAGGCGGGCTCGGTCACCAAGGGCCTGAAAGGGCAGGAGCTGACCGACTTTGACGCACTGCTTGAAGCGGGTGCGCCGTGCCTGACCGATGACGGCATCAACCTGACGAGTGCGGCGCTGTGCCGCACCGCCATGGTGGAAGCCGCCAAGCGCGGCACGCTGCTCTCGTTTCACGAGGAGGAGCCGTCACTCGTGCCGTCTCCGGGTGTCAACTACGGCTCGGAGGCCGCCAAGCATTTCGGCGTACCGGGCGCAATGGCGAGCGCGGAATCTGCAATGATCGGCCGTGACATTGCGCTGGCGCTCGATACCGGTGCGCGCGTGCTGTTCCAGCACGTTTCGTCCGCGCAGTCGGTCGCGCTCATTCGAGCGGGCAAGGCGATGGGCGCGAAGATTTACGCCGAGGTTACGCCGCATCATCTGTCGCTGACCGAGGATGATGTGCCGGCACACGGCACTTATGCGCGCATGAATCCGCCGCTCCGCAAGGAGGCTGACCGTCAGGCGCTGATTGCGGCTCTGGCGGACGGCACCATCGACATGGTGGCAACCGACCATGCGCCGCACACCGCAGAGGAGAAGGCCCGCGAGTTCGCAAAGGCGCCGTCCGGCATCACCGGCCTGGAAACCGCATTCTCGGTGTGCAATACTTACCTCGTTCAGACCGGCAAGCTCACGCCGATGCAGCTTGTTGACCGCATGAGCAAGACTCCTGCCGAGATTTACGGTCTGACCGACCGTGCTGTGCAGGCAGGCAATTTCGCCCGTCTGGTGCTGCTGGACTGGGATACTGAGAAGGTATACGAAACGTATAAATCCAAGGGAATCAACACGCCGTATACCGGTAAAAAACTCACCGGTTCGCCGAAGGCGATCGTTACCGGAGCAAAAGTTACCGAATAAAGCCTGAAAAGGGACCCGAGAGGGTCCCTCTTTGTCATTCTGCGCGGAAGCAAAAAACTTGCGAAAAAAATTTTGCAAAACCTATTGACAAATAAGCTGTATCCGCGCTATAATATACAAGCTGATTGCGATAAACCATCCAAACAGCGTGTACCAGCATTTTATATTCCTCAATAGCTCAGTTGGTAGAGCATGCGGCTGTTAACCGCAGGGTCGTTGGTTCGAGTCCAACTTGAGGAGCCACTTTATAGGGGTATAGCTCAGCTGGTAGAGCATCGGTCTCCAAAACCGAGTGCCGTGGGTTCGATCCCTACTGCCCCTGCCAATGCTGCTATAGCTCAGTCGGTAGAGTGCATCCTTGGTAAGGATGAGGTCACCAGTTCAAATCTGGTTAGCAGCTCCATGAAGAACCGCTTATAAGCGGTTCTTTTTTTATGAAAAATTCTGCAAAATAAGGGAGAAAAACAGGTATGAAGCTGCGAAACCCTTTGCTTCTGCTGCTGACGGCCACGATTTGGGGTGTGGCCTTTGTGGCGCAGAGCGTCGGCATGAATTATGTCGGCCCGTTCACCTTTGTGTTCGCGCGCAACGTCATCGGCGGACTGGTCCTGCTGCCGGTCATCGCGGTGTTGGGCAAAAGCAGCGGTCCGCATCCGAAGCAAGCGCCCGAGGAGCACCGCAAAGCCCGCAAAACGCTCGTTATCGGCGGTATGTGCTGCGGCACGGCGCTGTGCGCGGGCAGCATCACCCAGCAGTTCGCGCTGCTGTATACGCCAGTCGGCAAGGCCGGATTCCTCACCGCGTGCTACATCCTGATCGTGCCGCTGCTCGGCCTGCTGTTCGGCCGCAGATGCGGTGTGAAGCATTGGTGCGGCGTTGCGCTGGCAATGGCCGGGCTGTACTTCCTGTGCATGACGGGCGGCAGCTTCGGCTTCGCGATGGGCGACCTCATCGGTCTGTCGTGTGCGCTGCTGTTCTCCATCCATATCACAGTCATCGACCATTTTTCACCGATGGTGGACGGCGTGAAGATGTCCTGCATCCAGTTTTTCTTCTGTGCGATCTTATCGGGCATCGGCATGCTGATTTTCGAGCATCCCACCTGGGCGAACATCCTCGCGGCATGGAAGCCCATCCTGTATGCCGGTGCGATGTCGTCCGGCGTGGGCTATACCCTGCAGATTGTCGGTCAGAAGGGCATGAACCCGGCGGTAGCATCGCTTATCATGAGTCTGGAGTCGGTTATCTCGGTTATCGCAGGCTGGCTTATTCTCGGTCAGGCGCTGTCCGGTCGAGAAATTTTCGGCTGTGTGCTGATGTTTGGCGCTATCGTGCTGGCACAGCTGCCGGAACGGAAAAAACAGAGCGTATAATGCAAAAGACAGACGGAGAGACGGTTATTTACCGTCTCTTTTTTGCGTTTTGTGCTCGCCAATCATCGTATAGAGCGCTTCTAGCGCATCCGAAAGCGTGCCGACCTCATCAATCAATCCGAGTGCGGCGGCCTGATTGCCGGAGATCACAGTACCGACATCGGCGGTCAGCTGACCGGTTTCGCGCATAAGCTGCTGCAGACGCTCGGCGGTGATATGTGAGTGCGAGGTGATGAAATCCACGATGCGCTCCTGAATTTTCGCCAGATACTCGAACGCCTGTGGCACAGCAATGATCGTGCCGTTCATCCGCACCGGATGAATGGTCATGGCGGCGGAAACGGCAATAAAGCTCTTTTTGGCGGCAACGGCCAGCGGTACGCCGATCGAATGCCCGCCGCCGAGCACGAGCGACACGGTCGGCTTTTTCATGCCCGCAATCAGCTCAGCGATGGCAAGTCCGGCTTCTACATCGCCGCCTACCGTGTTGAGCAGCATGAGCAGACCGTCGATCTCTTCCGCCTGTTCCACTGCCGCAATCTGCGGGATGAGGTGCTCGTACTTGGTGGTTTTGTTCTGTGCGGGCAGTTCCATGTGGCCCTCGATCTGGCCGACAATGGTGATGCAGTGTATTGTTCCGCGCGATGTTTTTGCCGTAATCGAGCCGGTTTCCGCGATGGCATTCTGCTCCGGCGCGGCAATGGACGGGGTTTCTTCGGACATAGATGATCCCTCCTGAAGTGGTGAATTTGCCCTAATCACAAGTTTTCCACAAGGTGCGGTGGATTATGCAGCGGTGGTTTTTCCACAGCCGATATTACAATGCGTAGTCGAAAAACCGAGATATACGGCGGCTTGCGAGGGTGTATACAAAAAGTTATCCACTTTATGCACAAGGTTATCCCCAGATACTCTGTGGAAAGTCCTGTGGATAAAGTGGATTACCAGTTTTTGTGACAGGTTTTTACAGCGGTATCCTGCGGAGCGGTCGCCGCTCTCTGATTTGCGCCAGACTATCTAACAAGGAAAAGGTCGGAGTTCAAAAAGGAAGGGTACTCATTTAATCCGCGCACGGCGCGGAAACAAGGTTTAGCAGCCTACGGGCAAACCGCAGGTGTCCCTTCCTTTTGTCCCCGCCGTGGACATGGCAATTCCCTGCTGAATTTCAGCGAAAAACACCATGCCTGGACAGGGTGAACCGCCTGCACGGTTCAAGTGCCCCAGTTGATCAGCGCAAAATAATGGACAGCTGCCGCTGTTCGACAAACACCACTTGCCGTTCCACTCCAAATTTGCTACAATAGAAGTACATATATGTACAGCTCGGCTGTGCATATGCTGCAAAATGACAAAAATTATGGAGTTGATACCAATGAGCAATCCTATCGTTACGATTGAAATGGAAAACGGCGGCGTAATCCGCGCAGAGCTGTACCCGGAAGTTGCACCGAACACGGTTCGCAACTTTGTTTCTCTGGTGCAGAAGGGCTTTTATGACGGCACGATCTTCCATCGTGTCATCCCGGGCTTTATGATTCAGGGCGGTGACCCGGAAGGCACCGGCATGGGCGGCCCCGGTTATGAGATCCGCGGCGAGTTTACCGCAAACGGCTTCCAGAATGACCTGAACCATACCCGCGGTGTTCTGTCTATGGCGCGTACCGCTGCACCGGACTCCGCAGGCAGCCAGTTCTTTATTATGACCGAGGACGCACCGCATCTGGACGGTCAGTATGCTTCCTTCGGCATGGTTATCGACGGCATGGACATTGTTGATGCCATCGTCAACACCAAGCGCGACTGGCACGACCGTCCGCGCGAGGAGCAGAAGATGAAGTCCGTTACCGTGGATACGCAGGGCGTAGAGTACGAGGCTCCGGAGACCCTGTAACAGAGGGAGAGGATCGGTATTGTACTATACCAATAAGGAGACTTTTGTCCTGTCTGCGGACGGCTGCATGGATACCGAACGCGGCGGACTGGAATCCATTCTGGCCGGCAACGACGAGGGCGCAAAAGGCTGCTGTTTTTCGGTTGCCATGTCATCGGACGGTATTGCTGTGCTTTCGTCGGACGGCTGTGTTGCCGCGCCCGACGGCACGAGGCTGCCCATCAGCGATTACAGCTACGCGGAGCTGCATCAGGCGGCGCCGCAGCTGACGCCGGTTAGTCAGGCGATCGAGCTGGCACGCACCTGTCAGGGCAAGATTGCCATCACCGTGCACGATCAGACCATGCTGCGGCAGCTGCGTATGACGCTACGGTATGCGGATTGTCTGGATGACACGATCATCATCGGTCTGGGGCTGGTGGAAGCGGCTCGTGTAGCGTCTGCCAATCCGGATTTACATATCATGGGTGAGCTGCCCAATCTGCCGAGCGAGGTTGACGCGCTGGTCAATGCCGCGCAGACAACCGGCCTGTTCGGTCTGCGGGCCGAGCCGAAGGATTTATCCGAGCGGCTGGTTTCGGCGTGCCGACAGGCGGGGCTGTTCACCATGAGCCGGTGCACGGACGATCCCAATACGCTTGCGGAACTCATCCGCAAAGGCGTAAACTTTATCGAAACACGCCGGCCGGACATCACGGCGGCGCTGCTGCCTGCCGGTGAGGCTGAACCGCATGGTATTCCGCTGAGATACTGATGAAATCCCGTAAAAGGACGCACATAGTGCGTCCTTTTAAAGTTAATTCGCGCGATAGCGCACATCAAATAGAATTTGCTGTGCAAATTCTAAAAATCCGGGGACATGTGCCACGCAGCGCGACCGAGAAGCCGCGCAAGGATAGCGTTCGGATTTTTGACTTATAGAGCGAGAAAATTTCGGCCGACAAGAGGAACGGTCTACGGTCCGTTCCTCATGTCGGCAAAGCTGTAGTTTCGCGACAGTCTGAGGGCGGACCTTTGGTCCGTCCTTTTTCTATCCCTTTCTGCTTGAAATCCTGCAAAATTTGCGTAAATTTCAGTACCACACGCTGCTTGAATGTGCTATACTTAATATGTATAGGTGCCTGCACCTGTCAACCAATATTTGTATCATTTTAGGTAGGAGAGCTCCATGAGATCACTGCGAATTTTACCGGCGCTGCTGTTCCTTTTGCTGCTGGGCGGCTGTGTGTTTCCTTCGGGCGATGAGCTGCTGGCCGCGCCCAAACCATCCAGCAATTACCAAAGTCTGCAGACTGAACTGGAAAAGCAGCTGGCACAGGGCGTATCCTACGCCTCGCCGAGCGAGGGCGAAAACCGTTCGTCTATTCAGCTTGCCGATCTGGACAACGACGGCGTAGAGGAGGCCATCACGTTTTTCCGCGGCGCCACCTCGGCGACGAGCAACAAATTTACGGTAGCTGTTTACCGCAAGCAGAATGACAGCTACGTCTGCACCGGCACGATCGACGGCCGCGGAACGGCATTGCGTTCGGTCGAATTTCCGGTACTTGAGCCGAGCGGCAAGCGCGGCATGGTCCTCACCTGGCGTCTGCCGGGCGACGGAACAGGTGCGCTTACCATGTGCGATTTTGACGAAAACTGCACGCCGGGTATCATTCTCGAAACCGAATATACCGCTATAGAGCTGACCGATCTGACCGACAACGGTGCAAAGGATCTGCTGCTGATCACGAGTGACACCTCCGGCAAGCGCGTGGCACGCCTGTATCAGTATGACAGTGGCTCCATGCTGCCGGCCGGTGAGACGGCGACCAGTCAGGGGGCGGCTGCGGTTGAGCACATGCAGTCCGGCCGTGTGCAGGACAGCAAGACCGCTGTGTTTGCTGAGGAAAAGGTGGCGAATGGCGCCGGTCTGACGACGGATATTTTTGTCTACTCGAACGGCACGCTGCGCAATCTGGCACTGGACGGCGAGGATACCGCCAGCCACAGCACCTACCGTCCGGTGGCGGTCTACGCGAGCGACGTCAACGGCGACGGCATCACCGAGCTGCCGCGTGCAGTGCTGATGGCGGGCTATAAGGACACATCCTCGTCCGATGCGGTGTATATGCTCGACTGGTATGCCTACGGCATCGGCAAGGTTCCGACCAAGGTTGCAACCACTTATCAGAATATTTCGGATGCGTGGAGCCTGCTGATCGACCAGAAATGGCATGACCGCATCACCGCGATCAAGGCAAACGACGGCGGACTCAGCTATGTGGAATTTTTTGAGTACCGCAAGAACAAAATGTCCATCCCGCTGTTTAACATTTACTGCGCGACCGGCTCCAACCGTGAATACTACGCCGAGCGCACCGATCTGATCCAGCTGGGACAGACCACACAGGCCATCTACTTTGCCAAGCTGATAAACGAAGGCGAGCAGAGCGAGCTGGCGCTGACCGGAGACGAGATCAAAGCTCGATTCTCGTTGGTCAACCAGGCGTGGAACAATTAAGAATCATCAAACGCCGCAGAAACGCGGCAGTTACCAATAAGCGCTAAAAGTACAGGAGGATATTACAATGAAGCGCAAAATTCTGGTTCTGGAAGATGAAGAAAATATCCGCTCCTTTCTGGTTCTCAACCTGAAACGCAGCGGTTACGAGGTAATAGAGGCCGAAACCGGCGAAATAGCACTGGAAAAGTACCATGAAAATCAGGATATCGCGGTTGCGGTGCTGGATGTTATGCTGCCCGGCATCGACGGCTACGAGGTCTGCCGCGCCATGCGCGGCGCGGGCTATCAGGCGGGCGTTATCATGCTGACCGCCCGCACGCAGGAAGCGGACAAGGTAACCGGCCTGATGAACGGTGCGGACGATTATGTCACTAAGCCGTTTTCGGTTATTGAACTGGCGGCGCGTGTGGACGCGCTGTACCGCCGTGTGTCCGGTTCGCCGTTCTCCGAGGACGATGTGATCAAATCCGGTCCGTTCAAGCTGAATCTGCGTGCCCGCGAGGTGCTCAAGAACGGTGTGAAGATCGAGCTGACGCAGATCGAATACGGTCTGCTCAAGGCGTTTATGCAGAACATCGGCAAGGCGCTTTCGCGCGATGAGCTGCTCGAAATGGTCTGGGGACACCACTATGTGGGCGAGCTGAAGATTGTGGATGTGAATATCCGCCGTCTGCGGATTAAAATTGAGGATTCGCCGGCGGACCCGACCCATATTGTAACGGTCCGCGGCTACGGTTATATGTGGGAGGGCTGATATAGCCAATCGCCGCACCCGCGGCGGGGGGAAACGGCGGCGGTTTCGCCGCAGAAACCAAAAGGGTAGACACCTGCGGTTTCTACCCTCTTGGGACTCCCGTTTCCCTTTGTTTCATGGTCTGGCGCAGACCAGAGACCGGCGACCGCTCCGAAATAGGGGAACGGCAGAGGATTTTTTCTACCGTAGGGAAGCACAGTGTGTTCCCATGTCCCTGCTGATACGCAGTGTCAGACAGCATACTGCTACACAGATCGGAGAGTCTGCGCAGGCGCGACATGCCCGTGTCGCGCGAATCGTTCGTCTGGATATCATGGACGGCACCTGCGAGGATAAATGGTACCGAACGCCTAAATCGTAGGTGCTGGACGGTATAACGTGCAAAAAGTTTGAGCGGCACTGCTATGCCGCTCTCTGCGTGGAGTAAACCGCATGTGTAGCAGTCAGAAAACAGCTTGAGCGGCTGAGGTTTCGTAATGGGCAGTCAACGGCCGCACCTACGGAAGATGAACGGTACGCCCGTTCCCCTATAGTCTCAGTTATGAATTATCGCCGTGCCCTCTAAGGGAAAGAGGAAGATTCACAAGAAGGAGGAAACCGCAGGTTGCTTCCTTCTTGTGCCCCGCCGGGTAGGCGAATTCCCGCGCGGCGTCAGCGCACATTCTGCCGCTTGGTAAGCGGCATTAGAAAGGTCATTTTCTATGACAAATCGCAAGCAAAAACGCAAACCGGAACCGCCTCCGAAGCCGGAGGTGCCAAAGGTACAGCACTCGCCGGGCGGCATCAAGGGCCGCTGGCTGGTGAACTCTTTGTCCTTCGTGCTCGTTATTCTGGCCGTTGTGGTTATTTTGATCTCTGTCGGCGTTTCAGGGTATTACTATGCCACCGTGCGCGACAACCTCGCGTCACGCGCGGCGACAACGTCGGACACATTCCGCAAATACTTCACCGACACCTACGATCAGTTTTACACGCAGGCGGAGGCAACCGTCACCACATTTCAGGATCAGGACAAGTTTGAACAGCAGTTTTTGGACGCAAACGGCCGTATTCTGCTGTCCACTTCCGGATTATCCGGCGGCGGCGTTGCTTCGACCGAGGATGCCTCGCAGGCGCTTTCCGGTCAGAAAACCGCAGTTTTCACCGGCAGAGACCCGCTTTCCGGCGAGCGCGTGATGAGTGTCACAGCGCCGCTGCTGAGTGCGCGCGGCGATCTGGTCGGCGGCGTGCGGTATATCACCTCACTGCGTATCGTCGAACGGCAGATCTGGATAATCGTCGGCTGCTCTCTGCTGGCATGCCTGCTGTTCCTCATGCTGGTTGTGGCATCGAACAGCTATTTTATCCGGTCGATCGTCGATCCGGTGCTCAAAATCAACACCATCGCCAAGGAGATCGCGGCCGGACGCTACGGCGTGCGCCTGCAGAAGACCTACGATGACGAGATCGGTGAGCTGTGCGATACCATCAATTACATGTCGGACGAGATCAGCCGCGCCGAACGCATGAAAAACGATTTCATTTCTTCGGTTTCACACGAGCTGCGTACACCGCTGACCGCCATTGGCGGCTGGAGTGAGACGTTGCTGGCCGGCGGCGGCGAGGACCCGGAGGAGGTTATGCAGGGCCTGACGATCATCCAGAAGGAGGCGGGCCGCCTGACCCGCATGGTCGAGGAGCTGCTGGACTTTGCGCGCATCGAATCCGGCCGCATGAAGCTGGAGGTTGAGACGTTTGATATGTCCATCGAGCTGTATGAAGCGGTTTATATGTATGAAAACCTGCTCAAAAAGAGCGGAATCCGCCTGCTGTACGACGAAGATGTGGATGCAAACTACTACATCAACGGCGATCGCCACCGCATGAAGCAGGTGTTTTTGAATATTCTGGACAACGCCGCGAAATACGGCGGCGACGGCAAGCAGATTGATATTGACCTTAAGCGTGACGGCGGCAACATCGTTGCGTCTGTGCGCGACTACGGTCAGGGTATTCCAGAAGCGGAGCTGCCGTTCGTCAAGGAGAAATTCTACAAGGGGTCATCCAAGCAGCGCGGCAGCGGCATCGGCCTTGCCGTGACAGAGGAAATCGTTTCCATGCACGGCGGTACGCTGGATATCGCGTCCGAGGTCGGCAAGGGAACGACGGTTACCGTCACCATGCCGTCTGCCAAGTCCGAGGAGGCGCTCGGCATTACCGGTGCCATTCCGAAGGCATCTGAAACCCCGTTTACCGAAGGAGAGCATTCATGACAACGCAAAAGAAAACCACCATCGGTGGTCAGGCAATCATCGAGGGTATTGTAATGAAGGGACCTAAGAAGTCCTGCACGGTCGTGCGTAAGGCGAACGGCGAGCTTGTCAGCAAGACCGAACCGACGCCGAGCCGTGCCCCGATTTGGGAAAAGCCGATTTTCCGCGGCGCGTATACGCTGTTCACCGCTATGAAGGAGGGCATGCAGGCCATCAACTACTCCGCGTCCTTCTTTGAGGACGAGGAAGCCGATGTGCCGCCGTCCAAGTTTGAACTCTGGCTGGAAAAGAAATTCGGCTCGGAGGGTTTGAACAAGATCATCCTGAGCATTTCAACTGTCATCGGCATTGCCCTGCCGATCGGCCTGTTCATCCTGCTGCCGAGCTTTCTCGGCGGTTTTGTGCCGAAAACCTGGGGTGTGCTCGCGCGCAATGTACTCGAGGGCTGCGTGCGCGTCATTCTGTTCCTGCTGTTCATGTGGTCAGTGTCGCATATGAAGGACATCCGCCGCACGTTCGAGTACCACGGCGCAGAGCATAAGACTATTTTCTGTTACGAAGCAGGTGAAGAACTGACCGTTGAAAATGTCCGAAAACAGGGCAAATATCACCCGAGATGCGGTACCAGCTTCATGTTTGTGCTGATTATCATTGCGACTATCGTTTCGTCGATCGTCTTTTCCATCATCGACATTACCAATCCGTTCCTGCGTATGCTCGCGCATTTGATCCTGCTGCCGCTTGTTGTCGGCATAAGCTACGAGTTTAACCGCTACGCCGGCCGCTCGGAGAGCTTGCTCTCGCGTGCGCTGCGCTGGCCGGGATTGATGGTGCAGCACCTGACCGTATTTGAGCCGGACGATTCCATGATCGAGGTTGCGATCACCGCGATGAAGGCGGTCATTCCGGACGACGGCTCGGACGAGTGGTAAGCGCCATGCACTATTATTTTGCGCCGATGGAAGGCGTGACCGGTGCGGTCTATCGCCGGACGCACCACGAATTTTTCTCAGGTGTGGACAAGTATTTCATGCCGTTTATCACACCGACCACGAATGAAAAGCTGACGCCGCGGCAAAAGCGCGATGTCCTGCCGGAGTACAACGAGGGCGTGCCTGCGGTTCCGCAGCTGCTCACCAAGTCTGCCGCGGACTGCATCTGGGCGGTGAATGCACTGCATGACCTCGGGTATCCCGAGGTCAATCTCAACCTTGGCTGTCCGTCCGGCACGGTGACGGCCAAGGGAAAGGGAGCCGGATTTCTCGCACATCCGGACGAGCTGGACCGGTTTTTTGACGAAGTTTTCGCAAAATGCGAGGGGATTTCGGTAAAAACCCGTCTCGGCGTGCATGAGGCAAGCGAGTTTGACAAGCTGCTCGAGATTTACAACCGCTATCCCATCACCGAGCTGACCATCCATCCGCGCGTACGGCAGGATTTCTACAAGGGAAAGGTGCGCGAGGAGGATTTCGCGGCGGCGCTGCCGCGCTGCAGCATGCCCGTATGCTACAACGGCGATCTCATCACCGAGCGGGATGTGAGCACCGTCAGCGAACGCTATCCCGATTTACCGGCGGTGATGATCGGCCGTGCGCTGATCGCCGATCCGTCTCTCGTGGCGCGCATGACCGGCGGCAAGGCCGCAGACGCAAAAATGCTCGAGACCTTCCACGATACATTGTTCGTGCGCTACTGCGAAGCCTTCGGTGACAGCCGGATTGCCATGCTCCGCATGAAGGAAATCTGGTTTTATCATCTGAATCTGTTTGAAAACAGCGAAAAACCGGGCAAAGCGATTAAAAAAGCCAAAAATGCCGCAGAATTTCAGTCGGCGGCCGCAGCCGTGTTCCGTAATTGCAGGGTGCGGGCGAACGCCGTGCCGCTGTGGTTCAAACCCGCGTAAATTTTAGGAGTTGACCCTGTGTGACCAAGACTATCAACGATGTTTACATGCAGCTTTTCCGCCGTTTGAAAGAGGGCGGCGACCCGATGCCGCAGCTGACCGCGCGGGAGATTACCGCCTACGCCTGCAAAGCAGACAAAAAGCAGACGGCCGGCTGGTCCCATTTCTACGTTGAGGATGCGACCGTGGATTACGCCGGTCTGCTGTGCGACCGCTGTCTGGACGGCGAGCCGCTGGCGTATATTATCGGCGAATGGGATTTTTACGGCCTGACCTTCAAGGTGGATCGTTCGGTGCTCATTCCGCGCTCGGACACCGAGCGGCTGTGCGAGCTGGTCATTGAGCAGGCCAAAGAGCGGGTTTCACCGCGTATTCTCGATTTGTGCTGCGGCTCGGGCTGCATCGGCATTGCGGCGGCGCACACGGTCGAGGACGCCCGCGTGACCGCGATCGACCTGTCGGACGGTGCGCTGCACATTACCCGCGAGAACGCCCGTGATCTGGGCGTGAGCAGCCGTTTGCTGACCATGAAGGCCGATGTCATGCACGCGCCTCCGCGCGGACTTGGGCAGTTTGATATCATCGTTTCCAATCCGCCGTACGTTACCGAGGACGAAATGCAGATGCTCGACCGCAGTGTAGCCGATTTTGAGCCGCATGAGGCGCTTTACGGCGGCGAGGACGGTCTGGATTTCTATCATGCCATCTGCGACAGCTGGGGGGAGCTGCTGGTGCCGAACGGCAGGCTGCTGTTCGAGTGCGGCTGGCATCAGGCCGACGACGTGGCAGGCATCATGCAGCGGCACGGCTACAAGGATGTCACTATCACCGAGGATTACAGCGGTGTCCCGCGCATCGTGTATGGCACAAATGCTCGTCCGGATGTGGATTTGACGAGGGATGCGTAAATCGGAATTTGCGGGAGTGTCGCCGTTATGGTTAGAGAATTGCGGAAAGAAGATATAAATAAGCGCGCGTTGTAAAATGAAGTTGCGCATTTAGTCAAATAAAAGGTCCACAGCGAGGGCCTCTGTGTTAGAATCAAATTCAACACAGAGGCCCTCGCTGTGGACTATCCCAATCATATGTAAAGGAAAGTAGTAGATTAGCTATCAGCTGCGGGAGAACTTACTGAAGAATTCTTCCCAAATGCGGAACGACATTTCCGGCATAGTAGCATGCGGCATGTAGTCCACCTGCGTGAACTGTACGGGAGCCGTGCCCTCACGGTCGAAGTAATGATCTTTGAAGCGACCATTGACCGTGTTGGCGCACTGTGCCCAATCGGCGGGAATCATATCTGCCTTACCATTGCGTTTCAGCCACAGCTCGACGGTCAGACCGGTTTCGTTCTCGTGGGTGGGTTCACACGGAATGAGCCATTCCTCATTCATGCCCCAGAACATCCAGATTGGAAGCTGTACGCCGTTTTCGGCGGCATACGGCAGGGAAGTCATTTTCTCATACGCACCGCCGAAGAATGCACCCGAGCAGGGGGCGACAGCGGCAAAGCGCTCGGTCAGTCCCAACGCCAGCATTTCGGTCATCAGCGAGCCCCACGAGTGACCGGTTGCGAACACGCGGTGCTCGTCCACCGGATACTCGGCAATCATCTTGTCCAGCAGGAACGAGAAGAATTTCAGTTCATCCGGGCGGTCGTCCTCAAGGAACACATTCCATGCGTTGAGCGGCGCCCAGTCTGGCATAAGACCCTGCTCAGGCATGTCAACCTTGGCATGCAGTGCGGACGGGAACACAACAATGAATCCGTATTTTTCTGCGACATCGTACCAACCGCTGTTGCCGGCGTAGATTTCACCGGTACAGGTGTAGCCATGCATCGCAAGCACGAGCGGCACCTTCTTTTCGGGATTTTGCCGTACCGACTGCGGAATGTAAACATACCATTCGCGCATCCAGCCGTCAAATTCCTCGTAGTGGTACTCCATGCCGAGGTCGCGGACCGGATCCTTTGTCACGCGCAGTTCACCGCCGGGACTGCTCATCCAGCGGCGCTGACGATAGAGAAAGTCCTTCCAGATACGGCGCTGCAGGCGTTTGGCATACTGCTCGGATGCACCGGGAATACTGCTGTGGCAGACACGGTACGCTTCCTTCTCCTGATTAGGCGCGTAAGGTGTTTCCTTCACGCGGTAATACTCGTACTGATCGGGAGACAGCTGACGGCCTTCTTCGGCTTCACATGCATTGCGCCAGTAGGTGAGGATAGCGTCGCCAGTACCGGTAGATACGGTCGGATCGTCGATAATCCACGCGGGCATCGGGATATCCTGCTTGTGAATGTCCTTGCGATGTTCCAGATCCTCAAAGCCGTCCAGATTGAGGGCATACGCCTGTCCGCAGTCGGTCAGATACTGCTCGGAAACTGCCGAGCCGCCGACCGAAGCCATACCTGCGAAGAACGCCGGATCGTAAGCCGCCGCCATATTGGCGAGCACGCCGCCTTCCTTACAGCCAACCAGATAGAACTTGGATTCGTGGACACAGAACAGCTTGCGGTCTGCGGCGGCAAGGGCTGCTGCGTTGATATACGCAACATCGCCATCCGGTGTGCCGTAGGCTTCGTTCGTGTTCCATGCGCCGTTTTCCGGCTCAAGGAAGAACACGATCAGACGTTCCTTGCACTCCTCGGTGTCCGCGATCTCACACCAGCCGCTGTGCTCGAGCAGATCATCGGCGGTCTGGCCGTTTTCTCCCAGCACAAGAATACCGGCGGTGGATTCGCGGATATCATGCGGTACATAGGCCAGCATGCGGCGTTTTTTGCCCGCGTATTCTACCGGCAGCTCAAACGTGCCGGAGAACTTGGGGGCGTAGGGATTTTTCGGGTCGCATATGTCTAAAATTTTATGGGTATACATGTTGTTCACGCTTTCTGTTACGCCGTACGGCCGGTGAGATCCTTCATAATGCCGTCGTATTCCTTATCCAGATGGTAAACCAGCATAAGGATGATAACCAAGGCCCATGCGATCATGTTGCCGTAAATGTAAAGGTTCTTGACCATGCTTATTGCGGAGGGAATCTCCACTTCCAGACCGGTAAAGCCGGAAACCTCCATCAGCTGACCAACAAGCCAGCCTGCAACGCCGCCGCCGAACTTCTGGCCGACAGTGAATGCGGAGAAGATGAGGGCCTGCACACGGATACCGGTCTTCCAGTGACCGTACTCGATAACATCAGCCAGCATGGTGAAGATGCAGCCGTAGAACGGGGCTTCGCCGATACCGCGCATAACGGCAGCGGCCATAACCATGGTCATATTCTGCGGTGCAAACAGGACAACGACCTGACCGAGCACGCAGAGCACTGCGCCGAACAGAACCAGATTGCGCTTGCCGAACTTCTTGATGAACGGGGCAAGACAGATGATAGCAATAATCTTCGGAATGTTCTCGAAACTCTGCATAACGCCCATGACTTCGACGTTACCCAGCATATACTGTGCGTAGTAAGTAGCAACGGTGCCGTTTACGTTCTGGTACAGAGCAACGGCTATCATCGTGAGAGTAAGAACGATGAAATACTTGTTCTTCAGGGTAGCCTTCAGGCGCTGTGCGAACGGCATCGCCTCGGCTTCCTTGGCTGCATCAGTGTGGAAACGCTCCTGACAGCCCTTATAGCAGAACAGCAGCATGAAGAAAGCAACGATGGAGTAAATCGCGCAAACGGTGATCCATGCCTTCTGGCCGCCGCCGAGCATGTTGATGAACGGCAGGGTAAGTGCGGTAACGATCAGGTTACCGATCGGGGACATGGCCATGCGGAACAGATTGAGCTTTGCAAGGTCATCGTCATTGCGGGTCATCATCGGCGCCAGGTTGGAATACGGCAGGTTGAGTGCGGTATATACGCCGGTGGTGCACAGGTTATAGGTGATGAATACATAGATCGCCTGCACCATCGTGCTTGAATGTGGCGGCACGCAGAACATCAGCACGGAGGCAATACCGTAAGGTGCTGCCATCCAGAGTATCCACGCACGAGCCTTGCCCTTCGGGGAATTTACCTTGTCTACAATCTGGGCGATCAGCAGGTCGCTGATACCGTCAAATACACGAGATGCTAACAGAATCGTTCCGACAAGTGCCGCAGACATGCCGATTACGTTCGTGTAGAAGTATACGATCAGACTGGAAGTGATTGCAAATACGACGTTGCAGGCGGTGTCGCCCATGCCGTATGCGATTTTTTCCATCAGACTGGTTTTGAATGAGGTGTCATTCATTGAAAGCTGTTTTTTCGTCATTTTCCTTACCACCGTTTCGTTCAGAATCGGCTGCGCAGCGTTTCTGTTTGGGATTTGACTATAGTATAGCACGAAAAGAACAAAGAAAATACGGGATATTCATTTTGGACATAGCAATATATTTTGTATTTACTCGGAGGAGAAACCGTGTTTTTGTCGCATAATATGAAATGACAGATAAAAAAAGATCAAAAAACAGATATTTTAGAAAACGTTTATGTAAAATTCATCTTTCTGATGCGGAAAAGCCGTACCTCAAGCGGCTGCAGTGTTGTCTCGAGCCGCAGAGCGGTATCCACCTGTTCGGTGGTCAGTGTGCGGTGTGCGGAAGCGTGATCGGCCAGATATTGCAGGAAGGCTCGGTCAGGGGACGGCGGTGCACCAGCGGCAAGCCACAGGTCGAACGAGGAACCCGAGGTGCGGGTGATGTCCTGCTGCTCAATCTGGTACAGACCGCGTCTGAGAGCGGGAAATGTGACCTGAAACCGCACGACCTTGCCGCTCTCGAATACCGAATAGGCGTCTTCCGGATGCTCCAGACGGCGGTAGCGATAGCGGTAAATGTTGTCGTAATGGGTGTAATTATATAGAATCAGCTGCCATTCCCGTTCACTTTGGGTGAAATACCAGCCGTCACCGGAAGCAATGCAGCAGTTGCCGAGCTGTCCGAGCAGGCGCAGTGCCTCATAGCCACTCTTCGGCACGCCGTTATAGGTGAACAGACCGTAGCCGCCGTGGTACATGGAATCGAAGTTCGCACGCTCGTCCATCAGATCGGAGATTGTCCAGTAGCCGAAGGCGGATACGGCATCCATATTTTCGCAGATGTTTTTGGTCAGCCAGACGGATTTGTAGCAGGTGTCGCTCGAAAGGTCGCGCTGCCATAGCGTGGAGTTCCATTCCTCGATGAAAATGCCCATGTCGGGCAATTCAAATTCGCGGCATATACCGTTCAGGTCATAGAGGAAGGTTTTAACGAAATTTGTATCCTTGGATAATACGGATGGGATAGACTGCTGACTGAGCGTATAGCTCATAAAATTTGCATCGGCGGACGAAGATTCATGCGGATAGCTTTGCACGGTCAGGAAATCCGGCAAACAGTCGTGGGCTGTGGCATACTGCAGAAAGACACGCATACCGCGCGGGTCCCATACCACACTGGACATGGCGCCCGGGCCGCCGAATTGCAGCCGTGTATCGACAGCTTTGACCGCATGGTACACGCAGTCATACAGTTCGAGATATTCATCCATGGTCATGCAGTCGAAGAACACATAGTTAATCTGAAAGGTAGAGAACTTCCACTGGGATACCTCGTCCCAGCCGTATCGGCAGATTGCATGCCGCAGAATAGCTTCAACCAGTGCGCCGAATGCTGTGCAGTCCGCACATGCAGCGGTGATCGAGCCGGTCTCGAAGATGCTGGTCTGTGCTTTCGCCAGTTCCCGGGGAATAAAGCTGAATTCCAGGAACGGGCGCAGCCCCTGCTCGAGCAGGAAGTCGATGACCATATCGAAGTAGGTGAAGCAGCACTTCACTTGCCCGTTTTCCATACCCTGATAGATGTGAAGCTCCTGATCGAGCATGCCGTGGAACCGCAGATAGCGGAAGCCGATCTCCTGCTGGATTTTGATAATCTGCTGTTGAACAGCGGCGGTCAGCAGATGCTTGGCGTATCCGGCGTTGAGCAGGGTTTTCCACGTATGACGAAGCCTGCGCGGCTGTACATTCTCATCAACCGTGATGTACCGCGTTTCGTGCGGCAGCTCGCGCTGCGGATCGGGCGGAACGGCAAACTGCAGCAGATAGGCAACGCCGTCCTGCAGTAAAGTTTCCTCGCCGGATGGGTCAGCAGCGGCTTTCTGGGTGGCATGCTGGCGGTATTGCCGCGGTGTCTGGCCGTGTTTCTGACGAAAATGTTCGATGAAAGCACTGGCGTTGTGAAATCCGCAGTCGTAGGCGATCTGAGTAATGGAATGATCCGTGCTGCGCAGCTGCTTTTCGGCGTGTTCCAGACGCAGCCCCATGACATACTGGGAGTAGGTCATATCCAGATTCTGCTTGAGGAATCGGGACAGATAGCCTTCGGACAGAAACTCGCGTGCAGCAAGCTCGCGCAGGGAAATATCCTCATTCCAGTCGGAATGAATATGATCCATGATGCGCTTCATGCGGCGCATGGTTTCCTCTCGCTTGGTATTGCTTTTTGGCACATCGGAAATGAGAAAATGCGCTGTCAGCAGATCAACGAGCTTGAGTACATTGGTGACAATACCGGAGGCGTTCTGCTCCGGATTCTGAAAGAAGTCTTGAAAAATTGTTGCAAATAATACGCGGATGGTCTGGTACTCCTGCTTTTCATTCTGGCTGGAGGCGTAGCAGAAGCAGACATTCTGTCTGCTCCAGCTGGCAAGCTGCAGCAGATTTTCGGGGATCTGCATGGCGATCATCTCGGCATTTTCCGAGCAGTTCACCTGATATAATTCAAACGGGTTGACAACCAGCAGCGCGCCTGCGGGCATGGAGTACTCGGCGGACTGGTATCGGATTGAGCTGTTTCCGTGCAGTCCGAAAAACAGCGTCAAACCGCTGCTGAACTCTGATCGGCAGATCTGGTCATGAAATGCCTGAAAGATAATCTGTTCCCGTTTGGTGCGCATGGCTGTTCCTGCTTTCTGTCGAATGTAGTGGTTTTATTGTAGCATACGGCTTCGGAAAAGTACAAGTGCGGCCTCGCGCGGAGCATAGAGACGGCACAAGTCTATTATAAAAAAGCTGCCCATGAGGTAGCTGTCTATAAAGCGGGTTTTGAGAAACAAATACTATGGCAATTGCCGGACAAGGGTTGCTGACAAAAGGGATATGTACCGTATGATATACTATCTAACAGATGGGGTGATTTTATATGCCAAAAGGAGCAGTATATAACTGCTCCTTTGAGGCTGTCGAAAAACTATCGTTTTTCGAGCAGCCTCTCGATCGAAACCACGCTTTCGATCGAATGCTGAAGAAAAACCGAGGTACACAAGGTGAATTGCCGCATAGCGGCAAGAGAGGGTGGTCTGGACCACGCCCCCGGTTTTTATGAATTTGCTGCGCAAATTCTATTTTATGCGTGCTGTCGCACGAAGCACAAAATAGAAATCTGACTTTTTCGACAAGCTGAAAGGAGCAGTATATAACTGCTCCTTTTTCATGCCATCCGGCGTATTTGGTTTTACTTTTGAACGATTTTCTCGCACCAGCGCTGCATGATTGCGGCGATCTCGGCACGAGTTGCGGTGCCGGTCGGGGCAAGAAGGTTGCCGCTCTTGCCATTCAGCACGCCCGCGCCGACAGCCCACTGCAATGCGGGAATTGCGTACTCGCTTGCCTGCAGAGCATCCGCGTAGCTGAGAATGTTGGTGTCCTCGCCTACGCTTACGTCAATGCCCTTGCTCTGTGCGTAGCGGTACAGGATTGCTGCCGCTTGTTCACGGGTGACGGCTGCATTCGGTCGGAACGTGTCGTCTGCGTAGCCGGTTACGACCTTGTTTGCCGCTGCCCAGCCGACCGCCTTGGCGTACCATGCGTCCACCTTAACGTCGGAGAAGCTGGCCGAAGCGCTCTGCGGCTTGCCCTCCAGATTGAACAGAATCTGCACAAGCATACCGCGTGTCAGATTGCTGTTCGGTGCAAAGGAAGTGCCGGAAACGCCGTTCATTATGCTGTGCGTCAGCACATAGTCGATGGATACATGATACCACTTACCGGTGTCAACGTCCTTAAACGGTGCCGACGGACAATCCTTGCCACCGTCACACGGCTTGGTTTCGCCGGACGCGGCAAACGCCACATTGACCTTGGAGGACGGCATCTTAAAGGTGTATTTGCCGCTGCCGAGGTCGGTCAGGGCAACCGTCTTGCCGTTCGCGTCCGTGACGGTCAGCGTACCCTCGCCGGAAACGGTCAGCGTTACGGTGTCGCCTGCCGCCGCCTTGGTCTTATCCGCTTTGACGATGTTCGCCAGCGCAGACGGGATAACGATATCGTAAGTGGTCGGTGCAACGGCTCCGCCGCCGCCACCGCCGCCGCCCGGCGTCGGTACGGTGTTCTTGTACCAGCCGATTGCAAACGGAGACAGGCTGTTCACCGTAAAGGAAATGCCATCCTCTCCATTTGTGGGCGTGATGGACTCGGTGTCGCCGATTGTGTGACCCTTCATATCCGTTGTGAACATATGGATCACCGTATAGGTGTAGCTGCTGTCCAGACCGCTCTTGAGCTCGCTGTACGGAATCGTTACGGTGATGCCGTTTGCCGGGAAGTGCTCCTTGGTTGCGTCAATCCAAGTTTCACCGCCGTCCGTGGTGTACTGCAGCTTAATGTCATAATACTGAATGTTTGCCGCCGGTACGGAAGCGTTCACCTTGTCGACCTGCGTCCGCAGTGCGATTTGCAGTGCGGTTTTCAGTGCATCGGTATCGGCGTACTTCTTCTTCAGCACTTCCGGAACGGTCAGCTCGGTTTTCTCTGTGCGGAACTGCATGGAGGTCGCTTCCAGCGCAATGTTATTGGTGACATTCGCAACGGTGATGGTGTAGCTGCCGTTCTGATTGTTCACGACCGTCAGATTGTTCTCGTTGCCATCGTTGCTGATCGTACCGAGACAATTCGTACCGTTTACCTTGAGCGCCGTGAGGTACTTTCCGCTCTCGGGCGATACGGTAAAGGTAACCGTACCTCTTTCGCGAATCTGGTTCTCATTGCCGTAATCATTCGGGATTTTCTCTACTACTGTTACGGTGTAGCCTGTGCCGCTCTGCGGAATGCTGTACAGAACCAGCGGTTCAAATGCAACCTCAACCTCGGTATTCTCGCTCAGATTTTCGATGGTGAGCGTGTTGGACAGGTTATCCTGAACCGTGCCGTTGACCATCCACATCTTTATCATGTAGTCAGTATTCGGTGTTACGCGCAGAACGACCTTTTTGCCCTTCTCCACCTGAATGCCGGATTCGGAGGAGGCGTCGACAGTCTCGAGCGTATCGCCGTAACCTGCCTGAGCGATCAGCGTGCCGTTTGCGTTGCAGATCGTTTTCAGCGTAACGAGCTGGCTTGCCGCAAAGTCTGCTGCAACTGCGTGACCCTCGGTTACATTGTCCAGAGTCAGCGACAGACTGCTGTTGCCCTTGTCCTCAGTGTCCAGACGGTCAGATACTGGTTTTCGTTCGGTACAGCCGTGAGGACTACATTGGCGTGACGGCTTACTGTCAGCTTGCCGTCCGTAATCTCTGTTTCCGTGCCGTTTACCGCCGCGGTGACATGACCCCGACCGGTCGTATTGACAGTAATCTCGTAGGTCGGGATCGGTTCAAATGCTACATATACCGTTGCTTCATCGGTCAGATTGGTAATGGTGTAGCGGTTCTGCTCGGACGCCGTGTCTGCAATTTCGGTCGTGCCGTCAGCCGCCGTATACCAGCCCTTGACCTGATAACCGTCCTCCGGCTGTGCCGTAAAGACGATGGTCGAACCGGCAGGCTGTTCTGCGCCGGAGTCGAACGTTTTCGTGCCGTTCTTTGCGGTCAGCGTGCCGTTTTCCGAAGTGACACCGTAGTTTACCGCGTAGGATACGGTATTCAGCGTATATGCTGCGGAAACCGTGGTGTTCTCTGTAATGTTGAGCGTGAGTGTTTCGTCCGTTCCTTCACGCTTCTTACCGTTTACCGTCCAACCGTCGAAGGTATAGCCGGTTGCGCTCTGCGGCATTGCCGTAAAGGTAACGCTCGTGTCACCGACAACGGAATTTCCCGTTGCAAGCGGTGCATTGTTTGCCTGTGCTGTTACGGTGCCGTTCGTTGCGGAGAAGTTCACCTGATACGACTTGCGGACGATCTTGACCTGCACATTCATGCCGACATTATGGGTCACTTTGTGCGTAAAGGTCGTACCGGTTTCACCGGACTGCTTGTTGCCGTCCACATACCAGCCTTCTACCTCGTAGCCGTTATCCAGACCGGAAACGGTAAAGGTAATGGAACCATCGGTGGTCGGCGTGTTGCCGCTTGTAAAGTCGGTTGCCGGGCCGATGTTCGGCGTGAAGGCTGCGGAAAGCGTTGCATTGTGCTTGTCAGCCGCCGCGCTGCCTTCCTGGAAGCCGTAGGTCACCTTATCGCCCAGCGGGTCAAACTGAACCTGAACCGTCTGCGGCGAAGCGGTGTCCTTGGTGATGATAAGCTCCGGCTGGCTGTCCTGCTGTTTGCCGTTGAGCTGCCATACGCCGGTCTTATAGCCGGTATTCGGCTCTGCGGTGAAGGTAACGACCGAGTCGCGGTAAACCGTAAGCGTACCGTCCTTAGAATCGGTCACAGCGTAAGCGCTCATGCCCTTGCGGGTGACAGTCGCCTTGAGCGTGCCGTCCGTACCGCCGTCGGTGTCCGGCGTCTTGTCGATGACAGACCAGTTGACCATAGTGGCCGGAATCGCTGACCATACAGGCTTGATGGTCTGGTTTTTGTCTACACCGCTGATGGTGTAGGACTTGTTATCGGTTGTAGTGCCGGTGCCGTCAGTGTATACCGGCGAAACGCCATCCATCGTGCCGACCTCGTAGCCCGTATCCGGTGCAAGCGTAACGGTCAAGCTGGTGCCAAAGTCCACATAATTATTGGTTGCCAGTACGGTTTCTGGCGTGCCGTCCACCGTGCCCTTGACCGTTACTGTGCCGTGCTCAACATCAGTGATCGTCACTTTCGGCTTTGCGAGGAATGTCGCGGTAATTTCAGTGTTTTCGCCAACCTTTTTAAGCGTCTTGTCCTTTGCACCGTTTGCCTTGTCCTCATTGACAGCGTTGCCGTTGATCGTACCTACAACATAGCCGCTCTCCGGCGTTGCCGTAACGATAAGGTCGGTGCCAAAGTCCACATGAGTGCCGCTTGTTAGCGCGGTATCTGCCTTGCCGTTCACAGTGCACTTGACTGCAACTGTGCCGCCCGTAACGGTGCCAATCGTTACCACAGGCTTTTCCACAAAGGTAGCGGAGAAGGTAGTGTTTGCCTTGATTTCAGCAACCGTTAGCGTTTGCACGCCGTTCACCTTATCTGTATTCGGGGTAGTAATGATACTGCTACCCGAATCCGCCGTTACATCCGTTGCAACGTAATTATTGTCCGCCGGTGCTGCGGTTACGGTTGCCTTCGTGCCGGAGTAGACATACTGCTTGCCATTCTCCTCCTCCGGCGTTACCGTTTTACCGTTCAGCGTATAGGCAACGCTGATCGTGCCGTTTGTCGGCGGTGTAACCGTTACAATCGGCTTCTCACGAACCACCATGTTGACCGTAGTCGGTGTGGTCAGGCTGTCGATGGTGTAGGTGAAGGTCTTGCCGTTGCGGTCGGCCTTTACCTCTTTACCGTTTACCTTCCAGCTTACGACCTCATACGCGGTTGGCTCTTCATAGGTAAAGGTGATGCTGCTGTAGGTCGTGCAATTAGCGCCATTCGCGTCATTCTTAATTTCTGTGCCGTTTGCGGCGTATTTTGCGGTCAGCGTGCCACCGTCTGCAACAGTATTTCCCTTTCCATCAACAATACCGAAGTGTACCTTGGTTGGCGTTGCGCTGTCGTTGACCAGTGCGCGTACCCAGATATTGCTTTGCAGATTGCGAATCGTGTAGCTCAGTCCGGTAACGCTTGAGTTAATCCATGTATCGCTCTCGGAGGTCTTGTACTGCCAGCCGGCAATGCCCATCGCGGAGGACGGCTTTGCGGTCAGCGTAACCGTAGAGCCCTTTTCGCCCTTACCGTCGGTCAGTCCGGTGGTCTCAAAGTTCAGCGCGATTTCCTTGTTCGTATCCTCTTGATCGACCGCCGAATAATGTACTTCAAATTGTGCCGTCTGCTCGAATGTGACATTGACAACCGTGTTCGCAGTGATCGTCAGTTTAAGCTCGCTGCCGCTGAAAACAGTGCCGTCCGTGTTCTTCTGCGTTTCCACCTTGCCGTCACGGGTAACCGTCCACTGCTTTACCACATAGTCTTTCTTCGGCGCTGCCGTAAAGGTAACCTCGGTTCCGCTGAGCACAGAGGTCGCTGCAAGCGGATTGCCGTTTGCCGTGGCGGTGACAGAGCCGTAGGTATCGCTCTGCGCCGATACCGTGTAGAACTGGTTGGAGAACTCAACGTGTACATCCAGATTCTTCTGCAAACTCGAAACCGTCAGTGTTTTGTTATCATCCGAAAGGGTGTAATCGCTACCGATGGTCAGATCCTGACCATCGGATTTAACCGTCCACTTCCAAACCTGATAGTTTTCTGCCGGCGTAGCGGCGAAAATCACATTGCTGCCGCTGACGATCTCGGCACCGCTGATAAAGGAGGTCAAATAACCGCCCTGATAACCCTGCAATGTGCCATTATTGCCGTTGGAATAGGTGACCTTGTAGGTATCCGCCTGCACAACCACCATGGAGTTTTTCAGTGTAGGCGTATACTTGGAGAGGAATTCCGCCTGTTTATTCACGAAGTCGGTCTTATTTCCGCTCTCCGGCTCGTTATAAACCACGCTGACATTGTATACACCGGCGGTCTTGTCGGTCGGCATACCCTCTGTCTTGAACAGATTTGCGTAATTATCGTCGTTTACAAAGTTCTCAAACTTGATAGTGCCGTCTCTCGTATCGGGAGCCGTAACCGTAATCGGCTTTTTGCTTACCGTGATGTACTTGCTTGCCAGCACCTTGTTATCTGCGGTTGCGGTGATGCGATAAGTGCCCGGAACCAGCGTTTTACCGGATTCCAAGTTTTCTACTGCGGTAGACGAGCCATCCTTGTAAGCGGCGTAGGTGACGGATTTGTCTGCACCGGAAGCACTGCCGGAGCCGTTGTTGATCGTCACGCTCTTGAGGCTTGGAGAAATCGTGTCGCCATAAGTGCAGTCGCTTATCGAAATCTCATAGAGATCGTCTGCCGCCTTGGCATAGTAGGTAACTGCGCCGCTGCGCGAACCGTTCGTCTCGCTGTTGCCGCCGAAAATCGCCACAATGCTGTAAACGCCGGCTTCGCTCGGTGTCCACTTGCACTTAACCGGAGAATTTCCGGAGGTCTTGCTTACCGGATAGCGTACCACGCTGCCGGTAGTCGTGTTCGTGATCTCGAACGTGACCGTGCCGTTGTTTGCGGCGCCGCTATCCTCCACAGATACCGCTGCGGTCAGCGTAACGGTATCGCCCGTTACCTGCTTCTTGCTGCCGGAAACCGTAATCTGCGTTGTTGCGGCAGCGCCGGGCTTGAACAGCTTGCCGTCCGTATTCTGATACAGACCAGTTACCAGAGACAGGCTGGTGTAGGTGCTTTCATTCTTCGAGTAGTAGGCGCCGTTCAGCTCGTAGATTTTCAGTTCGGTTTCACCTTCAGCTGTCGGCGTATAGGTCAGAACCGTATAGCCGTTCTCGGTCACATAAACGGGTGTCAAGCTGTCTGTACGATAGGTGTTGGTGACCTCACCGTCGATGGTGGTCTTTCCTGTCATCTCAACAGGGTTACCATTGCTGTCCTTGCGATAATACTTCCCGTCCTTGCAATACAGCGTCAGTGTTTCCTGCGTTCCTGCCGGTTCGGCAACGCCACTTGCGGTGTAAACTGTATAGCTCTCACCGTTGATTTCTTCGGTCTCCTGCGTCCGCTTGAAGCCGGTATTACCAATCTCATACGCCGTTCCATTCAGCGTTACGCGATCCGCTGCGGCGGTCAGCGCCGTAAGTGTACCGGAAAACGTACCGGTATATACGCCGTTGGCGTTCGGTCCTTGCAGGTCACTGGGCGTCATCTCGTAATAGTGATAGCCGGTGCTGTCAGAAGCGCCGTACACGCCGCTTTCGATATGCTTATCACCTGTGTATGTATTATCATACTTCTGGTACGTCTTACCACTGATATTATACTGTGCGGTAACGGTTTTCGTCGTTTCTCCCGCTGCTGTTTCGTGGGTTGCGTTGCCGCCGGTACCGCTGGTTTCCAGTACAGTTGTGCTGTCCGCCTTGCCGACCGTCAGCGCGACCGTATCCGAGTAAACCACAGAAGACTTTTCCGTGCTAAGATCGGTCTGAGAGACGATGCAGCGGTATTCCGTGCCGCTCATGCTCTTCGCGGGCTTTTCGATGGTCAGCGTCGGCGTGTCCCGATTCAAATCGGTCCAGCGGCCGCCGTCCGTTCTGCTCTGCCAGCGATAGGTAACGCTCCCTGCTCCTCCGGTCGGGGTTGCAGAAATGGTAAATACAGCATCGGTACCGGGGCGAACACTTGTATTCACCGGCTGTTTCGTGATATTTGGCTTGTCTCCGGTCGCCAGTGTAGTGACCGCCAGAGGCTCGGTATAATTCGTGGATGTTCCGTCCGTGCCGACCGACTTTAGCACATACTGATACTGCGTGCTCGGCTGTACTTTGGTATCGGTCAGCGTGTATTTGCCGTCCTTGTCGGCAGCCAGACCGCTCACCGTGCCCAGCAGGGCGTACTTCGTGCCGCTGGTGTTGTTCGGCATATAGCGGTAAACCTGATACTGCGCCGCTGTGGTAAAGCCGCTCTCCCACTCCAGGGTCACGCTGTTGGTGGTGACTTCCTTGGCTTCCAGATTCTGCGGCTTGCTGGGCGGCTGCTTTACGTTTGCCACCAGATAGCTCAGCACCGGAACATTGTACGAAAGTCCACCGGTCGTCAGCGTGGTCTCCCAGCCGACAAACTGCCACTGGAAGCTGTAGCCCGTTGTGCCGGTCGGCAGATCGTGCACGGTGCCGCTGCGCTCGATGCCCTCGGTGGAAATGCTGCTCGCGCTGCTGCCGGAGGATGAGCCGCCGCTCAGACCGAACTTAAATCCGCCGAGACCGCCGCCGCCCTTGGCATCAATATTAAAGGTAAGCTCCTTTGTGGTGGTCTGCGAGGTTTCAAACTCTACCGACTGGGACTTGGAGCTTTCGCCGGACTCGGTTGCAAACCAGCCGCCATTCGTGCCTTTACTGGTGGTAACGGCGTTCTTGAGTCCGGTCGTCGTGCTGCGGTAGGTAGAAGGCTGACCTGCCGTGGAGGCGATGATGTCGCTTCCGATTTCGGGGTCGCCGCGCTGCGCCGCCGCGTTATACTCCGACAGCGGAATCGTTTTGTAGGTCGGCGCGTCCGCTACTGTTATATCCATCGTGCTCCTGGAGCCGTCCGCCGACGTGGTGTTATAGTGATAGATCGTGACCGGAATACAGATCAGCACCACCGCGCTTTCCGCCTGCTCGGCGGAGAAACTGTTGGTCATAGTGAAACTCTGCTCTATTTCAATGGAGTTGTTCCACTCGGCTTCAAACGCGGTTTCAAATTCAAATCCGCCAAGATCGACGATGCCGCCTACGGAGAAATCCTGCGAGAAGGAAACATAGGTGCCGATCCGGTTCGCGGTGCTGGTGCCGGTGGAGCTGCCGCTGCCCTTGGAGAACGAGATCGCGGTCTCGCCGGCGTTGTTGTACTCGATATCCTCGAAATACGGAGGCGCCTCCATAACGGCAAGCACCTGCGGATCGTTAAAGGCGTATTCCTTGCCGGTGTAGTCTGCAATAATGCCGTCGCTGTCGATATCCGGCGCCGCCAGCGCGATTTCGGCGATGCTCCATGCGTTCATACCCCAGCGGCAGCTGCGCAGACCGTTTTCGGTGTCGTTCATCACATTTTTGCCCTTGCCTGTGCTCTGATACGAACCGGTTGCCTTGCTGCTGTCGTAGTCCGTCGGCTTGTAGTAATAACCGCCGATGTTTACGGCGCCGCCGTCTCCGGACGATACCGTAAACAGAATCTGCTCACGACCCGCCGCGTTGCCGTCAAAATTGCCGACGATCGGCTGGTTGATGATCTTGCGGTCCTTCAGAACATTGTTCAGACCATCGGTTTCTATCTGCGCAGCTTCCAGCGTTCCGTTATTGTACTTGAAGATCTGACCGCGGATGACGATATACGGCACAGTGCCGCGTCCGTCAAACCGCACGATACCCAGCGAACACGGGTTCATGCATTGCAGGTACGAGGAGTCCTCGCCGACCCAGTTCGTGTTGTTGTCACCGTTCTGCTTCACATAGAAGCCGCTCTGGCAGGAAACGGTTTTCTTATCGTGGGTCTGCTCCGACGTGTCCACCTTATAGCTGTTGCCGGTGTACCGGGTGATGACTGCGAAATAGCCTTCGTCATGGAAGTTATCGTCATTGTCGTTGTCATCCGCGCCGACACCGGCGGTGACGATCTCTATCGCGCCGTCGTTGTCGATATCCTCCGCGCGGCTTGCCGCTGCACGAAGATGCCAGCCTGCATCGTACTCGTTCGTCGGCTGATCGGCGGCATACACATGGCTGAACTGATAGGACCAGACGGTCTCCCAGTTGCCGTTGCCAATCTTGGACAGCACCATCACGACCGAGCCGCGCTCGGTAATGCCTGATTCATTATACAGATTGCCCAGCGAAACCGTGACGATCAGCTCGTCCTTGTTGTCCGCCTTGCCGTCCAAATCCGCCGCTTCAAGCTGCACCATAGCGGTGTTCTCTGCGATACGCTGCAAATCGCTTCCGCCCAGAGCCTGAATGTCATTCAGCGTCTTGCCGAAATACTTCTTCAGCGTTTCGTCATTGCCGATATCTAAGACATCGTTTGTCTGTATCTTTGCTTCATTATTGTGACCGCCACCGCCACCGTTTTTCAGCTTCAAATTGCCCTTCGCCGGATCATAAAATACTAGCGTTTCCTTACCGGTGCCGTCAAAGTCACCTGCGGTGATAGCGGTATAACCCTCTGCGGTATAGCCGTTGAGCTTGCTCATCCAGCTGTAATCCGTTGCTTGCAGATTACTCTTGTTATATACCATATTGCCGGAACTAAATCCGCCTTTATTCTTCGAGAACTGATACAGCTTCATATGATAATCAAGAGTTCCGGCTTCGCGTGACGAACCCCAATACGCAACTATATCGTCTCGACCGCTGCCGGTTCGGTCAAATGCCGCAGCGCTGACATAGCGATAAGGCGAGCCCTCGCCTTTATTGATCGTGTTGCTCATGGCCGACGCGGTGGAAAACTTCGTGCCGTCCAGACCGGCGTAATGGTCGCTCGCGCTGAACACGCCGCCGCTCGAGCCTTTCAGAATGCTCGATTCATCAAAATCGTAAACGCGGCTGCTGTAGCTGTCGCCGCGCGATTCCATGATACCGATCTCCTTGGTGGGGTTCAGGTTGCCCTTGATGCCCGCGCCGTTGTCAAACGGCTGATTGCCGTCGTTTGCATGAAAGCTGCTCGGTGTAGACAAATCAAAGCCGTATTCATCCGTTGTCGCGGCATCACTGTTGTCCGCCAGCGCCATCGTCGGCAGCATACTGAGGCACATTGCTGCACTCAAAAACAGAGCAATGCCTCTTTTGTCCCAACGGGTCTCTGTTGGGGCATGGGGAGCTCCCCATGCCGATTTTCGTTTTCTCATGTTCTTCCTCCTTCTCGGGGTCTATTTCCGACTGCAAATGCAGCAATCAGAGCAGTTTTGCCAGCATTCTGGCGAAATACCGCAGCTTGGCGTTGTGCGCGTCACCGCTGTCCTCCGCGAATTTCATCTCTGCAATGTCGAACAGCAAACAGCCGCAGTGTCCCGGCTGTGTCGGAAAGCAGATGATTTTCAGATAGGTGTCGATCTCCGGGCTGTGGTCGATCAGCTCGAGCGTTTCACCGTAGAGCGCAGCACGCTCGTAGCTTTTCAGCCACTTGCTGTCCATGTTGGGAAACACGCTGCGGAACGAGCGTCCGAGCAGCTCATGCAGCGGCACCTTTTCCAGCCGCGCAAGCGCGGGATTGGCATATCGGAAAATCCAGTCAACAGCGTTTTTGTCCTCATCGAGTACCATTTCGATATCGGTGAATGCAATCGGCAGCGCATCGAAGCAGCGGTACTGTGCGTGCAGCTCATCATCGGGCACAGGCGGCGTTTCGCTGTCCAGCGTGCCGATCAGCCGAGCACGCTTTTCGGCCAGTGCGGCGGTCAGCTCCTTTTTGCGGCGGGCCACATAGCCGAGCCGTTCGCCGTTGTTGAGGTTTACTTTATCCGTAATGTCGTGTATCGCCATCACCGATACCAGCCGGCTGCGGTGCACCTTGAGGAACGAGTCGCCCAGTGTGCTTTCCAGTCGCTCCAGCGTGATCAAACTCTTGTAGACCTTACCGTCGGAGGTTTCAAGCATAAATATTGCTGTTCGCATAATATTAATGCTTATTCGACATATAAAAGCCGGCGGAGAACTGCTGTCCGACAACACCATTCTTAGTACACCGTCCTTGTGGAACTTGTAAATCATCCCAAAACATGAGGGGGAAGGGGAAAGACGAATAGTACAGGGAGTGTCCCAGTTAAAGAAAATCGAAAAAAGGAAAATGGGACAGCTGCATTGGGGGGAAGGGAAAAATCCACGGGTGACAGGGATAAACAGAAAAAAACAGAGCGCACAGCCGAAAATATGGCTGTGCGCTCCGTTTTTTGTTATAGTGATGCCGCAGAAAAGCGTTACTTGCCTACCAGATTGTGAAACCTCGTCAGCATAGCAGCAACTTCTGCGCGGGTAGCGGTGCCGGTCGGGTCAAGAACGGCATTTCCCTTGCCGGTTATAAGGCCGTTTTCGTTTGCCCAGCACATTGCATCCTTTGCCCAGTCGTGTACGGCGTTTCGGTCGGCAAAGCCGTTCAGCACGTCTGCACTGCCGGCGGAAGCCTGTCCGTTGTGCTGCGCCATGCGGTACAGCATTGCGGCAAGCTGCTCGCGGGTAATGCTGTGCGCGGGCGCATAGGTCGTTGCATCCAGACCGGTCACAATGCCGTTTTCGGCGGCCCATGCAACCGCATCCGCGTAGTACATGGAGGATTCCACATCGGCGAAGGTGCTCTTCGGTGCCTTGGGACTGCCTGCCATGCGGTACAGTACGGTTGCCAGCATGCCGCGGGTGGTCGTGCCCTGCGGCGTGAACTGACTGTTTCCGGTACCGTTCATCCAGCCGCAGTCCACTGCGGTATCTACAACGTCGTGGTACCATGCGTCCAGCGGAACGTCGATCATCTCGTGGGTCGGGCAGATGATACCGCCAGGACAGGAGGTGCTGCTGTCGGCAAATGCCGGTTTGACGGTCACCTTGCCGTCCGGCATGGTAAATTCGTAGTGCGCGGCGTCCTTGCGGGTGAGGGGAAGGGTGTTGCCCTTCTCATCGGTCACGGTCAGACCGGAAAGCCGCTTGCCGCTGTTCGGCTTGATCGTAAGCGTTACCTTGGTATCGGGCTTGGCGTTCGAGTCGGACGGAGATACAGCGCCGTTTTTGCTGTTTTCCACGGTAATGCGTTTGTCCTCCGCCGGAGCGGTACCACCGCCGCCACCGCCGCCGCCGGAGGTACCGCCGGTGCTCTTAAAGCTTGCGCTGACGGAAACCGCTGCCGCATCGACCTTGTAAGTGCCGCTCGGCTGCTTGGTCGCGCCGGAAACGGTCAACTTATCGAGCGTGTAGCCGGTTGCCGGATCTGCGGCAATGGTGAGTATATCGCCTGCCGCCAGCTTTGCGCCGTCTGTCAGAACGGTGTCGCCCAGCTTGACCGTCAGTGTGCCGTTTTGCGGTGCGGTAATGGTCAGAGGAACCATCGAATAGATGTCGGCCTTAAACGTGATAGTGCCGACAACCTTTTCCATGCGGATGCTCCAACTGCCGTCTGTCTGCAATGCGCAGCGCGTTACCGTACCGCCCTGGAAATCCAGATTGCGGATCAGATATCCCTCTGCGGGGCGCATTGCAAATTCGATCGTGCCGCCTTTGCGAATCTGACGTTCCGTGCCGTAATCATTGGGCGTTTTGGAACTCGTGTGGAAGGTATACTCTGTGTTGTCGGCAGGCAGATCAAACAGCGTTACATTCTCAAAATCCACCTGCACCTTGCTGTTTTCGGTCGGAGTGAGCGTGAAAGTGTTGGAGAGCTCGTCTGCTGCCGTGCCGTTTACCGTCCACGCCTGAACCATCTTACCGGAATCCGGTGCGGCGGTCAGCGTCAGCGGAGCGCCCTTGGGTACCTGAATGCCGCCGGAGGCATCAATGGTCGTGCCATCCGCGCGTTTAACGGTCAGCTTGCCGCCGTCACCGCAGACGGTCGTAAGCGTCACCATCTGGCTGACACCGAATGCTGCGTCAATGGTGTGGTTCTTCGTCACGTTGTTCAGGTTGAGTGTCAGCGCGTTGCCTCCTGCTGTGCCATCCAGCGTCCAGCCGGTCAGATATGCGCCGCTGCTCGGCTGTGCGGTGAGAACAACCGCCGCATGGTGCGGAACGGTCAGCTTGCCGCCAGTAATAGCAACGTCTGCACCGTTTACTTTGGCAGAAACCGCGCCACTGCCGCTGATATTGACGGTGACGGTGTGTGTCGGAATCGGCACAAAGCGGACGTAAACCGAGGTGTTGCCGGTCAGCGGGTCAATGACATAGGTTGTGCTCTCCTCCGTACCGATGGCAGTGGTGCCTGCCGCGTCTGCGTACCAGTTTTCGACCATATAGCCCGTATCGGGCACTGCCGTAAACGCAACGCGCGTGCCGGATTTTGCTTTGCCGTCTGCGTCCGGACCGGAAACCGTCAGCGTGCCGTTATCCGCGCCGCTGGTCGGGATCACGCCGTAGGTTACGGTGTATTCCGCGTCCGCGATTTCGTAGCACGCAATGATTTCGGTGTCCTCGGTGACGGTCAGGGTGTAGGTCGTTGCATCGGTTTTGTGCATCGTGCCGTTTACCTTCCAGCCGATGAAGGTGTAGCCGCTTGCCGGTGCGGACGCGGTGAACGTGATTTCGGTATCACCCTTGACGGTGCTGCCGCTTGTCAGCGATTTATCATTCGTAATGCCGCCGCCGGTCTGCGCCGAGAAGGTCACTTCGTAGGATTTGCGCTCAAGCTTTACGCGGATATCCGCGCCTTGTGTTGCCGAAACGTCACAAGCGAGGCTGTTGCCGGTATACGGCTTGCCGTTTTGCTCGTAAGCGGCGCCGTTCAGCGTCCAGCCTGCGATTTTGTAGCCGTCACCCAGATTTTCGACCGTTACGGTCAGCTTGCCCTCGGCGGTGACGTTGTTGCCGCTGGCAATGGCATCGGGTTGACTCATGCCGGCACGCAGGAAGGCGGCGGACAGGCTTGCACCATGACCGGTGTCGCTGTCTTCGGCAATGCCGAAGGTAACAGCACTGCTGATCTCGGTGAACTGCACCTTGACCTCGTGCGCGGTATCGCTATCCGTGATGTTGAGCGTCGGCGCGCCTGCCTGCTCCTTGCCGTCCAGATACCATCTCTGCACCTTGTAGCCCTGATTGGGCTGTGCGGTGAACGTAACCTCCGAGCCGCTGAGAACTTCATCGCCGCTCTGGAGCGCGGTATTCGCTTCGTAGCGGGTCGCAACTGCGGAAAGCGTACCGTTTTCGCCGGAATTGTCGTCCTCCGGTGTGGTATCCACAACCGAGAAGGCAATTTTCGCGGTCGGGATTTTCTCAAACGCAACGGAAACAGTCACATCCTCGGTGATTCCGTCGGCGTTCGGTGTATAGGTGTACGTCTGGTTATCCGAGTTTATAACCGCCGAACCGGAAACATCATTGTCGTTTACCGTCCAGCCTGCAACGCGATAGCCGCTCTCCGGCTGTGCGGTGAAGGTCAGCGCGTCCTTGCTGCCGCAGGGCAGATAGAAGCTGCTGCCGGTATGCGAGTCGCAGGTCAGCGTGCCGTTTTCACCTGCCGAAAGCGTGATTTTCGGCTGCTGACGGAAGGTTACGACCAGAGCAGCGTTGACGTTCAGCGAGGGGATTTGATAGGTACCGCTTGCGGTCGGCGTAACGGCGTTGCCGTTCAGCTTCCAGCCGGCAATCTCATAGCCGGTGTTCGCCTTGGCGGTAAACTGAATGGTCGAGCCTTGAAGCTGGCTTTCGCCGCTCGTCAGCGCACCTGCGCCCAGCTTGACCGCCGATACCGTACCTGCCGCATTGGTGATTGCGGAGCCGTCCGCCATCTGGCCCTGAAAGGCTACGGTATAGCGGTTGAGTGCGGTGCATTTTACAACGAAGGTGGTGTTCTGGCGCAAATCATGCAGCGCCATGACGCGGTTATCGGTGCTGAGCGTGCCCTCCGTGTCGGGTGTTGCCGTCCACGAATCCACCAGCAGACCGTCCGGCGGCGTTACGGTGATGACCGGATTTTCACCGGTGTGCGCCGTGTAGGTGAACACGCCGTCTGTGCCGGTCAGCTCGGTGCCGCCGACCGAGACTTTTGCGCCGGTCAGCGGATTGCCGTCATTGTCCACCGGCTTAATGGTCACAACCGGCTGTCTGTTTTTGACAAAATATACGGTTACTGTCACATTCTCGGTGAATTTATCGAATGTATAAGTGCTGCCGGTGTAATTGTGCGTGCCGTCTGCGGTTTTGAGCGTTTCGCCGTTGACCACCCAGCGATCGACCGCATAGCCGTCCTTGGGCTGCGCCGACACGCGGATGGTCTGACTGTAATTGACGTTTCCGCCCGAGATAAACGCACTGCCGAGTGCACCGTCCGTCAGGTAGTTAGCAGAAACCGTACCCATGGTATCGTTATTCGATTGATAGGTAAACGCGCTGGCTCCGGCGGTAAATTCTACGGAAACATCGGTATCTGCGCCCAAATTGTCAATAGTATAGCTGATATTGTTGTAATATGTGCTGCCGCTGTCTGCAACGTAATCCGTGCCGACCTTCCAGCGGCTGACGGTGTAGCCTGCCTTGGGCTGTGCGGTGAACGTCACCTTGCTGCCTTTGGGCAGGCTGCTGCCGCTGGAAACCGGAAGCACTGCGCTCGCGGCATCCGCCTGATAGGTGATGGAAACCGTGCCGTTGGTATCGCCCTTGGCGTTTACGGTGTAGCTTTCGCCGGAAAGCGTGTAAACCGCGTTTTTCAGCAGGATATTGTACTTCTCCTGCAAGGATTGAATCTTTTGCGAATCCTTTAGCGCGATATAGATGGGGTATTTACCCGGAAGGGCTGCGGTGGTGCCTTCGGAGGTCAGCGTGTAGTCCGTGCCTGCCGCAAGCGATACCGTATCCCATGCCGCCAGACCGGAAACCTTTGCGGCGGCAGGCGTGCGGTTGGTGTCGTTCAGCGCCTTGCTCGTATCGGCAGCGGACAGCGTGAGCGTGCCCTTGCTTACGATAATAACCTTGGAATCGGTAAGATTCTGACGGGTTGCGGTAATGCGGTAGTTCGTCACCAGTTTGGGCGTAAATACGTCGTTTTCGAGGATATAGTCTGTGTCGGATACTGCCGAAACGTACTTGCCGCTTACCAGCTTTTCCACCGTATAGGTAGCTGCGACATTCTGCGAAGTGCCATTTTGACTGGTCAGCGTTGCGGCGAGATTTGCGCTCTCACCGTAGGTGACATTCGCGGGTGCGGTCAGCGACAGCACCGAGCGGTCTGTCTTGTTCAGCACGAAATAGACATTCACAGACGCGGTGCTCGGCGCGTAGACGTCATCGCCGGAGTACATGGCGGTGATGGTTGCCGCGCCCTCACCGCGCGGCTGGAAATCGGGCTTGGAAGCGTTGGCTTGGTTGGTATCAAGGTCTACCGTAATGGTTTGTCCCTCAATGCCCGCACCGGAAATGATAAAGGTGACGGTGCCGGTCATGCCGGTCGGCTTGCTGCCGTTTTCCAATACCGAGGCGGCAAGTGCGTAGGTCAAACCGGTGATATTTTCGGTTGTCGTGTTCGTGCCGGTGGTTTCGGTCGCCTGATAGACCGGTGCCAGCGTGTTGACGTCCGTTCCGCCGACAAGAGTGCTCGCATAGCGCAGCGTAAACGGCAGGTAGGTCGTGCCGCTGTCCTTGGTGTACAGATATGCGATTTCGCCGTTTCCGTTCGCCTCGTAGAAGGTGTAGCCGGAATACGCGCTGTCGGTCGGCTGGAATTTGTGTACAGCGGTGTACGATACGCCATTATAGGGAATAGAGGTGCTGTCACTGACCGGATTGCCGAGCGCCAGCGTTTTCGTATCGGTTTTGCCGTCTGCGTCCGTTTCGGTGAGGATCGCCTGCGGTCCTTCGGATTGAATATCCAAAGCGCTGCCGATTTTGTCGGCGGAAAGCGCCGTGTCCTTATCCAGCAGACCATTGGTAAGCGCCGGCGGGGTACCGTTATAGGCGTAATACGCCGCACCGTTAAACCAGAAAAATTGGTTGCCGCCAGAGAGCAGGGAATAGGTCTTATCACCGCTCGTCAGCGTTACCGCCTTCTGACCGGTGACAGTGGTTCCCTCACTGGTCGTCAGCGTGCCGCCGGACAGCCAAACGGTGTCGTCCTTCGGTGTGATTTGAATGCTGGTCGGCACGCGGGAAACGTCCAGTGCTGCGGATTTGGTGTACAGCGAACGGTTTTTCACATACACACGGCAGCGGTATGCATAGTCGTTCATCTCCTCCGCAGCGGTGATGGTGAGCTTCGGACCGTCCGCGCCGGAAACACCGGTGCTGTTTTTCAGTTCGCGCCACTGCGACTTGCTGTCGGTCGTTTTCACCTGCCACTGATAGCTGACCGGCTTGGCGCCGCTGTCATCGGTGTAGGTCGCGGCGGCGGTGAAGGTCGCAGTTTTACCTGCGGCGGTCGAGGTGTCCTTCGGGTGGGTGGTGATCTCAAAATTCGCCGTACCGTTCAGCGTAGTAGCGTAGGCGATTGGGCTGTCGATACTTCTGCCCTTGGTTGGACTGACCGCGCGTACGCTGAACCGGTAATCGGTGTTGGCATCGAGGTCGGTCACCTGATACTGTGTTACCGTATAGGGGACTGTTGCGATCTTGTTGTATTCGCCATGCTGGTCAATCATGCTGATCTCGTAATATGCTGCGCCGCCGCTGGATTCCCATTCCAAATCCACCGTGCTGGTGCTGACCTCGGTAACGGTCAGATTCTGGGGCATTCTGGGTGGCTGCTTGACGTTTTTGACCTCATAGCCAACGATCCAGACCGGTGTTCCGTCAAGCTGTGCGTTGTTGACGATCAGCTTCCATTCGAAGCCGTACTGCGTTGCCTCAGCAGGCAGGGAATCGACCGTGCCGGAGAACGCCGTGCCGTCCGCGCTGGACTTGCTCCAGCCGCCGCCTGCGCCGGTGCTGCCGGTCACGCCGACATAGCCCTTATTGCCGAGCAGTGCGCCGCCGCCGCCAACCTTGTAGTTCAGCTCCAGATTAAAGGCGTGGCTGTGTTCTTTGTCGGTCGTCTGGGTGATCTCCTGCGTGGTATCGGCAGTGGTGCTGCTTGCGCCCGTGTGCGCATAGGCACCGCCAAAGATAAACTCGCGCGTACCGGCGGGTTGATTGGCGTAGGTTTCCGGTTCGCCGGGCGTGGAGTAAAGCAGGTTGCCGGAAATCGGCTCCAGCCCCTTGGTTTCCGCGGCGATCTCGTCATAGCTTTCCACATCGAGCACCGCAACGGTCGGATCGAGCGCTGCGGGCAGGATGGTAGTGCTCCACTGCTTACTGTCCGGGTCGTACATCTCATAAATATAGTACTGATACGGTATGGTGTACACAACAGCCATATCGCCGCCGCCTGCCTGCGCGTTGTAGGTGACGGAGTGCTCGATTTCGGTCGATTCTGCGTAGTCATAGCTGTAGCTTGCGGACAGCTCAACCTCGTATTCGCCGCCGGCGAGCGCCTGTACCTCGAGCGAGTGATATACGCCGAGCGCCTGCGAAACGCTTGCGGTTTTGGTGTCGCCGGTGGATTTGCTTGTGCCGTAGGCGGTGCCGCCGTTGCCGATGTAGTCATACGTTTCGTTGAGGTCGGCAAAGTACGGGGAGGCCTGAAGCACGGCGTATACCTCGGGATTGGTGTATACCGTATAGTCGGCAACGTAGCGCATGGTGATCGAGTCGTTGCCGAAATCCGGCAGTGCCAGACTGACGAACGTGCCCGTATTGTCGTTGCGGCGGCTGGATTCCGCGATAACGCCCTCCTGCGTGCTGTAGAATATGTGGTTTTTGGTGCTGTCTGATGCGCCGCTCTTTGCGCCGGTCAGATATGCCGCACCGAGGTCCATCCAGTAGTAATCATCGCTGCCGTTGACCGGCTCCTTGCGGTGTACGCCGGCAACATAAACGAAGGATTCGCGCCATTTGTTGTCCTGCTTTACCTCACTTTGGCCGGATGGATTACTATCCACTACGCCCGCCTGCACATCGCTGATCCAGACCTGTTCCTTGGCCTTGTTCTTGCCGTTGATGTTGACCTGCGAGGTGCACACGCTGACGGACGAAAGCTGGGTCGTGATACCGCCGGTAGTGTCAAAATCGTAGATTTCTCCGCCGAGCAGTACCTCATCGTTGCTGTTGTTTGCACCGATGCCCTCCATATCCGCGCAGCCGAGCGCGATAGGCGCATGGACCGGACGGTAATAGTCCTCATCCGGGTCATCAATGTAGCTTTGCGCGATTTTCTTGCCGCTGTCACCGAGTGCCTGTGTGCGGTAGCCGGACAGCTTAAACTTTTTCGACTGCGGATCGTAGTAGGCAAAGCGGTACGCAGCGGTCGTATACGCGCCGGAGTCGTGCGCGGAAGAGGCGTTATTGCTCTGATAACCCGCTGCGATGAGCACCGTACCGGTGATGCCGGTATCCGGCAGGGAGAACGTGCCGAACGCGCAGTTTGCGGATACCATCGCCTGCTTGCCGTCGGCAAGCGATACGGTATCCAGACCGCTGACCGGCGTGAGCGTGCCGGATTCCTCGGTGAATACGGTCAGGTGCGCCGCCGAGGCCACATTGCTGTTGTCGGTCGGTGCGGATGCGGTAACGGCAATTTCCTCCTTGCCGTCGCGGTCAAGGTCGCCGCCGGCAAGCGCCACGACCGGGATTTTCTCAATCTGCCACTGCCACTGCGTTGCCTGCTGATACGAGGATGATTTACCGGCATTGATTTTTAACTCGTCAATGCGTTTCATGGAAGTGGTGTTGAATACATCCACATAGGCGTAGCGCGTGCCGTTTTCGTCTTTCCAGCGTCCGGCGTAGACGAACAGCTCGTCCTTGCCGTCGCCGTTCACATCTGCTGCGGCAACGTCCATGATGGCATCCATTTCCTGCACATAACGGCGGGTAAAGTACGCCATGCCGCCGCCGTAGGTCATTTCTGCGGTAGCGGTCGGGGATAGCGTACCGGCAGGGGAACGCTTGCCGTTATCGTTTACCTTAAACAGTGCGAGTTCGAATTTACCGTCGTACTTTTTGCTGCCGATGGTGTTTTTTTCGCCGCGACCGTAAGCACGAAGCTCGGCAACGTAATTATCCTTGCCGTCGCCCTTGTTGAACGCGGTGCTGGTGGCATAAATGCCGGAAAAGTCGTTATTGTTGTAATCGGTCAGGTTGCTGCTGTTCGAGCTGAGCTTGCTGGCGTAGGTGTTGCCGTATTTGCCCAAGCCGAGCCCGTAGCCGTTGACGGCATAGCGGATATACGCGCCGTCCAGATTGCCCTGCACATTGCTCTTGTTGTCGCCGTCCCATACAGCGGAATCGCGGTTGTTGGTCTCCATGCGGTCGAAGCCGTCCCGGATGAGGTAGCGGTTCGCCTGCGAACCGCTCGCCGCAACATAGACCTCGCTGGCGGTGAACGCCTGCGAAACGTGCTTCTTGCTGTACGGCGCTGTCAGAGACGCGCCTTTGTCCTCGGCATTGAGCGACAGACCGAGCGCCGCATAGGTGCTGCTGTCGATCTCGCGCTCCGGTATATTGGCTGCCGCTGCCTTTGGCAGTACGATCTGCGGCAGCATTGACAGCAGCAGCGCCGCTGTCAATGTCAAGCTGATCCCTCTTTTGTATTTCATTCTGTTATGCCTCCTTTATTGTATTCCGGCTGCTGCCGCAGCAGGCGGATGAGCTCCTGTGTAATTTGATTGGGTGGGACGGTATCGGGCGGTCCCACGGGATAGAAGTGTACGCCGAGTCGCCGTGCCTCTGTGGAAAACTCGGGTCGGCGGCACAGCCACAGTATGCGCTCTCCGGGCAGATGGCTGCACAGAAAATCGCACGCGGTCAGTCCCGCCGCGCCTTGATAGCCGACTACCGCCAGCCGAATCGGTACGCCGTCCCGCAGAGCATAGGCAAGCCGAACGTCGCCGCGCCGGTCGGGTGCATCGACAAAATACAGCACCGGACAGCCACACGCCTGTTCTGCTGCGTGGAATTGCTCGCGGTCGATGCCGCAGCAGGCAATATTCATGCAGATTCCCTCCTCATGGTGTTGATCGCGCTGCGCAGTGCCGAAGTTGAAGCATCGCGCAGCAGGAATGCCGTCACGCGATAGCGGAACGCGAACACCGCGTATTCCATCTCATCTGCGATCCAGAGGATCGGCAGCAGCGGCGCCCGCTGCCGCAGCTCGCGTACCGCTGTCAGACCGTCCGGACCATCCAGTGCCACAACTGCCGCATCGTAGGCAGCGGTGCAGCCGGAGAGCGCGGAAAGCGCGTTGAATTCATCAACCGGCAAAGGCTCTTCGGGAATAGCAGCGCACAGCCGCGCCTCCCACAAGTCACCGTCCAGATATCGTGCCAGCAGTGCCAGATGCATATGTTCTCCTCCTCATCAGTACGCAAAATTTACTCACAAATCGCTCTTGTTCAATTATGCGGGATTGCCATAAAAAGCCGGACTCCGTATCGAGTCTGGCTGATTATAGTAAACTACGCTGTCCAGCCCGCGGCAAGCGATTTTACCGAACGGCTGCTTTTAGCGACCAAACGGTTGCTCGACCGCGTTGTTTTTGTGCTATAATGAAACTGGAATAGTTTATTCAGGAGGCGTTGTATGCTGCGTATCGCAATTATAGATGATCTGTCCGCCGATCGCGCGGTTCTGCGGGAGGCGCTCGAGCGGGAGCTTGCACCGCGCAGCGCTGCGTTCACCATCGAGGAGTTTGCCTCCGGCGAGGAATTTACCGCCGCGTTCGTGCCCAGACGGTATGACGCCGCATTTATTGATATTTACATGGGCGAGGTCAGCGGCATGGAGGTCGCGCGGCTGCTGTATCACCGCGACCCGGCTTGCCGGATCATTTTTCTTACCACCAGCCAGGAGTTTATGTTGGAAAGCTATGCGGTGCGCGCCACCTACTATTTGGTTAAGCCCTTTGCCGAGGAGCGCCTGCGGCAGGCGTTGGATTTCTGCTTTCCTGCGCCCGATCCGTCCGATCTTTTGACTGTACCCACCAAAAGCGGCGTGCAGATGCTTTCCCGGCGGGAGATTGTGTGCATCGAGTCGATCGCACGGCGTGGCGTGGTGCGCCTGTGTGAGTACAGTATTGAGAGTGCAGCGACCTTTGCCGAACTGACCGCGCCGCTGGAGACGGACAACCGTTTTCTCGGCATCGGGCGCGGTATTTTAATCCAACTCGGGCATGTAGCCGCGCAGGAGGGCAGTGATTTTATTATGGATAACGGACTTCGTCTGCCGATTGCGCGGCGCTGCCGCAGCGAGGTGCTGCGCAGCTTTCAGGCGTTTGCCCTGCGGGAAATGGAGAGGGGATTATGAGAGCATATGCGAAGCTGATTTTGCCGCTGCTGTGCGCGGCAGCGTGTACCGGCGCGGCATTGGCGGACGAATTGCCGGATCTGCCGGAGCACGGCGCGGAGCAGCCGCCTGCCATTGCGGAAAATCAGCCTGCCGATACGGAAACCATCGAGGAAACGCCGGAAGTATCGGACGAAAATAAGGAAAACGGCGCGATTCAGCCGGCAGAACCCGATATGGACAGCGGCTTTTTGATCGAGCCCGAACCGGAACCCGAACCGCCCGAATCCACGCCCGAACCGGAACCGGAAACCATCGTGCTGACGCGCTTCGACACACAGGTAAATGTTGACGTAGCCGCGATTGCCTGCGGAGATGCGGACGCGCTGCACGCCTTTTTCCGTGATGCGAGAGACGGCTTGTGCGGCTATGATGCGGATGGCACACCCTACGACTTTTTCACCGGAGCGTGGGAGCTGTCGGCGGTCGATTGGAATACGCCCGGCGTGTATGATGCTGTGGCGCCGCTGCTTTTGGTCGATGGGGAGGACAGAGCGTGCTTTTCGCTTGCCGAGGGCGTGGAAGCGCCGATGATTCGCTGTCGCGTGAGCGTACAGCAGACCGGAAAGCCGGAGATCGGTGAGTTCATCACGGCACGCGGTCAGATGATTTTTCCGTGGGTGCTGACCGAGGAGCAAAAGGCGCAGCGCGACCGGTTCACGGTATGGCTTAAGCGGGAAAACGGTGCATGGGAGGCGCTGACGCGCGGGATTTCAGTCGGGACGGACGCGCTGAAACTCTATCCGCAGACCTGCGGACTGACATCGGGAACGACCTGTGCATTGCAGGTGGAATATCCCGGAGGGCAGACCGGCATTCTGACCTTTACATACGACGTCGCTCCGCTCAAGCACGGCTACAGTGCGGGCAGCCGCGACGGCGGCGGTGAGGATACCTATCTGCCGGATATTATTCAGCCATCGCCCGGCGGCTCACATTCGGGCGGCTCGCATCATCGACCGAGTACCTCCGAACCGGCAGCGGACGAGCCGGAAACACCGTCCGAAGATGCCGCTCAAGCACCCGAGCCTGACCTGCCCGCAGACGATGAATCGGAGACGCCCGCAGCACCGGAGAAGCCGGAAACGGCAGTCCCCACCGTTCCTTTCATTGCTGCGCCGTCAAGGCTTGAGGATGAGGCAACGATACCGACGCCGCCGGTGCTGCGCGGTCAGACCGAGAGCCGACAGCCGGTGCAGCGGCAACCCGCTGGCGCGCCGTCCGGCGAAGTCAAGCAGCCGGTTGCGGCGGAGCCGGCTGCGACTGCCTTTGAGCAGGACACAGCAGACGGTGCGGTGCTTTCCGGTACGCGCCTGCTGGCGCTGATCAAGCTGGACGAGCCGTTGACGCTGAATAAAAACGGTATTGCCTTTTCGCTTCCGGTCGATACGCTGCGGGCGCTGGAGCTGACCGATGCGGATACTCTTGCGGTTACGCTCACTCGATCGGCAGAGGGCAGAGCACAGGCGGAACTGCGGCTGAACGGAGAGAAGATCGACCTGCCGGACGGTATGACGCTGACGACCGATGAGGCAAAAGCACCTGCCGAACCGGAACAGAAGCTGCCGTTTGCGGCTGCAGGCGCGGCCGTGCTGGCGGCAGTTTTCGGTCTGATGTGGTGGAGGAAACACCTGTGAGCCGGTTCTTTCGCCGTTTGCTGACGGCTTTGCTGGTATTTACGGCGGCATCTGCGTTCTGCCTGCTGTTGTACCACTATGACAACAAATATACGCAGTCTGCGCCGCAGGCAATCGCCGGAACGCTGTTCGTTTCTGAGGACGATTTGGCGGCGTATCCGGTGCGCAGCCTGTGGAACGGCTGGAATTTCTATCCCGATGTGCTGCTTTCCCCGAAAACCTGCGAAAACCGCGATAAAAGCACTGTTCGTTCCGTGCAGATTGGCGCATACAGCAATTTTGCTTTCGGCAGCACGGAACGGACGCCGCATGGCTGCGGCACCTATATGCTGACGCTGCTGCTGCCCGAAACGCCGCGGCAGTATTTGATCGAGCTGCCCGAGATCTTTTCCGCTTACCGGTTTTATATTGATGACGAACTGGTGCTCTCCGCGGGCGAGACGAACGCCGAGCAGTACCGCTCATGGCTGCAAAACCGTGCGGTCAGCTTTGAGGGCAGCGGCACGGTGCGCTTGCTGCTGGCGGTGCGAGATGAAAGCTGGATATACAGCGGTATGACCTATCCGCCGGCGTTCGGTACAGCGCTGGGCGTGAATACCCAGCGTGCGGTGCGCGTGTGCATCTCCGCCGCTATGCTGACACTTATGCTGCTGTTTGCGTCCTTTGCGCTGTGGCTGTGTCTCGGCTCCATGCGGTGCCCGCCCAATTCACGGCTGTTTCTGCTGCTGAGTCTGAGCGCGGCAGTGCTGCTGTCCGGTCCGGTCGTTCATGCGCTGAAGGCGCTGCCGGTGCAGCCTTGGTACACCATCGAGCTGGTCAGCGGCTACCTGACCACGCTGCTGATCGTTCTGCTGCATGGACGTATTTGTGCGCTGCCGAATGCCGTGCGCAAGGCGGCGGTTCTGGTCTGCGCCGGCATATGTGGTGCGGCGCTGCTGTGCGGTGCGTGTGCCGCGCACCTGTCCGAATGGAGTATCCGCGCATTTTCCGATTTGACGGTGCTGTTTCGGCTGGCGGTGACAGTCTATCTGCTCGGCTCGGCCCTCTATGCGGCGCGCCGACGGGAATGGCACGCCGGAGCGCTGTTCTGCGCGGATATTTTCTACGGCACGCTGTTTTTGTGGGACTGCCTGCTGCCTGCCTACGAGCCGATTCTCGGCAAATGGTTTTATGAATGGGGTTGTCTGCTGTTGGTGTGCGTGCTGGGCGCGGTGTTCTGGCAGGATATCACACAGGGCTACCGACGCAGCCTGACCTTTACGGAGGAGCAGCGGCAGATGGCGCGGCAGCTTGCCATGCAGAAGGCGCATTTTGCGCAGATTTCGGAGAAGATTGAGGAAAGCCGCCGCCAGCGGCACGATTTCCGACAGCATCTGCGCACGATTGCGGGTATGGCGGGCGATCCGGAGGCGCAGCTTACGTATATCAGCCGCATTACTGCGCTGTCCGAAGCGACCCGACCGGAAAGCTACTGCCACGATCCGGCGGTGGATGCGATGCTGTACTATTATGTCAGCTCTGCGCGGCGCACAGGAATTCGGGTGTCGGTTCGCGCCGAGCTGTCCGAGGATACTGCTGCGTTCAGCGTGCAGTTCTGCACCATACTGGGGAATCTGCTGGAAAATGCGCTGGAGGCGTGCTGGAGACTGCCCGAAAGCACGGAAAAGTCCATCTGCCTGCACATGAAGCAGCAGTTTCGGCGGCTGTATGTGGTGCTCGAAAACAGCTATGACGGCGAGGTGAACCGGCGCGGCAGTGCGTTCCTTTCGCGCAAGCATACGGGCAGCGGAATCGGAACCGCCTCGGTGCGCGAGCTGACTCGCCGTCTTGGCGGAACGGTGGAGTTCGAGCCGCAGGAAAGCATATTCCGCGTGGTGCTCATCCTGCCGGAACGTGCGGATGAAGAAGAATAGCGAGGAAAACACCTGCTTGGACGTAGCCCCATGTCCTATTTGTGAAACAGAACAAGAACCCGATACCGTGCTTTACACCGTATCGGGTTCTTGTCATTTTCGTTATTCGCTGCGGCTCTCGGACTTACTCCTCGTTTTTCGGCTTTTTCTTCTTCGAGGCAGTCTGCGTGCGCAGATATTGATATGCCTACTGGATGAAATACGGCGTTGCATTGAACAGATAGGTCGAGTTCAAATACGCGTCTACCAGTTCTTCAATGGTGCCCGGCCGATAGCCGTGCATTCCCCGTTCCATACGCAGGCTGTACCCATCGTGCTTCGCCTCCAGACGCATGAATTTCTTTGTGTCTCGGTTTACTTTAGCAAGGCGGTTCAAATAGTCTTTCGCCTTGTCGAACTGGTTCTGCTTGTAGTACAGAATGGCCAGCGGAAGCGGTATCTGCGTTTCCTCATAAGCTCGCCAGAACTCGCCTTGAAATTCCTCGAAAATGCCATCTTCGTCCAACTGCTTCTCTGCCTGTTCCATCAAGCACTGCAACCCGGGCAGCTGTTCGTTCGGCTGCTTTTCGTGCTCCGCAAGCAGCAGCTCCAACTGCACGTCAATATTTTCCGGCTCGACTTCGACCGCTTTGTGCAGGTATTCCAGCCGTTTCTTCTTAGAGCTCGCCGCCTCCGCTAGCTCCAGATAATCGGATGCGTCTTCCGGCTCGGTCTGTTTCGGCTGCAACCGGCTGTTGTGCTGCGGCATAAAGGCCATCGCCAGACGATGCATGCTGTCCTCATCGGTGATTTCGTCCTCATGCTCGCGCAGGAACTGCTGAAGCTCTCTTATCGTCTTTTCTGTATCTCTGCTGCTCATAAGCGGTACTTCATCTTTTCATTTTGTTTTCGGCTTCGCCGTTGGGTTCACTGTTTCTGCATCGAAACGGTGAAAACAGGTTATCAGCATATGGCTTTCCACACTGCCGTGATGTATAAGCTCTACTCAGACGAGAGGTTTCTCACTCCGATGGAAATCTTCACTATAATTGAACAAGAGCGCCTTTAATTGTGCGGTGTATCCCAAGGTCTCTGCACAGGAAATGCACTGTGCAGGGACCTGCTGCTCTGCGTGCATTTGAATCGGTGTACACAAAAGATATTGTCAATCTGCACAATTTGAAATGCAGTGTTTTAAGCAAAGTGCCGTATTTGTAAAAAAACTAAAAATTATCACCCCTAATGTGAAGATTGTGTGTTTTCTAATTTCGGCGACTTTGATAAAATCATCACAAAGAAATGACACATGAGGAGGGAAGAGCAGCATGGAGTATGTACTGGAAATGAAAGATATCAGCAAGTCTTTCCCGGGCGTAAAGGCGCTTGATCATGTGCAGCTTCAAGTGAAGCCGGGCGAGGTTCACGCGCTGATGGGCGAGAACGGTGCCGGTAAATCCACCCTGATGAAAATTCTGATGGGCATTTACACCAAGGACGAGGGCGGCGAGATCATCTTCAACGGTCAGCCGTATCACGTTTCTAACCCGAAGGAAGCCATGGACCATGGTGTTGCCATGATCCATCAGGAGCTGAACCCGATTCTAGATATGTCCGTGTATGAAAATATCTTCGTCGGACGCGAGCTCCGCAAAAACGGTCTGGTCGATGCAAAGGCAGAGATCGCAGAAGCGGAAAAGCTCATCAAGGAGTGCGGTCTGCACGTTTCCCCGAAGGAAAAGCTGCGCAACCTCACCGTTGCACAGTGCCAACTGATCGAGATCATCAAGGCAATTTCCATCAACGCCAAGGTCATTGTCATGGACGAGCCGACCGCCGCTATCACCGACCGTGAGGTCGAGCTGCTGTTCGAGCATATCCGCAGCCTGACGGCAAAGGGCGTTGCAATCATCTACATTTCGCACCGCATGGACGAGATCTTCTCCATCTGCGACCGCGTCAGCGTTTACCGCGATGGTCAGTACATTGGCTCGGGCGATACTAAGGATCTGGACGAGTCGCAGCTCATCAAGATGATGGTCGGCCGCGAAATCACCGATGTATTCCCCAAGCTGGATGCGGAGATCGGCGATGTGATCTTTGAGGCAAAGAACATCGTTCGCGCCGACAACAAGGTAAAGGGCGTCAGCCTTTCGGTTCGCCGCGGCGAGATTCTCGGCATCGGCGGTCTGGTAGGCGCAGGTCGAAGCGAACTGGTGGAAGGCATCTTCGGTATACACGAGCTGTCGCAGGGTGAGATTTTTGTCAAGGGCAAAAAGATCAAGGTCCACTCTCCGAAGGATATCATCAAGGAGGGCGTGGCCCTCATCACCGAGGACCGTAAGGTCACCGGTTTGAACCTCAGCGGTTCGGTAAACGACAATATCGCCATGGTAGCGATCAAGAAGCTGCTCAGCCATGGTCTTTATAACAAGGGCAAGGCACGCGCCGCTTCCATGGAGTACATCAAAAAGCTGAATATCAAAACTCCTTCCGGCGACCAGATCGCGGGCAACCTGTCCGGCGGCAACCAGCAGAAGATCGTTATCGCCAAGTGGCTGCTGAACGATCCGGACGTCATCATTCTCGATGAGCCGACCCGCGGTATCGACGTCGGCGCTAAGCGCGATATTTATCTGCTGCTCGGCAAGCTGGTGCAGCAGGGCAAGGCGGTTATCATGATTTCGTCCGAGATCCCCGAACTGATGGGCGTCTGCGACCGCATCATGGTAATGTGCGAAGGCAATCTCTCCGGCGAGGTGAAGCGCAACGAGTTCTCGCAGGAACGCATCATGACGCTGGCATCCGCGCTTGAAGTATAAAGGAAGGGGAACAACATGAAACAGAAAAATCTTAAAGGACTGATCAGTGAATACTTCATCTTCCTGATCTTTATCGTACTGGTCGTTGCGCTGACCATTCTGAAGCCCAGCTTCATCAGCCCGAACAACCTCGTCAACATCCTCAAGCAGGCTTCCATCAACGGCATTCTGGCGTTCGGCATGATGTTCGTCATTATTGCGGGCGGATTTGATATGTCGGTCGGCTCTACCGTAGCATTCACCGGCATTCTGGCAGCGCTGCTCGGCAAGGGCGACCTGCCGCTGATCGTGCCGCTGGTCGTTGCGATGCTGGCCGGTCTGGCAGTCGGCATGGTAAACGGTATCGGCGTTGCCATCGGCGATTTGCCCCCGTTTATTATGACACTCGGCTCGATGACAGCTGTGCGTGGTCTGGCGCTGCTGACCTCCAACGGCAAGCCGATCACCGGCATCAGCAAGGGCTACAAGGCTGTCGCTGCATCTTCTATCGCAGGCATTCCGATGCTGTCCATCTTTCTTGTAATCGTTATCATCATCTGTGCATTTGTTTTATCTAAAACGGTTTACGGACGACGTGTTTACGCCTGCGGCGGCAATCTGCAGGCAGCCCGCGTTTCGGGCATCAACACCACCGCGATCCGCATCTCCACGTTCGCCATTGCCGGCCTGCTGGCTGGTCTGTGCGGCTTCCTGATGACCTCCCGCGTTACCATCGGCCAGCCGACCGCAGCCGAGAGCTACGAGATGGACGCCATCACCGCGTGCGTAGTCGGCGGCGTATCCATGACCGGCGGCGTAGGCAAGCCGTGGGGCGTTGTCATCGGCTGTCTGCTGATCACCGTTATCGCAAACGGTCTGGATATCATGGGCGTATCGTCCCACTGGCAGAAGATCGTCAAGGGCGTTATCATCGTGGTAGCCGTTCTGATCGACGTAAAGGGCAAGACCAAGAAAAACTGATTTCCATTGTTGACTGTGAGGATCGCAGGAGCGTGCGAACGCTCCTCTCTCCTCCTATCATAACCACAACTTCTCTAAGGAGGAAAAAGAAAATGAAAAAGAGACTTCTCGCTATGCTGCTTACAGGTGCCATGACTCTGAGTCTGGCTGCCTGCGGTGGTACTTCCACCGGTTCTGATGCAGGCACCGATTCCGGTGCTGATTCCGGCAGCGATTCCTACAAGATCGCCCTCATCCAGCAGCACCAGACCAACGCATTCCAGATTGCCGTATCCGAGGCTGCTGAGGCCAAGGCTGACGAGCTGGGTGTTGACCTGACCATTCTGAGTGCCGATCAGGACGCCGCTACCCAGATCAGCCAGATTGAGCAGTGCGTATCCGAGGGCTATGATGCCATCCTGTTCGAGCCTGTTGATCCGGACGGTCTTGCTGACGCTGCAAAGTCCGCAGCTGATGCCGGCGTTGTTATGATCAACATCATCTCTGCCTGCACCGACTGGCAGAACAACGGCATCTCCGCTGTTTCCTACGGCAACAACGTAAAGGCCGGCGAAACTGAGATGGAGCAGGTTGCAAAGCTCCTCGGCGGCAAGGGCAACATCGCTATCCTGACCGGCCCGTCCGGCGACGCAGGCGGTCTGCAGCGTATGGAAGGCTACGAGAACATTCTGAAGAACTACCCCGAGATCAAGCAGGTCGTTGCTCCGGCTGACTGCCAGTGGGATACCGCAAGCGCACAGTCCACTGTTGAGAGCTGGCTGTCCGCTTACGATCTGGATGCTATCGTTTGTGAGAACGACGGCATGGCAGTAGGCGCCGGCAACGCAGCAGGTGCAAACTCCGGTATCGTTATCACAGGCGTTGACGGCACGCCGGACGGCTTTGAGGCTATTCAGGACGGCCGCATCACCGGTACCGTTTCTCAGAACGGCGGCGCTATGGCTGCAAACGGCATCGAGGCTGCTGTTAAGCTGCTCAAGGGTGAAACCCTCGACACTACCGAGATCGTAACCGACAACACCTGGATCGACTCCAGCAACGTAGGCGATTACGAGTAATCTCTCGGAAACACTTTGCAAATCCTTGTAAACAGTGTTATTATGAATAAGAAAAAGGGAAAACGGATACGTTTTCCCTTTTTCTTATCAACAAGCGAAATTCATTTTCCTAAAATTACCTTCAAAGGGGAATATGTATGTTAAGGGTCGTACTGGCAGATGATGAAAAAAAGGTCCTGCTGCTGATGCGCAAGCTGATTGACTGGGAAGGTCTTGGCTTTGAGATTGTCGGCATAGCGAGCGACGGTATAAGCGCACTCGATCAAGTGCGCGAAAAGAAGCCGCACTTGCTGGTGACCGATATCCGCATGCCCGGCTGCGACGGCATTGACCTCATTCGGCAGGCAAAGCAGATTCAGCCGGGACTGCATTTTATCATCGTCAGCGGCTACCGCCAGTTTGAATATGCGCAGAATGCGCTCAAATACGGCGTAGAAGGCTATCTGCTTAAGCCGCTCAAGCAGGAGGAAATGGTCGATTTGCTGATCAGCCTCAAGGAGAAGATGGGCGAGGAAGCAGCGATAGAGTACCGCTTGAAAAAGAGCAGCGAGCGCGAGCAGGAGCGCATCATCGACACCCTGATGACTGAGGTGCGCGGCGGTGTACGCACCTCGAGCACCGTGCGCTCGTTTGATCTGGAGCGCGGTCTGCCCGAAGGCGGCAGCTACTTTGCGGCTGTTATCAAGCCAAATATTCCGTCTGCGGCAGAAAATCAGGACGGCTTCCGTGCCATGCAGAAGCACGCGCTCGAGATCGTCCGGCAGGAGCTGGGACAGATGGACTGCGGCTTTGTGGCATCGGCACGCCGCGAGGGTATCGTGGCGGCCGTGTATACGCCGGAGTATCAGCCGGTCGAGGTCAAGCGGTGCTTCACCAAGATACGCAAGGCGATCGAAAAGCAGCGCGACCTGTTCTGGGGCATTCGCGCCGCCGTCTGCCTTGGCAGTCGGCAGAGCACCGCAGAAAAGCTGTCCGTTTCGCTGAAGGAGGCGCTTTGGCTGTGCATCGACGGTTTGTGCCACACACCGAACTGGCGGGACGCCGAAGCCGAAACACCGGATTTTTCCCTGCATTATACGCTGGACGGCGCGCAGAAGCGCCGCTTTCAGGAGGCTGCCGCATGTCTGAACATCGAGCAGTACGCCGAGGAGCTGGAGGACAGCTACCGCGCAGTTATGTCTATGCAGCCGCTCTGGGGACAAATGCTGGAGGACTGGTTCCGGCAGATACTAACTGCAGTGCGCTACGGCTTGCAGCAGGACGGCAGCGCCGATGAGCAGTTCTATCAGCGCATGGAGGACGGACTGTGGCAGTGTACCAACGCACAGGAGCTGCTTCGGCTGCTGCAGGACGGCGTCAGCGGTGAGCTGAACCGCCTGCGCCGGGAGCGCTCTCAGCGCGAAGCACGTCCCATTACGGACGCAAAGCACTTTATCCAGCAGCATTATCAGGAGTCTCTGCGGCTCGAGGACGTCAGCAATGCGGTCGGCTTCAACGCGACCTACTTTTCCGCCATGTTCAAAAAGGAGACCGGACAGAATTTCATGGATTATCTGACCGAGCTGCGCATGAATAAGGCGAAGGAATTGCTGTGCGGCGATGAATGCTCGGTGCAGGACGTTGCCGAACAGGTTGGCTACCGTGACCTGAAATATTTCTCCCGCCTGTTCAAGAAAACCACCGGAATCAGTCCGTCGGACTATAAAAAGCTGTACAGGTAGGTGAAGGGCATGTGGCTGAAAACACAATGGAAGCTGCGCCGGGCGCTGCGCCGCTATCGGCGGGACGGCAATCTGGACGCGGTGCTGCACGAGGATTGGAGCCGATGCCGCGATATTTTTGCCTTTTTCCACGAGATCGAGGATCGTCTGCACGGCGAGGAGATCACCCGCCTGCGGCAGAAGCAGGCGGAGTATCTGGCGCTGCAAAACCAGATCAATCCGCATTTTCTGTACAATGCGCTTGAGGCGATCCGTTCGGATGCGCTCTTGGCGGATTGCGAGGACATCGCGGAGACGACCGAGGCACTGGCGACTTTTTTTCGCTACACCATCTCCAATGTGCAGGAATATGTCACCTTTTCGGACGAGTTGGACAACGCCGAGAACTATTTCACCATCCAGCGCTGCCGCTTCGGTGACAAGCTGGATATGGAACTGGAAATGGAAAACGAGGACTTGCTCGAGGCGCGTATGCCCAAGCTGATCCTGCAGCCGCTGGTGGAAAACGCCGTCGTGCATGGCCTGGAGGGCAAGATAGGGCAGGGAACCGTACATATTTCGGTGGAAAACAGCGAAAACACGCTGTTCCTGCGCGTCAAGGACGACGGAATCGGTATTTCCGAGGAGCAGGTGGAGCAGCTGAATGAGGAGTTTGCCCATGGCAGCGCGAACGCCGTCAGCCGCAAACGCGGCGGCATTGCGCTGCGCAATGTCAACAGCCGTATACGGCTGATGTTCGGAGAAAATTACGGTCTGCGGATATTCAGCGCGAAGGGAATCGGTACCGAATGCTGCGTTACACTGCCGCTGCTGCTGCAGGAGGAGTGACATGAAGGAAGAACTGATACGCATTGAGCATGGTGTATTCCGCAGCGATACCGGCGAATACCGGTTTGATATCTCGGTTTCCTGCGGCGAGTGCATCGGCGTATATGTGGATGAGTATTTGACCTCTGGTACTGCATATCTGGATCTTTTCAAGGGACGCCTTGCACTGACGGACGGACGCGCCTTCTGCTGCGGCAGCAAGACAGGCGCCGCAGTGATCGAGCACTGGATCCGGCAGAACACCATGCTGGTGGACAAATCCCGCTTTGCGGGCAGGGAGCTGACCATGCGCGATTTTGTGCTGGCGCTTGGCAGAACGACCTCATACCGGCAGAAGAACCGCAGTGCGGCACGGCTGAAATCGCTTGCCGCGACCGATATGCTGCGGCAGCTTGGGCTGGAGCATTCGTGGGAGACGCGCCTTGCCGACCTTTCGGTGCTGGACTATTACCGGCTTTCGGTGTTTCGCGCATGGTTCACCGGCTGTCGGCTGCTCGTCCTCGATCGGCTGACAGAGGCACTGCGCCGGCAGGATCTGGACCGGCTGATGCAGTGCGTACAGCTTCTGCTCGGGCATGGCATGGCGGTGCTCCTTTTCGATATGGATGAGATGTTCATGTTCCGCTATGCCGGCCGCATTGATGTGATTAAGGAGCGCCGCACCTTTTTCCGGCTGTATCCCGAGGAATATGGCCCGCGCCTGTTTGAGCTGCTCGGTTGGGAGCGTGCCAGCCGTCCGGCATGGATGGAGCGCACAGCGCCCGCAAAGGGCAAGACGGTGCTTTCCGTATTTGAACTGTCCCTGCCGCCACTGCCGCCGCTGTCCTTCGAGGTATGCGCCGGCGAGATCGCCTTTCTGCACGATGAGAATTACAGCACCGGACGCCGTCTGCACGACTGCTTTTTGGGGAATCAGGGCTGGCAGAACGGCATTTTCCGGCTGGACGGCAGAATTTACGACCACAGTGAGCTGAACCGTATCATCGGCACCGAGATCGGCATCCAGATTGAGCAGCCCGACCGACCGGGCGGCGTGCTGTTTGACAACATGACCGCGCTCGACAATCTGTGCACCTGTCTGATTCCTAAGGCAGACAAGCGGCTGATCCGCAAAAAGCTCGTCTCCAGTATTCTGGAGGAGGCGACTCGCTGGTTCCCGCGCGAAATGCTGCTGCGTCCGCTCAGCGCATGGTCACTGCCCGATCGTCTGCGGTTTTCGTATTATCGGTGGTATCTGCTCAATCCCAAGCTGCTGATCTGCTTTTTCCCGTTCGCGGGACAGGAATCGGCGCATCACAAGATGATCATTGATATGCTGGTGCTGTGCGCGCGGCGCGGCATGGCGGTCTGGATCATCTCCTCCGGCATTGACGCTATCTGCGAAAAAACCGATAACGAAGAGTTTCTGCGCCGTCTGCGCTACATCAAGGAATGATGTGTGCAGGCGGCGTTTTTATGCGCCGGACAGCGGGAGCAGCTCAAAAAGCTTGATGACCCGTCCGAGCAGCAGTGCGGAGAGCACTGTGCCGACACCGATGCCGTAAAACGGGCAGTGATGGAACAGGCACAATCCAGCGCTGATGGCAACCATAGAGAGGTCAAACCCGTTCTTGACGGTGGAAAAACGCAGATGAAACACCCTCTACATACGCCGGAAACCCGGCTGCAGTCTAATGTGCAACCGGGTTTCCGGATAAACTGTTCATGATTCTTCGTTTCTTGCGGATTCAATATCCTGCAGAAGCTGTTTCTGCGTATCATCGAACAGCAGGCGCTTATTATGCGCGAAATACGCATCGCACCCGAAGTTCTGGATAAACCACGAGGTAAACCAGTTTGCGGTCAGCTCGGTAGCGAACAGCACCAGCTCCTGCGAGTCCGGAATGGCGGCATCGAGGAAGGCAAAGGCGTTCGCAAGTTCGGTGTCGGTCTTGTCTGCGGCGGCCGCGCGGGCGTCCACATCGGCGGAGAAAAGCGCCTTCAGGCGGTCAAACTGCTGCTCCTCGGGTACTTTTTCGAGTGTGAGCGCCTGCCGGTAGGCATCCAGACGCTCCACCTCACGGGAGGCGACATAGAGCGCGTCCTTGTCGGACGAGCCGCCGTTTCGCTTGTCTGCAAGCGCGGTACGCTTTTCATTCGGCAGGGAAGTGATGGCCTTTTCGCCTTCTCGGATGGCGAGCAGGTCGGCATGAAGTGCATCGGTCAGCGCATCCAGACGGTACGCGTCACGGGCACCGTCCGCCAGCCGGCTTAGCAGCAGACCGAGCACGCCCAGTTTTTCGTCAAACGGCGCGTCCCGCAGTTCGGAAGCGCGAACCGGCTCCCAGGTGCCGGAAAGCAGCTCATCCACGCGGTAAACCTGCTTGTATTTGTCATAAAGCTGCAGATAATTCGCAAAATCGCTTGCCACCTGCGGCAGCTGCAGATACTGCTCCACAACCTGACGATCAATCGGAATACCCAGCGACTCGTACACCTGCATCAGCTCGGACAAATCCTCCCAGCCGCGTGCGGTGACAAACTGCAGTCCGTCGGCGGTGGCCTCTACGCGGTAAAAATGCTCGCGCCGGATCTCGAGATAGGACAGAATCGCGCCGTGGATGCCGCGTCGGTACGCGTACTCCTTCCACACGCCGAAATCCTCTTCGATGTCGATTTTTTTGACGCGGTCGAGTGTTACCACGTCAAATTCCCGCACGGATTTGTTGTATTCCGGCGGATTTCCGGCCGCTACGACTACCCATCCTGCGGGCAGCTGCTGGTTGCCGAAGGTCTTGCACTGCAGAAACTGCAGCATCATCGGCGTGAGTGTCTCGGAAATGCAGTTGATTTCATCGAGGAACAGAATGCCCTCTTTGACGCCCGTGCGTTCCATTTCGCGGTACACCGAAGCGATAATCTCGCTCATTGTGTAGGCGGTGACGGTGCGTTCCTCGCCGCCGAGCATCACCTTGTCGATGAACGGCAGACCGAGCGCGGACTGGCGCGTGTGGTGTGTCAGCGTGTAGGAGACAAGACCGACGCCGGTCTCCTCGGCAATCTGCTGCATGATCTGCGTTTTGCCGATGCCCGGAGGTCCCATCAGCAGGATTGGCCGCTGCCGAATCGGCGGAATGCGATACGCGCCGAATTCATCGGTGGTGAGATACGCCTTGAGCGCATTTTTGATTTCGTTTTTTGCACGTTTGATGTTCATAACTGCGCCTCGTTAGTCAAATTGATCCAGAAAATTATGTTTGCCGTTCGCATCGCGCCAGCCGAGCAGCTTGGCGGTATCGACGTTCTTGACCGCGTTGAAGATATTCGCTTCAATCTGCGGGTTGTTTGCCGCGAGAGACGCGATCAGCTGCTTGATTTCCGCGCGCTTGGTGTCGCTTTCCAGCTTTTTCGCCGGACAGTCGCACGGCAGAAAGGTCAGACCGCAATATTCCGCCCAGTCAATGACGCTCTGCTCGCGCGTGAAATACAGCGGACGGATCAGCTCCATGCCCTCGTAATTCTTGGCCTTGACGCGCGGCAGCATGGCCTGCACCTGACCGCCGTAGATCAGTCCCATCAGCACGGTGCCGATGGCATCATCGTAGTGATGACCGAGCGCGATTTTATTACAGCCGCGCTTGCGTGCTTCGGTATACAGGTAGCCGCGCCGCATCTTTGCGCACAGGAAGCACGGATGCTCGGCAGAATGCACCCCTGCCACGCGCAGTACATCGGTATCGAAAATTTCGAGCGGAATGTCCAGCCGTTTCGCGTTTTCCTCGAGGTGCTTGCGGCCCTCCGGCGCATAACCCGGGTCCATTGCAAGGAACACGAGGTCAAAATCCACCGTGTGCTGCAAATCCTGCAGCAGCAGTGCCAGCAGCATGGAATCCTTGCCGCCCGAGATGCAGACCGCAACCTTATCGCTCGGTTTTACCAGTCCATATGCTTTTACCGCATCCACGAACGGCTTGCGCAATGTACGCACAAATTCGCTTTGCAGCGTCCTTTTTATCTCTTTTGCAGTCATTTTGCGCCCTTCTTATGCTGAAAATGATAGGTGATACGGGCAAGAATGCTGTCCGGCGCGAAATGCCGCGCCAGTGTCATGGCCTTCATGGCTGCACCCGGAACGACAACTGCCTTGCCGGCAAACAGGCCGTCAACAGCTTCGCGCGCCACACGCTCTGCCGACAGACCGGAGAGCGAAAACCGCACGCCTGCGACCTTGTTGAACTCGGTGTCCACTGGTCCCGGACAGAGGGCGCACACACGCACCGGAGAGCCGGCGCGGCGCAGCTCCTCGCGCAAGGCTTCTGTCAGGCGCAGAACATAGTTTTTGGTGGCGTAATAGGTCGCCATCAGCGGTCCCGGCAAAAATCCCGCCGAGGACGACACGTTGAGAATATAGCCGCGTCCGCGCTGCACAAAATCCCGCACAGCCAGCTTGGTGAGAATGTGTACGGCACGCACGTTGGTGTCGATCATGCGCAGTTCCTCATCCAGATCGGCGGTGACAAACTCGCCGAACAGGCCGAAACCCGCGTTGTTGATCACGACCTCCAGTTCCTCGCTCTGTACCGCCTCGTACAGCAGGCGGCATTCCTGCTCGTCCGACACGTCCGCCGCGATGATGCGGCACGGCACCGGCAGCTCTGCCGCCAGTTCGCGCAGGCGTTCCTCTCTGCGGGCGCACAGGATCAGCTCGTAGCCGCGTGCCGCCAGCAGGCGCGCCATTTCGCGTCCCAGTCCAGAGGACGCACCCGTGATGAGTGCTTTCATGCAAATTCCCTCCGTTTTGCTCTGATATTCATATACTATATAGTATCATGATGCGTTGTCCGCGTCAATTCATGCCGTTCGTCACATTCTGTACAAATTTGCGGCCGGTTACGGGTTTACCCCGATTTCACTTTTCAATAAGATGGGAGAATGGTATAATAATGATGAAGTATGACAGCTTATTTTTACAATAGATAATTTTTCGCCAGAAGCCGAAGATAGGAGGGGCGAATATGAAAAATAAAGAAGCAGACACCGAATTGGAATCCAGACTGCTGGAAATTCTGGTGCACCCGTGCCGTATTGAGGACATCCGGCGCGAGCTGCCGAATGCAGGCAAAAACAATCTCAAAAACGCGCTGGATGCGCTCGTTGCGGACGGCAGAGTGATGAAAAACAAGAAAAACCGCTTTGCGGTCTCCGCGCACTACGGCTGTGCGGCCGGAACCTATCTGGCTACCGAGCGGGCATTCGCGTTTGTCGCGCCGGATTATCCGGAGGGCGAAGCCAAGCCGGATGATCTGTTCATCCCGCCGAATGCGTCCGGCGGTGCGTGGCACGGCGACCGCGTGCTCGTCAAGGTGAGTGAGCGCAAGAACAACCGCGGCCGCAAGGAGGCAACCGTTATTCGCGTGCTGGGACGCGCCGGCAAGGAGCTGACCGGCGAACTCGTGCAGCGCGGCAAGGCATTTTTCGTGCAGCCGACCTCGAAAAAGTATCCGGAGATTGCGGTGGACAAGCATGACCTCGGCGAAGCCGCCGTTGGTGACTGCGTGGCTGTTTCGATCTCGCATTACGGCGATGAGCAGTTTATGCCGCAGGGCGTTGTCCGCGCGGATTTGGGCGAAAGCGGTACGATGGAGGCTGCTATCGCGGCTGTTCTGCACGAAAACGGCGTGTATGACGTATTTCCGAACGAGGTGCTCGAGCAGGCGCTCGCCATTCCGCAGGAGGTCGATATGGGCACTGCCGGCAAGCGGCTTGACCTGCGTGACAAGCTGATCTTTACCATCGACGGCGATGACGCGAAGGATTTTGACGACGCGGTTTCGCTCGAAAAGCTGGAAAACGGACACTATCTGCTCGGCGTACACATCGCGGACGTGAGCCATTACGTCACGCCGGATTCGCCGCTTGACGCCGAGGCGTTCCGCCGCGGCACGTCGGTTTATTTCCCGGGACACGTTGTGCCGATGCTGCCGTTCGCGCTGTCCAACGGCATCTGCTCGCTCAACCCGAAGGTGGACCGTCTGGCGTTCTCCGCGCTGATGGAGGTCGATAAGGACGGCCGCCGGTATGGTGCGAAATTTGCCAAGTCGGTCATCTGCTCCAAGGCCCGCATGACCTACAACAAGGTCAACAAAATCCTCGCGGGGGACAAGGGGCTGCGCGAGGAATACGCCTTTCTGGTCGAGACTGCCGAAACGATGAACAATCTGGCGCACGCGCTGTACAAGCGCCGCATTGAGCGCGGCGCACTCGAGCTGGACATTCCGGAGGCGGAAATCCGCGTGGACGAGAACGGCAAGCCGGTTGAAATCCGGTTCCGTGAACGCGGCGAGAGTGAAAAGCTGATTGAGGAATTCATGCTGCAGGCCAACGAAGCGGTTGCCGAGTATATGTGCAAGCGCGAGCTGCCGACCGTCTACCGTGTGCACGAGAATCCCGATCCGGACAAGCTGCGCGTGTTTGCGTCGTTTGCGCGTCCGTTCGGCTACCGCATCGACCCGTCCAAGCCGGAGGATACGGCGCAGTTCCAGACCGTGCTGCGCGGCGCAAAGAACGACCCGAAGCAGCGCGTGCTGCCGACGCTTCTGCTGCGCTCGCTGGCGCGCGCCCGCTACGCGGACGAGTGCATTGGCCATTACGGCCTGAAGGCGAAGTTCTACCTGCACTTTACTTCGCCAATCCGCCGTTATCCCGATCTGGTGGCACACCGCATGCTGCAGAAGGCGCTGCTCGGTGAAGAATTTACCGCGGCAGACGAAACAATGTGCGAGGAAGCCGCAGACCAGTCCACAAACCGTGAACAGGCTGCCGACAACTGCGAACGCGACATCGACAAGCTGTATATCGCGTCCTACATGCAGCAGTTTATCGGTGAGGAATTTGACGCGGAGGTTTCCGGCGTGCAGTCGTTCGGCGTGTTCGTTGCGCTGGAAAACGGCTGTGAGGGTCTGATTCGAGCCGAGCTGATGACCGGCGACTTCTACCAGTATGACGAGGAGCACATGGCGATGGTCGGCCGACACACCGGCAAGCGGTTTACGATCGGCACGCCGATGCGTGTTAAGCTGCTTGCTGCAAGCGACACCACCGGTCAGATTGACTTTGCACCAGCAGACGGCTCGCTTCCGGTCTCGGAAAAGCTGGATCGTCCGCGCCGTGAGGACACCGACCGTGCACCGAGAGGCAATCGCGCGGAGCGCCGCCGTCACAGCGGCAAGGGACGCGGCGGCAAGCCCGGCAAGGGCAAAAAGCCGCCCACGCGCAAGAGAAGATAAGGCAATACCGCATAATTGAACAAGAGTGATTTGCGAGCAAATGTTGCGTTCTGCTTAGGCGCGGTTTTGCGGTAATACTTGTGTATTACCGTGAAATCGCAACGACAGCAGAGCACAAAATTTCCGCAAAGCACCGCAGCTTTAATTGTGTGGTGTTGCCGCTATAAAGGAGAGAATCTTTTATGTCCAATAAAGTAACCGTTGCTGCGATTCAGATGACCTATGGTCTGGAAGAAGCCTGCGAGAAGGTTCGCGAAGCAGCATCTCAGGGTGCGCAGATCATTTTGCTGCCCGAACTGTTTGAAAACTGGTATTTCTGCCAGGAAAAAAGCTATGAAAATTACCATTTAGCGACAACGCTCGAGGAAAATCCGGCGGTCCGCGAGATGCAGACCATTGCTCGTGATTTCAAGGTCGTCATTCCGGTCAGCTACTACGAGCGGGTCGGTGAGACCACGTTCAACACGGTGGCTGTCATTGACGCGGACGGCACGATCATGGGTCAGTACCGTAAGACCCACATTCCGGATGACCATTTTTATCAGGAAAAGTTCTATTTTACGCCCGGAAATACCGGCTTCAAGGTCTGGGATACGGCTTATGCGAAAATCGGCGTCGGTATCTGCTGGGACCAATGGTTCCCAGAGTCCGCGCGCTGCATGGCGCTGCAGGGCGCCGAGCTGCTGTTCTACCCGACGGCTATCGGCTCCGAGCCGATTCTCGACTGCGATTCCATGCCGCACTGGCGGCGCTGCATGCAGGGTCACGCGGCGGCGAATATTATGCCGCTGATCGCTGCAAACCGCATCGGCACCGAGACCGTAAAGCCGACCGAGGATAACCAGCACCAGTCGTCCTCGCTGACGTTCTACGGCTCGTCCTTTATCGCGGATGAGACCGGCGCGCTTGTCGAGCAGGCTGACCGCGAAAACGCAGGCGTGCTGACGCATACGTTCGATTTGGATGAAATCCGTGAGATGCGCCGTTCGTGGGGTGTCTACCGCGACCGGAGACCGGAAATGTATGGTGCAATGCGCGGCTACGGTTTATAAAATGGAAAATTCCATTCACAAAAAACGCAGACTGAGAATATTCTCAGTCTGCGTTTTCTATATCATAGATATTATTTTGCGAGTTCCGCCAGAAATTCATCCATGTTGGTGTCTTCCGTCATGGTGATGCGGTGCATGCTGTACAGCGTCTGCGGCAGACCCTGCACGACCGCATTCACGCCCGGCTGGGTGGTGAATGTCAGCTCGATGCCCTGGCTGCGCAGCGCATCCATCGTCAGCGTGCCGTATGCGCCTTCCGGATAGGACAGCGCGTTGACCTTCTCGCCGGTGATCGGCTCGATGGCCTGCTGGCTCTGCTGGATATCAGCCTTGACAGCGGCTTCGTAGTCCTCATCGCTTTCGCCGGGCAGCTGCGCGAGTGTTTCCCGAACACGGTTGTTGCCGTCCTCGAACGGCGGCCACTGGTGCATATCATAGGTGTGGCTCTGGATGGAAATCAGGCCGGAATCCACCATTTCCTGCATTTCAGCCGCGCCGAAGTGCGGTGTCATGGCGTGGTCGGTGTCCTTGTAGGTGTCCTTGCCGATGGAAACGCCGATGGCGAAAATGGTCGCCTTCATGTTGTATTCCTTGAGAACAGGGAATGCGTCCGCGTAGTTGCTCAGATAGCCGTCGTCAAACGTGAGAACGATGGGTTTCTCGGGCAGCGGTGTACCATTGTAGACGTAATCGCGCAGCTGCTCGAGCGAAATCGCGTTGCAGCCGGCATCGGAAAGCGCCTGAATCTGTTTGCGGAACGCCTCCGGCGAAATGGTAGCCGAGCCGCTGACCTTCTCGGTCAACTGGTGCCACGTCAGAATCGGAACCTTAACGGCGGTATCGTTGTCCGTGCGCGGTGCAGGACGCTGCGTGAAATAGTCATGCGGCGTGTCAGAGGTCACATAAATGCCGAAATCCGACGGAATTGCGGTGATAGCAGGCGTAAAGTCGGGATACTCCTTCTCGGCAATGCGGGTTGCCATCATCTCGCCAATGTTGTTGCGGAAGTGCGTGCTGTCGTAGAAGAAGCGCGGCTCGCTGCTGACGGACGAGGACGAAAAATCCCAGTAATCGGTCACTTTTGCAAGAGATTCGTAGAAATTCGTGATATCCTCGTCGTAAAAGTTCTTGTAATAGTCGGTGTACACCGGAGCGGTCAGCACAATGAGATTAACGCCGTTTTCCTCGCAAACCTTGCGGATTGCAGCTACCGACTGCATGCAGGCTTCGGTCTTGTACAGGTGCAGCGGCTCGTGGTTGGGATAATTGGTGAATACCGGATAGGCGTTCAGATAATCCGCGGTAGAGCCGATCGGCTCTACATCACGCACGCGCTTGTCATACGCGCCGGTCTGCTCGTCAAATACGTCGAACGACTGCGGCATGAGCGTGTCTTTCTTCTTGTTCACCAGCTTCTGATAGCCATACCGCGGGTCCGCGAGGAGAAACCGCGAGTAATACGACAGCGCGGACATATCCGGGTCGGTTTTGTAGTGCAGGCTGTGGGTCAGCTTGTTGGACTCATCATCGTAGGTCAGGCCATTGTCCAGATACACATTCAGCACCAGATTTTTGACTGTGTAGTTGTCAATCAGGTAGTTTGCGATCTTTTCGCAGTCCTTCATATCCGCGCCGTACATGATGAGGTTGTAGAACTTCGCGTTCAGCATCTCGCTAAACGATTCGGTCGGCAGCGAGCTGGTGGACGAGCAGCCGAGGAAATACGAGTCGTACTCGTCATGGTGCTGCTCGAGATAGGAGATCTTCGCCGCACGCGGGTTGTTGGTCTCGTCATACGAAAACCACTGCATAAACCGGTCGCCGAATGCGCCGAACGGGTCGGTGACGTAGTTGAATCCGGCCAGCAGAACGGCCAGAATCAGCGCGATAACGGGCAGAGAAAGCACCCATTTTTTTGCGTTCATGCTCTGCCTCCTTAAAATTGCTTGTAGATGAACTCGGACGAGATGTATCCGGCACGGAAAATGCCGAACAGCAGCAGGACCACGAGCGAAACGGTCAGCACGGTCAGCTGCACGAGCGCCGGGCGCTCGTTGAGACACGCCTGCACATCGGTGCCGCGTTCCTCAAAGAACTCCACGCCGTGGACGATGAGAATGCCGACAAAAATGATGATAAAGTCGGAAATACCCAGTCCAAGCGTCGGCACAACCGATGTAAACTCACTGAAATGCGGGTGCAGCACGGTCGTGCCGAGCAGCGTGAATACAGTCTTGAGACGCGGTGCACGGGTGAAATAACGGCCGATAAACACCAGTCCGAACGTGCGGACGGTCATAAAGATGCGCCAGCCGGTCGATTTGTCGTTGATGTGCAGCTTTTCCTTCCACGAAAGGAAGCGGCGCTCCATCAGCAGGGAAGCGGTAATGAGGATACCGTTCCACAGACCGAACGCAATGAAGCGGAAGTTGGCGCCGTGCCAGATGCCGATGATCAAATACACGATAAACGTAGCGGTCGAGGTGGCACAGATCTTGCCCATCATGCCCTTGAAATGCTTGCGCGCCCACTTGCCGAGCTTGCCGAACGGCTTGGAAAACGCCAGAGGATAGAACACATAGTCGCGCATCCACGCACCGAGTGTGATGTGCCAGCGGCGCCAGTAGTCGGTGAGCGAGGTGGAAAACAGCGGTCGGCGGAAGTTGACGGTCATATCAATGCCGAACATGCGCGCGACGCCGCGCGTGATATCTATGCCGCCGGAAAAATCGCAGTACAGCTGAATGCAGTAAAACAGAATACCGAGCGCAATGACAGCACCGCCGTAGGGACAGTTCTCCATGATGACGTTGTTTACCAGAACAGCCGCGCGGTCAGCGATGACGATTTTTTTGAAGTAACCCCAGAGCGCCAGCTGAATGCCGATCTGCAGGTCGTCCCAGCACAACTTGCGCTCTGCGGTAAGCTGCGGCGCCAGCTGATCGAAACGGCTGATCGGTCCCTGCACCATCTGCGGGAAGAACGATACGAACAGGCCGTAGCGCAGCGGATTGCGCTCGGGCGCATATTTGCCGCGGTACACGTCAATGACGTAGCTCATGGACTGGAAAATGAAAAACGACAGACCGAGCGGCACGACAAAATCCCATCGGGGAATGTGGTTGCCGAGCGCGGACGGCAGCAGCTCGAGCGTGAAATTCCAGTATTTCATCGCGTAGAGCAAGCCAAAACAGCAGACCGCGCAAATTACCGCGATCTGCCTCTTTTTGTGCTGTATTTGGGCCTTTTGCGCCTTGTCGGCAGGCTTGATGGCGTTATAGCGCCCGAGAATGAGTCCGGTTACCCAGGTCATTCCGGCCACCAGAACCACCCACGCAAACGCCTTGACCGAGCCGGCCATGTAAAACGCCGCACTCGCCAGCAGCAGGATGCACCACTGTGCCTTTTTCGGCACGATGTAGTAGAGCAGCACGCTCGCAATGGTAAGTACGATAAATGAAGCGGAAGTAAAAGCCATTAGTCCTGCGCGTTCTCGATCAGTTCAACGATGGCGTCAACCGAGTTGAAGTTCTCCGGCGTCAGGTCGTTGACACCCAGCTGAACGTCAAACTCCTCCATCAGTTCGGAAATAACGGCTACGATGTCGAGGGAATCGATGATGCCGTCGTCGATGATGGCAGTTTCGTTCTCAAAGTCGTTGCCCGGGCAGATCTCATTCAGAATTTCGATAATTTTTTCTCTCATGGTCGATTTCTCCTTTAATTATATTGCAGCACGGCGGAGGTCCATCCGTCGGGCCGGTAGCCGTGTTGTTCGTAAAAATGCTCGGCCGGAGCATTGCCGGTCCGCGCCCATACCTGACTTTTTGCGCCGTCTGTCACACTCAGGTAGGCGGTGAGCAGTTCGCCTGCCAGTCCGCGTCCGCGGCAGTCCGCACGCACGGCAAGGTGCCGAATCTCGGTCGAGACGCGGGAGACCGCAAAATGCAGCACGCCGGAAACGCCCTGTTCGTCCCGGGTGATAGCGGTTTGACCGTTTGCGAGGTTTTCGCGCAGATCGTCCGCAGTCGGCAGACAGCCGGTGAGAGCGGAGAAGTGATCGCTTAAAAAGCGGGAAATATCCGCGAAATCCTCCGGCTTTGCCGGAACTGCGGTTGTTTCCGCCGGAAATGCTTCCGGTTTGCGGGTGCGCCGCGTGCGACGCAGCACCTGACGAAAACCGAGGGAACAGAACTGCTCGGCGGCATTAGCCATGACCTCCGCGTCTTTCGCGCGGCAGGACAGCTCGGTCACAACCGGCCTGTCCGTCTCCGGCAGGGAAAGCACCGCGCCCGGATGCAGGTAGAACGTCATCACAAGGTGGTCGCCGCGTTCGCGGAACAGCAGCAGAGCGCCGTCTGCCTCGTGGATGTACAGTCCGTTTTCGATTTCGCGCGTGTAGTCCTCACCGCGCAGAAAGTTGTTGGTGAGGACACCGCGCTTGAGCTGTGCGTTCAGCAGATCGGAAATCTGTGCGAAATTCTCAATCTTCCGCATGGATAAATTGCTCCTTCAGCTTGACACGGTCGATCTTGCCGTTGGCGTTCATCGGCAGTGCGTCCAGCTTTTCGTAGATGTTGGGCAGCATGTACTTGGGCACCAGCCTGCGCATGGCACGCGCGAGTGCCGCGGCATCCGGCTCGCCCTCGTAGATGCAGAGGATGCGGTCGCGGCTGCGGTCAAACAGGCAGGCTGCGGCCGCGATGCCGTCCACGCTGTGCAGCGCGGTCTCGATCTCGCCAAGCTCGATGCGGTAGCCCATGTGCTTGATCTGTCCGTCCTGCCGCGACAGGAAATACAGCAGACCGTCGTCCTTCTTGACGGCGATATCGCCCGTGCGGTACAGAATATCGCGGAAATACGGGTTTGTCGGGTTCTGGATGAAGCATTCGTTCGTCTTTTCCCAGTTGCCGAAATAGCCGCTGGCCAGTCCGCTGCCGCGCACGCAGATCTCGCCGGCCTCGCCGTCCGGAACAGGCTTGCCGTCCTTGTCGAGCAGCACAATCTGCATGTTGCGGCAGGCTTTGCCGATTGGAATGGCTTCATCGTCGCGGTAGTCGCGGGTGAGGTGGAATGCGGCGCAGTCTACGGTGGTCTCGGTCGGTCCGTACATATTGACAACCGCAAGACCCGGAATCGCGGCCTTCCACGCGTTCACATAGCGCGCCTGCAGCGCTTCACCGCCGAGAGCGGCTTTGCGCAGCGTGGGCGGCGCGCACTTGCTCAGTGCACCCGAGATTGCCACAAAGTGGAACGCACTGGTCGCCCAGTTGATGGCGGTCACGCCGACACGCTCCATCTCCTTGAGCAGCAGCATCGGGAAGGTAAACAGCTTTTTCGAGAAAATATGGCAGGTTGCACCGAGCGAAAGGGTCTGGTACAGGTCCTTGCACGAAAGATCAAAGTAAAACGGCGCCTGATTGCCGAAAACATCGTTTTCAGTGTAGCCGCAGAACTCGCTCATCCAGTCGGTGAAGTCGATGACCGCACGGTGCGGAATGACGATTCCCTTCGGCGCACCGGTCGAACCCGAGGTGAACAGCAGGTAAACCGGGTCAATATCCAGCACGTTCTCACGGATGGACTGCAGCAGATCTGCGTCAGCCGGTGCTGCAAAGCCCTCGTCCATCGAGATGAGCGGCGCACAGTCGGCAAGCGGCTCAGCCTGCCTGCGGTTGCCCTCGGCGTAGACGATAGCGGCGGGATGAACCTGCTCGAAAATACGGCGGATACGCGCTTCCGGCATGTGGTCGTCGATCGGAACGTAGCAGCCGCCCGCATACAGCACACCCTGCATCGCGGCAACGCTTTCGGCCGTGCGGCCGATCAAAACCGCGACCGGCTTGTGCAGCGTATCGACGGTTCCGGCAAGGTGCGTGCCCAGACCCTGTGCGGCCTTCAGCAGCTCGCCGAAGGTGAACACGCGGTTCTCATCGCAGAACGCAGACTTGTCCGCGTGCATTCGGGCAGAGGATTCCAAATATTCGAGTACATTTTTTCTCATAGACATACTTCCTCATTATGATAGTCTATTTTATCATAGAGGGCGGAAAAAGTAAACGGAAAACGGCGGTCACACCGGAGAATCCATCCAGTGTGCGGTTTCATCCATAATATCGTGCAGAATAAAAATATCGTGCAAGGTATCGCCGGTTTCCATTGAGTGGTTGGCGTTTTCGGTCAGATAGAGCAGAATGCCGATCTTCCGGCAGCCGTTTATGATCATCTCGGTGTCCGCCCACGGATCGGCGGTGCCGTGAAAGGCAATGCCGGTCGGGTCGAGATAGGGCAGCGCCTGTTCAATCGGCGTGTAGTACACCTGCCGCGGATGAATGTTGTGCTGAACAGCATACCGTGCGGCAATCGCAGTGCCGATGCTCTTCGAGAGGAAGAAAACGCGGTCGTAAGCGGTCCAGTCGATGGCGGTAAGCTGTTCCTCTGCGGCAGAAAGCGCGGTCTGCACAGCCTGTTCGATTTTTTCGGTGTGACCCCGCAAACCGGTCGGCAGAGCGGGATACTGCACCGCGAGCAGGTCGCAGCCGCGTGCGCGTGCAAGTTTGGCGCTGTAATACAGCAGCGGTTTGTCGATATGGTAGCCGATGCCGGGGAACAGCACGGCAAGCTGGTTGCTCATAGGTAAAGCTCCTTTTGGGGAAATACAGGGTTACTCCGCCAGCTCCCGCACGGCGGCAATTGCGGTATCGACCTCGTTTTCCGTGTTGAAATATGAAAAGCTGAAGCGCACCGCGCCCTGCTGCACGGTGCCGAGCGCCTCGTGCATGCGCGGCGCACAGTGTGCACCGGCGCGTGTGGCGATGTCATAATCGGCAAACAGCGCGTCCGCGACCTCGGCGGAGTCATAATCGCGGATGTTAAGTGCCACGACAGCTGCGCGTTCCGGTCGGGAGAAATCGCCGTAGACGGTCACGCCGTCAATGTCCTTCACACCGTCGTAAAACCGCCGCATGAGTGCGCGTTCGTGTGCTCCGATGGCCTGCACGGTCTGTTTTTCGATAAATTTCAGCGCGGCATGCAGTCCGGCGATGCCGTGCGTATTGAGCGTGCCCGCCTCGAGCCGTGCGGGATACGCCTGCGGCTGTTCGCGGTCGTAGGAGTGAATGCCGGTACCGCCGCGGAGCAGCGGCCGAAGCTCTACACCCGGCCGGATGCACAGGCCGCCGGTTCCCTGCGGACCCATCAGGCCCTTGTGGCCGGTGAAGCAGAGCACGTCAATGTTCATGCGCTGCATGTCGATCGGTACCGCACCTGCCGTCTGCGATGCATCGACAACCAGAAGGGCACCGTGTGCGTGCGCCATTGCACCGATTTTGGCGATATCGAGCAGGTTTCCGGTCAGATTGGATGCATGCGTGCAGACAACGGCCTTGGTTTCCGGTCGAAAGAGCGTTTCCATATCCTCATAGCGGATATTGCCCTGACAGTCCGCTGGTACAAAATCCACCGATACGCCGCGCGTCTGCAGATCATACAGCGGACGGAGCACGGAATTGTGCTCCAGATCGGTCGAAATGACGTGATCGCCGGACGAAAACAGACCGTAGAGTGCAATATTCAGCGCCTCGGTGGAGTTCGCGGTGAACACAACATGGTCCGCACGCGGACAGCCGAACAGCTTCGCCAGCTTGCTCCGCGTTTCGAACACCATGCGCGACGCGGAAAGCGACACGCCGTGTGCGCCGCGCGATGCATTTCCTGCGGTAAGAATGGCGTTTTTGACCGCCTCTGCGACTTCAGGCGGCTTGTGCAGCGTGGTCGCTGCGTTATCCAGATAAATCATGATTTCCTCCGTCAGTCGAACAGTTCGACGAGAGCATGTGTCTCGAATCCGATGCCGGTTTCGCGCAGAGCGTTGAGGAGCACCTGTTCCTCGCTTGTTTCGGCCTTCCATGCCAGTCCGCAGCCTGCGCTCACCTGAGAGGGAATCGGGATCATGCGTCCGGGCAGACCGCGCTGCGTGAACATGGCTTCTGCCGCGAGTGCCTGCTCGGTGGACACGAACGCGATGACCGCAAACGGTCGTTTGCGCCGCATCACGGGCGCAGAATGAGGTCGGCCTGCATCTGCTTCTCTGTGATGACGTACATGTTGGTCACGTCACCAACTGCCAGCTTGTCGGTCAGGCCATAGTGGTTGAGACAGGTACCGCAGGTCAGAATCTCCACACCGAGCGATGCCAGGTTTTTCAGATCCTCGAGCGATGCCGAGTCTTCGCAGGTCAGGCGTGCGCCGCCGTTGTAGAACAGAATCGTGCTCGGCAGGTGCTCCTGCTGGGTGAGAGCAAAAATAAAGCCTTTGATGAGAATGCGGCCCAGCTCCTCATCGCCCTCGCCCATGTGGTCGGCGGAAATGACAACGACCGTCTTTTTCTGCGCCGCCGGTACCGTGCAGGCAATCTGCTCATCGGCTTCTGCCTTGCCGATGGTGTTTTCGGTCGTGATCGTCACGCAGAACTCCTTGTCCGAGCGTTTTTCGGTCGTGATCGAGCAGCCCTTGCTCTCCGCAAGGCGGGTCAGGTTCTGCACCGCAATTTCGTTATCTACCAGCGTCTGAACCGTGCCCGCACCCTTCAAATCCTGCAGCGCGTGCAGCGTTTTGATGACCGGAATCGGACATGCGTCACCGATCGCATTCACTTGTACCATAATAAAGTTCCTCCTTTTGGGGATGTTCTGTGGATAGTATAGCACAATAAATCACTGAAAACCATAATTTATCCATAGGATTGTGGAATACTGGGAGGAGAGGACGGTTTTTCTTGACGGTGCTCTCTTAAAAAGGGTAAAATTATAATGTATTTTACAAAAGTACGCAAAATTTATTCGCAAATCGCTCTTGTTCAATTATGCGGTATTGCCCTAGACGATAATTATCTATCCGTAACCTTATATAGAACACATTTACAGATATTACTTGCTTATTTGAACTGTGTTACCGGAACATTATCTATGGATAACCCGAATATCCAATATCTGATACAAAATCGTTATCTGATTGACTGACACGCTGAAAGGGGGCATAACCATGCGATCCCACACCTACCTTGCCATCGACCTGAAATCCTTTTATGCCTCCGTGGAATGCCGGGAGCGCAGGCTGGATCCGCTCGACACGCACCTTGTTGTCGCGGACGAGACCCGCACGGACAAGACCATCTGTCTGGCAGTCACGCCGTCGCTGAAAAGCTACGGCATTTCCGGCCGCGGACGGCTGTTTGAGGTACGTCAGCGCGTTAAGCAGGTCAACGCCGAGCGGCAGCGCCGTGCGCCTGGGCACACATTCACCGGCGCGTCGTACTCTGCTGCGGAACTGCGGGAAAACCCGTCTCTTGCGATGAATTTCATCATCGCACCGCCGCATATGGCGAATTATATGGCGTACAGCAGCCGGATTTATGCCATTTACATGAAATATGTCGCACCGGAGGACATGGTTGTGTACTCGATCGACGAGGTGTTCATGGACGTGACCGGCTATCTTCAGACCTACGGCCTGACCGCGCGTGAGCTGGCGCGGAAAATCATTCTCGATGTGCTGAACACCACCGGCATCACGGCCACAGCAGGCATCGGCACCAACCTGTTTCTTTGCAAGGTGGCGATGGATATTGTTGCTAAGCACGTTCCCGCCGACCGCGACGGCGTGCGTATCGCCGAGCTGGACGAGCGCAGATTCCGGCACGAGCTGTGGTCACATCAGCCGCTCACCGATTTCTGGCGCGTGGGACGCGGCACCGCGAAAAAGCTCGAGCAATACGGCATGTGCACCATGGGCGATATCGCGTTGTGCTCGGAGAAAAACGAGGATCTGCTGTATAAGCTGTTCGGCAAAAACGCGGAGCTGCTCATCGACCATGCGTGGGGATGGGAGCCGTGCACGGTCGCGGATATCAAAGCCTACAAGCCGAGCACCAACAGCATCAGCACCGGGCAGGTGCTTGCGTGTCCGTATACAGCGGACAAGGCACGTCTGGTTGTCCGCGAAATGGCGGATCAGCTGGTACTTGATCTGGTGAGCAAGGGCTTTGTCACCGATCGTCTTGTGCTGACCGTCGGATACGATATTGATAACCTGAACGATCCGGCACGGCGGATTCACTATCACGGCAAGACCGAGACCGATCGCTACGGGCGCACGCTTCCAAAATCTGCACACGGCACGCAGAGTCTCGGAGAACTGACCTCGTCTACGCGAAAGCTCATGGACGCAGCGACCACGCTGTTCGACCGCATTATCGACCCGAATCTGCTCATCCGGCGCATGTATCTGGTGGCAGATCACATCCTTCCGGAATCTGACGCGCCCCAGCCGGCTCGGTGTGAGCAGCTTGACCTGTTTACCGACTATGCTGCCGAGCAGGAGCGCCGGAGGGCAGAGCAGGCCGCACTCGAGCGGGAACGAAAGCTGCAGCAGGCGGCGCTTGCCATCAAGAGCAAATACGGCAAAAACGCGCTGCTCAAGGGCATGAACCTTGAGGAAGGTGCGACTGCCATCGAGCGAAACGGAAAAATCGGCGGGCATAACGCATAATCGGAAAAACATGCTAAGGCAATGTAAATGCATTGCCTCAGTCTGTCGAAAAAGTCAATCTATCGTTTTTATTTTTCGTGCGGCAGCACGCATAAAATAGAATTTGCACAGCAAATTCATAATTCCCGGGGGCGTGTACCTCGGGAATTATACAAGGGACGAAAAATTGTGCCCGTAGGGCGCGGCTTTTCGTCAAGATTCGATTGAAAGCGTGGTTTCAATCGAGAGGCTGCTCGAAAAACGGAGTTTTTCGACAGCCTCAGGCAATGTAAATGAATTTCCTGATTCTGCCTCTCCACTGACGTTCTATGTCGAAAATTCGACATTTCAGGCAGTCACCCTTGTATATGGCAATCAAAGGAAATATAATATATTCACAATAATATGAGAAATATATCTTTTCTGGAAGGATTGCGAAGCCGCAAGGCAGCTGCATACGGAGAAGCTAATGAAAATTATCTGCGAAAAAGGCTATCACGTCGGAAATGTCCTGCGTCTGGTAGCGGAATATTTGGAAAAACGATATCCGGATGATATGATTCTGGATGAAAATATGGAAATCACGCTTTCACTCAAGAACGGTGAGAACGGTCAGTCCATCGTGCTCGGTGAGAAGGAGCTGCAGCTGTCGCACCACACAGCCGACCATTCCGAGGACTACTATAATCATGATGTGCTGACCCATCTGTACACGCGCTGCAAGTACGAGCACGATCTCAAGGTCTTTCAGCTGGCGAATTATGCGCGGCTGACCTGCATTTACATGGATGCTGTCGGCCTACATGAGATCAACAACCACTTGGGACATGAGGCCGGCGACCATATGCTGCGCTCGATTGCGGACGGGATTCGGAAGTATTTCCCGGACGACTGCGCATACCGCATCGGCGGTGATGAGTTTGTCCTGCTGTGTCCGGCGCGTCAGCCGGAGGAGCTTGCAGAAAGCCTTGCGGCGTTCCGTCACATAATCCGTGAGATGGGTTATGAGGTCTCGGTCGGCGTGTCTGAGAGCACGGACAGGCAGACGCTGAACGAGACGGTCAATCGGGCCGAAACGGCCATGCGGCATGATAAGATGGAGTTTTACCGCAATAACGGCGGTATCCGTCAAATGCGCATCATCGATGACAAGCTGGAGCAGCTGCTCATCAAAAAGCAGGATGTTACCCGTTTTCTGCAGGCCATCGCGCCGCTTTACAGGGGAGTGTACATGGTCAATGCCAAGCAGGATACCTGTCGGTATATCTATGTTCCGCCGTATTTTAAGACCATGCTGGAGAATAATCATCATGCGTTTATGTCTTCCGTGCGTGAGTACTGCCGCGAACTGGTTCATCCGGAGTATTATGACGAATTTGCAAAGCTGCTGGATTACAGCTATATAGAGGAGCAGATTGCGGCGCATGGTTCGCTGAAGATGACCTATCAGATACGGGACGGCAGCCGGGTACATCTCAAAATCACCATGGCCGACCGGAGTTCCGCAGAGGCCCATGAGCTGCTGTGGATTTTTCTGGACGAAACGCAGTAGAAGAAAGCAGGTGAAGTATGTCCGCAATCGACAATCGAAAATACGCCGGGATTATGAATCTGCCGCATCATGTCTCCCCAACCCGTCCGCAGATGCCCATGAGCGACCGTGCGGCGCAGTTTTCGCCGTTTGCGGCGCTGACCGGGTATGCCGGTGTTATCCGTGAGACAGCGCGGCTGACCGACCGCAAAATCGAGCTGGACGAGACCATGCTGACCGCACTTAACGAGCGGTATCGGCTGCTGCTTTCCGTGCTCGATACAGAACCCGAGGTGGAGATCACCTATTTTGTGCCGGATGAACGCAAATCCGGCGGTGCATACCGCACAGTTTCCGGTGTGGTCAAAAAGGCGGATGAGTTCACGCGGCGGCTGACCCTGACAGACGGCACGGTGATTCCGATGGAGGATGTGCTGATGCTGGATGGGGCAATATTTGGACAGAATGAATGAGAAAATCCACGCTTTTCACAAAGAAAAGCGTGGATTTTTGTACATTCAGTGCAGAGCATCCAGTTCCTCCTGTAGATACCGGAAGAACAAACCGGCGTGGTATCCATCTGCCACCGCATGTGCAATGGTGATATTGACCGGCATATTGACCTTTTCGCCGCATTTTTCGTATCTGCCCATGACAACGATGGGAAAGTACGCCGGCTGTCCGTCCGCGACGCGGCTGCCGCAGCCGGTAAACGTCGTCCACGGCGTACAGGATACGCAGTAGAAATTCGCAGGCTGGTTCGGCTTGGTCTTGATGCCCTTGACATCCTTATAGGTCTCCATATCCGTGGTAATGGCGTTGTAAAACGTGGGGAAATCCTCGGAAAAGTCCGTCCAGCAGTCGGAAAACGTGCAGTCATCCGGATGAAAGAACGTGAAATTCGGCACGATTTTATCCCAGACACAGAGTTCGTTGTCCGCGTTTTTGAACATGCGGAAGTTCTCGATGCGGCCCAGCGCCTTGGTGACGCAGTAAATCGCCGCTGCGTAGAATTTATAGCCGTGTGCATGACAGAAACGGAGCAGGTTTTGCACATCCACCGGCGCCGTCATATTGAATTCAACCTTGAGAGCCTCGGTATAGTAGCGGTAGTGCTCACGGCGAGGCCAGCTTTCCATATCGACTTTTTTGAAGGCTTGCATAGCGTTCCATCCTTTCCGAACCCTGCAGGTACACGCCCTGACTTTTTGGCATTTGCAAAGCAAACGCTATTCATGCGCACTAACGCGCGAAATTCAAAATATTGATGATACGACTTGTTCAATAATCCTGCTGCTGTCAAATCTGCTGCTCCGCAGCGAACTGTGCCGCGCCTGCGGCAGCTTCCTCACGGCCATCGGACAGCGTGAGCGGACAGCCGAAAGCAGTCTCAAAGCGCTGCTGCAGATACCGGTTCTGCCGCAGACCGTTGCCCGAGCCGATCAGCCTTTTCGGCGTACCGCCGGCCTGGCGGTATGCGGTGTACATGCGGTGCAGCTCGTCGGCCATGCCGTCCATCACGCCGTAAATCAGGTGTAAAGGCGTGAAATTATGCGTTGTAAGGCCGGAAATACTGCCGGTCAGGCTGCTGTCTGCGCGCGTGCCTTCAAACAGGGTGCAGACGGCAGGCACATCATCCGGACGCGGATTTTCATCCAGCAGACGCGCCATTGCGTCATAGCAGCTGTGCACTTCCGTGCCGAGCATGGACGCGGTGGAGCGGAAAAACTGCTCGAGCAGTGCGTAAGCGCGTCCGCCGCACAGCGAAGCACCGGTCAGAAGATAGCCGCCGCCCGGCATGGGACGGGTCTCCAAGCCGTCTGCCTGCAGATAGTGCGGCGCAAACACGGAAAACTGACTGCCGGTGCCGACATTCACGAGCATTTCAGCGGTTTTGTCGCGCACCGAGCGCAGAAAGCTGGCTTGATTGTCACCGATGGCGGCACAGACAGCCGCATTTTGGAAGTGCCCGATTACCGGTTCAGCAGCAAGCTGCGGGACAAAGTTCGGGTCGATACCGGCTTTTTGCAGAGCGTTTTGGTCGAAAGCACAGCGTTCCGCGTCGAAGAAGCCGATGCTTGCGGCATTGCTGGCATCCATGCGCGGCGCAGCCAATCCGCACAGCCGCATGGCAAGATAGTCACCGATGGTGCAGCAGGTGACGGCGGCGGGCGGCACAAGTCCGGCGGCAAGGTTGTACGCGTGCGTTACCAGACCATAGCCTGCCGCGGCAAGGTATCCGGTCACGCGCGTGAGATACTGCACCCAGCTTTCGGTTTTGCTGTGCGGCAGGCTGCCGCGCGCGTCCTGCCAGGTGTACAGCGGACTGACGGCATTACCGTCCGCATCCACATACAGAATGCCGTGCATTTGCCCAGTCACGCCGATGGAATGAATATCCGGATAGCGTTCAAACAGCGTTTCGATAACAGAAAGTGCGGTTTGCGTGATCTTTTCCACGTCCTGCTCGCGTGCGCACGCCAGCGCAGACGGAATAAAGGCACCGTTTGCCCGCGTTTCGCTGGCGAGGAACTGCTCGTCCTCGAGCACAGCCGCGCTGATTGTTGTGGTGCCGATGTCAATGCCTAATGTTTTCATGCCGGGTCCCTCGGTTCGCCTGATGGTTCTGTCAGCAGTATAGCACAGCGGAGCGTGTATGAAAAGGAATTGCGCACAAATTTGTCCACAAGTTTGTGGATAATTTACCGACTTGAAAAACGAGTTGCACATGCTATAATAAAGTCGCAGAACAGAGAAAAGGGGAGCGAACAACATGGACCGAAATTTTCTCAAGCAGAGCATTCGGCGTGAGCTGGACTATTACAAGGACGGCCTGTTCAACGAGGATGAGGACGAATACTGGGAGCGTGCATGGGCGGCGCCGGACGATGATGACAGCATGGCGGAAAACGGCTTTCTCAATGTAGCGATGGCGCACCTGCAGGGCGATGAATGCGACGAAATCGTGCTGCTCGGCACGGAATACGGCTATCATGAGCCGGATTACGACAGCTATATCGACATCGGACACGCCTTTGTCAACGATATGGGTACCGGTTTCCTGCAGACCGAGGGCACCGAGGATGACTGGGAACAGCTGGTTGACGATATTGCGGAAATTCTGGATGGAAAGGCAGAGTAGCCTTCCACTGAGTTATCCACATTGCTGTGGATAAAATAAAAACGCTCGAGTAATCTCGAGCGTTTGAGGCTGTCGAAAAACTCCGTTTTTCGAGCATCCTCTCGATTGAAACCACGCTTTCAATCGAATCTTGACGAAAAGCCGCGCCCTACGGGCACAATTTTTCGTCCCTTGTATAATTCCCGAGGTACACAAGGTGAATTGCCGCATAGCGGCAAGAGAGGGTGGTCTGGACCATGCCCCCGGGAATTATGAATTTGCTGTGCAAATTCTATTTTATGCGTGCTGCTGCACGAAAAGTAAAAACGATAGATTGACTTTATCGACAGACTGAAACGCTCGAGTAATCTCGAGCGTTTTTCATCGTCGCGCCTTAAACCTTAATTATTATTGCAGAGGTGTTTGCAGGGGTGCTGTTTTACAGCACCTGCGACATCAAAATCGCGCAGATCATAATCGGAATATTAAACGCGATAAACGTTGGGATACAGGTATCGCGGATATGGTCGTGCTGACCGTCGGCGTTGAGACCGGAGGTTGGGCCGAGCGTAGTATCGGACGCGGGCGAGCCTGCATCACCGAGGGCAGCGGCGGCTGAGATGAGCAGAATAGTAGCCGGAGTGGAGAACCCAAGCGAGCTGCACATCGGCACGAACAGCACAGCCAGCACAGGCACAGTGCCGAACGAGGTGCCGATACCCATCGTCACCAGCAGGCCGATGAGCGTAATGACAACCGCAGCGACAACCTTGCTGCCGCCAACGGCGGAAATACCGGCGTTTACGAGCGCGTCAATGCCGCCGGTGGCCTTGATGACCGAGGCGTAGCCGCCTGCCACCAGCATAATAATGGCAATCTGACCCATCAGACGGATACCGCCCTCGATCTGCTCGTCAATGTCACTCCATTTGATAGCGCGGAACACAATGATGATGATCAGGCCGCACAGCGCGGAAAGCGCCAGATCCTGACTGATAACCTGCACGACTGCGACAACAATCGCGGCGGCAAGCATGACATAATGGCGGTACTCGAGCTTTTCCGAAATTACCTCGGCAGCGGAGGTGTCTGCTTCAATGTCGTGGTAGTCACGCGGCTTGCGGTACAGGACAAACACGGCGATGAACAGACCGATCAGCATGGCAACGCCAATGCTCCAGTTGGCGGCGGTAACGTCCTTGACCGTTACAGAAAGACCGTTTTCACTCAGATTATCCGCGATAACGCGCTGAAAAATCAATCCGAAACCAAACGGAATGGTGATATACGGCGCTTTATGGCCGAACGCCAGCGCACACGCAACGGCACGCCGGTCAAGCCGCATACGGTTCATCATGCGGAGCAGCGGCGGCACGAGAATCGGGATGTATGCGATATGCACCGGAATGAGGTTCTGCGACAGGCAGGCAACGAGCGTCAGCACACCGATGAGCGCCAGCTTGTGTCCGCCGAGCAGGCGCGACAGCTTTTTCGACAGAATATCGGCCAGACCGGTCGTGGCGATGCAGGTGGCAAATGTGCCGAGCAGGATGTACGCCAGCGCAGTCGTAGCGTTGCTGGCAAAGCCGCCGGTCAGCAGCTGCATGACGGTCTGCGTGCCCTCGGGCGCGTTCAGCAGCGGGATACCGCCGGCCACGCCGCCGATGATGCACGCGATGAGCATGGACAGCAGCACATTCAAACCGGTCAGGCACAGAACACAGAGCACCAGTACGGATATCGTGACCGGGTTTGTGAGCAGGCTGAAAAGAATAGACATGTATCATTCTCCTTAGAAACAAAAACCGCATGCAGCGGGACTTGCACACGGTAAAGTATTGAAGTTTTTCTTATTGTAGCAGAAAAAAGCCAAACCGTCAAGAAATGTTTCTTATCGAAAGAAGTTATTGGAAAAGCAAACGGCACCTGCGGGAAACAGGTGCCGAAAAAGGATACTATATAAATAGATATACCGGAAATCACTGGCGGCGCTTAAAATCCAGATAGCCCTGCAGGATAAGCGTTGCCGCGACTGCATCGACGTTCTGACGGTGCTTTTTCTCTTTTTTGCCGCTGCGGTGCAGGATTTCGTGTGCGGCGACCGTCGTGCGGCGCTCGTCCCACAGCACAACGTGCAGTCCGGTGCGTTCCTCCAGCTCCTTCGCCAGAGTCTCGCACTTCTCGGCACGAGGGCCAACTGTGCCGTCCATGTTCTTCGGGTGGCCGAGGACGATCTCCTCAATCTTGTTTTCCTGAATGAAGGCCACCAGCTTGTCCACCAGCTTGGCGTAATTCCACTCGTGGATCACGCTCGGCGAGCCGGCCAGAAAGCCGGAAGGATCGGAGATCGAAAGGCCGGTGCGGGCGTCTCCGTAATCAATGCCCAAAATACGCATAGTCATACTCCTGTTTCTTGGGCAGTTTTTCAAATCGGTGTTTTCTGCCCGTGTGATTACCCTGAGTATACCATAAAAAACGAAAATAATCAGCACTTTTTCAGAAAAAATGCTTGACCGCAAATCCCTCACATGCTATACTAAAAACACCTATGCAGGTTCTTTTTTTGCGCCTATTTTTCGTGTGTCTGAAAAGTTGACGTCGGAACGCTGACAGAGGGAGGCAATTAGCTTCAAGCCGTGTCACAGGGATACGGAAACGAAGCGAGATATTAAAAGGAGGTGCCGTTATCTATGCGCGTAAAGATCACGCTGGCCTGCACCGAGTGCAAGCAGAGAAACTATGACACAATGAAGAACAAGAAGAATGATCCGGATCGTCTGGAAATGAACAAGTACTGCCGTTTCTGCCGGAAGCACACGCTTCACCGCGAAACGAAGTAAGGGAAAGGAAGTAGCTTAATGGCTGAAGAAACCAAAGCGAAAAAGCCCGGTCTCTTTGCTCGTATCGGCAAGTGGTTCCGCGAATTGAAGAGCGAATGCCGTAAGATCGTCTGGCCCACCCGTGAGCAGACGACGAACAACACGCTGGTCGTTATCGCCTGCGTAGTCATCATCGGTATTTTCATCTGGGTGCTTGACATCGTATTCGGTCTTGGTGTCCAGACGCTGCTTAAACATTTCGCCGCCTAACTTAAAAGGAGGCAACAATGTCAGACGCTGCAAAATGGTACGTTGTTCATACGTACTCCGGCTACGAAAACAAGGTAGCCTCTTCGATCGAAAAAGCGGTCGAAAACCGCAAGCTGCATGACCTGATCCAAGCCGTCAACATCCCGACCGAGAAGGTCGTTGAGGTAAAGGACGGCAAAAGCCGCGAGGTAGAGCGCAAGCTGTACCCGGGCTACGTGCTCGTTAAGATGATCATGACCGATGAAACCTGGTATCTGGTTCGCAATACGCGCGGCTGCACCGGTTTTCTGGGTCAGGACAAGTCCGGCGGCTCCAAGCCGATTCCGCTGACTGAGGAAGAGATCATCGCAATGGGCGTGGAAAAGCGCGAGATCGAGGTAAACTACGCCGCAGGCGACAGTGTTCGCGTTATCGACGGCGCGCTGGCAGGCTTTATCGGCGTTGTATCGTCGGTTGAGCCGGATAAGAACAAGGTAAACGTAACCGTTTCCATGTTCGGCCGCGAAACCCCTGTCGAGCTTGAGCTCGATCAGGTTGAAACTCTCGACGAGTGACAATGAGCGGAAGATAGATTTCCGCATTTACGGCAAGTGGGAGAGTTCCGTGCCAATTAGGAACTCGCCAGCCACCACATTTTTTGAAGGAGGAACCTTTCAACATGGCACAGAAAGTAGTAGGTTATATTAAGCTCCAGATTCCCGCAGGCAAGGCAACCCCGGCTCCCCCGGTAGGTCCGGCTCTCGGCCAGCACGGTGTAAACATCATGTCTTTCACCAAGGAATTCAACGAGCGCACCAAGAACGATGCCGGCATGATCATTCCGGTTATCATTACGGTTTATGCTGACCGTTCGTTCAGCTTCGTTACCAAGACGCCTCCGGCGCCGGTTCTGATCAAGAAGGCTTGCGGCATCGAGTCCGGTTCTGCTGTACCGAACAAGACCAAGGTTGCAAAGCTGTCCAAGGCTGACTGCCAGAAGATCGCAGAGACCAAGATGCCCGACCTGAACGCTGCTTCCCTGGAAGCTGCTATGAGCATGATCGCGGGCACCGCCCGTTCGATGGGTATCACCGTCGAGGAGTAATCTCCGGTTTTTATTTGTTGTACGAAGCTGCGGCTATCTGCCGCATACAGTGGGAGGGTTATTCAAGTTCCCGCTTAACCACTTAAGGAGGATTTATTGTGCATAAAGGTAAAAAGTATGTAGACAGCGCAAAGACGATCGACCGCACCAAGCAGTACGATCCGGCTGAAGCGCTTTCCACCGTTGTTTCCACCGCGAAGGCTAAGTTCGATGAGACCATCGAGCTGCACGTAAAGCTGGGCGTTGACTCCCGTCACGCTGACCAGCAGGTTCGCGGCGCTATCGTTCTGCCCCACGGCACCGGCAAGCAGGTTCGCGTTGCTGTATTCGCTAAGGGCGCAAAGGCTGACGAGGCTCTGGCTGCAGGCGCAGACATCGTTGGTGCAGAGGACCTGATGGAGCGCATCCAGAAGGAGAACTTCTTTGAGTTCGACGTAGTTATCGCTACCCCGGACATGATGGGCGTTGTAGGCCGTCTGGGCCGCGTGCTTGGTCCTAAGGGCCTGATGCCGAACCCGAAGGCTGGTACCGTATCTATGGACGTTACCAAGGCTGTTCAGGAGTCCAAGGCTGGTAAGATCGAGTACCGTCTCGACAAGACCAACATCATCCACTGCCCGATCGGCAAGGCTTCCTTCGGCGCTGAGAAGCTGCAGGACAACTTCGACGCTCTGATGGGTGCTATCATCAAGGCTAAGCCGGCTGCTGCAAAGGGTCAGTACGTTCGTTCCTGCGTTGTTGCTTCTACCATGGGCCCCGGCATCAAGGTAAGCACCGCAAAGATGATCGGCTAATTCAATAGCATTTTACTCGGCGGTTTTCCGCTGAGCGTCAGAAAGACAGACCGATGATTTCGATTGTTGGTCTGTCTTTTTGTAAAATAGCGTGGATTTTTACTGCACCAGACAGCGTGTGCCGAAAAACACGAAAACTCTCTCGATTTCAGAAAAATAGTAAGAAAGGCAGGTTAATTATGCCCGGTTTAGTCTTAGAAGGCGGAACCTTCCGCCCGGTATTCTCCTGCGGCGTGATGGACGCGCTGCTCGACAACGGCATCATGTTCGATTACGTCATCGGCGTGTCCGCCGGCATCACCTATGCGGCGTCGTATCTCTCGCGGCAGCGCGAGCGCAACATTAACATACTGCGGCAGTATCGTGGCGACAAGCGCTATTTCGGCGCGCGCAACCTGCTGCACGACCACTCCATTTTCGGCACGGATTTCGTGTTCGATACCATCCCGAACCAGCTTGTGCCGTTTGACTGGGACACATTTCACAGCTATCATGGAAAATATCTGGTCGGTGTCACCAATGCAAAGACAGGCAAAGCCGAATACCTCGACGGCATGCGCATGGACCGTCCATGCACGATGCTGCGAGCGACCTGCGCCATCCCGATCTACTTCCCACCGGTGCAGATGGACGGCGAGACCTATTACGACGGCGGTCTGGCCGACCCGATCCCGATTCTGCGCAGCCTGCACGACGGCAACGAGCGCAATCTGATTGTGCTCACGCAGCCGGAAAGCTACCGCAAGACGCTGACGCGCGGCGTGGAGCTGACCGCAAAGTGGCTGAAACGCAAATATCCGGCAATGCCCAAGGTGCTGCTTGAGCGTGCCAAGCACTACAACGAGACAGTCTGCTTCTGTCACCGCCTTGCGGAGAACAAACCGCAGGATACCGTACTCCTTCAGCCCGAAAAATCGCTGAACAGCTTTGAAAAAGACGTGAAAAAGCTGGAATGGGGATATGAAATGGGGTATAATATGACGTGTGCCCGGATGGAGCAGATCAAGAATCTGTTCCGCTGACGGGTTTTGGTAAAAGAGAAATATTTTAGGGGGAATGAAAAAACGATGCAAAGCAACAGAATCATTCAGGTAGAGGAAAAGGTGCCGCCGCGCCTGCTCGTGCCGCTGTCCATCCAGCATATGTTTGCGATGTTCGGCGCGTCCGTGCTCGTGCCGTTCATCTTCAAGATGAACCCGGCGATTGTGCTGTTCATGAACGGTATCGGCACGTTGCTGTTCATCCTCATCACCAAGGGCAAGGCGCCCGCGTATCTCGGCTCGTCGTTCGCATTTATCGCACCGGCGACCATCGTTATCAACAACTGGGGTTATCAGTATGCACTCGGCGGCTTTGTTGTCGTGGGTGCGTGCGGCTGTGTGCTCGCATTCATTATCTATAAATGCGGTACGGACTGGATCAACGTCGTTCTGCCGCCCGCAGCCATGGGCCCGGTCGTTGCCCTGATCGGCTTGGAGCTGGCAGGCTCTGCGGCTTCTACCGGCTGCATTGTCGGTGACAGTGTCACCACCGGAACGGTTGTCACCTTCCTTGTAACGCTGGCTGTTGCGGTATTCGGCAGCGTGCTGTTCCGCGGCTTCTTCTCGACTATCCCGATTCTGATCGCCATTATCTGCGGCTACATCGCGGGTGTGCTCACCGGTGTTATCAAAACCCAGACCATCATTGATGCGCTGCACACCAGCTTTATCTCCATCCCGAACTTCCAGACCCCGAAGTTTGACATCAACGCGATCCTGATCATTCTTCCGGTCATTCTGGTTATCGCAAACGAGCATATCGGTCATCAGCTGGTTACCGGCAAGGTCATCGGCCGCGACCTGCTGAAGGATCCCGGTCTGCACCGTTCGCTGTTCGCGGATAACTTCTCGACCATGATCTCCGGCTTTATCGGCTCGGTACCGACCACTACCTATGGCGAAAACATCGGCGTTATGGCGATCACCAAGGTGTACTCCGTGCGCGTGATCGGCGGCGCGGCTGTGCTGAGTATCATCTGTTCGTTCGTTGGTCCGCTGGCGGCGCTTATCCAGACCATTCCGGGTCCGGTCATCGGCGGTATCTCGTTCCTGCTGTACGGCATGATCGGCACCTCCGGTCTGCGTATTCTGGTTGATAATCATGTGGATTACAGCAAGAACCGCAACATGATCCTGACCTCGGTTATCTTTGTTACCGGCCTGTCCGGCGTGACGCTGGCGCTGGGCGATGTATCGCTCTCCGGTATGACCCTCGCCGCTATCGTTGGCATGATCATGAGCCTTGTGTTCTATGCGTTCGATAAGTTCCATCTGTCGAATGATGCGTAAATGAATCGAAAAAGCGTCTGCGTGAGCAGACGCTTTTTTATTATGAAAATCATGAAACAGGTGCGGAATCGGACGGATCAGCTTGTGCAATCGCTTCCAGATGGAGCAGGGTTTGATTTAACATATTTAACTGTGCCGGTCCGATCGACGTCAGAGCAAATGGAAGCGATGGAATAGCAGAGAAACGCTTCCGAATCTTGATATCGGTATCGCAGCCTGCATATGAAATGCTGAATTTAGTCTCGGTTTCAAAGATATTTCCTAATATACTGGAGGTCTGAAGGCTTTTCCACATTTCAGATACCGCGGTATGATTAGAAAAGTCTAATTCTATATATGGGTGATAGGGATTCTTGCTTTGAATAACGATTGCTAATTTGTCATAGACCGTTTGCCCGGCGGCATGCTGTTCGGCGGCGTCTTGAGAAATGCCGCCTTTCGTTTTCATTTGCGTATAGGCGTGCTTTGAAGTAATAAGCTGTGCCTGGAGAATATCGGAGTAGGGAAGAGAAAAACACTCAAATGCTTCTAACGGATGGGCATTTGTGCATTGAAGGGCATGTAATTCCGGCAAATCCTTTGTTTTATAATAGAGTAATTGCTGATTGGCACTGTCCAGAATAATACCTTGCGAACCGGAAAAATTGATACGGCATCGATCAATAACAGCATGGGAGGGGCATGTAATTTCTATGCTCCAGTCACATTTGCTGCCCTGTGTCTGCAAATGCTGGTATAAGGCGGTATAAGCTGCTTCTAACCATTTAGGTAAGTCTCGATTAAACAGATGTACAACATCCTGTCGTGCCTCGTCATGAAGCCACTTGTTGGATAGTATGGAACGAAGGGCAGCATAGATTCCCCGGAGTATGAGAGCTATGATCAGACATACTAAGAGCGTTAGTAAGATTACCATGTACAGTCCTCCTATTATCTTCTTTAGTATAGCTGGAAGAAATATGTATGTCAATTAAGAATATCATAATGATATCGTAATATCATCGTGATTAGCATACCCTATAATAAGGTGATAGCATGCTGATTATAGGGGAACGAATTAAAATGCTGCGGGAGAGCCACAACATCTCACAGGCCGCGCTGGCAAAGCGGCTGGGCATCACACGGTCGAGCGTAAATGCGTGGGAATTGGGCCTGAATGTACCGAGTACGCAGTATATTATCGAATTATCCGAGATTTTCAAGGTATCGACAGACTATCTGCTGTGTGTTGCAAAAACGCAGACGCTGGATTTAACAGGTCTGGACGAGGAGGATATTGGCGTTCTGTATGCGCTGGCGACCCATCTGCGCAGAAAGAACCGCGAAATGAAATTATAAAAATAATTTGAAAAGTGTCTGCTCATGCAGATGCTTTTTATTATCCCATTGTTGAAAACCAGAAATCCGTACTATATAATTGTAAATATTCTGACAGATAACGGAGAAAACACAATGCAGAACGAAAAAACATCCGTTTTGGTGCTCGCACAGTGCGATTTGACCATGCGTGAGACGTTAAATACCCGATTCGGTACGCGGTGCGCGTTCACGTTCGCGGAGAACGGCGAACACCCGACCGCAGAGCAGCTTCGCGCGGCTGCGGTTATTTTCGGCGAACCGAGTGAAGCCCAGCTGGCGCAGACCGAAAACCTGCGTCTGCTGCAGCTGACCTGGGCGGGCGCGGACAAGTACACGCGCATGGAAAATCTGCCGCGGAGCGTGGTACTGGCGAATGCATCCGGTGCGTTCGGCACGATCATCGCGGAGTACGCGATTGGCAGTCTGGTGGCGCTGTACCGCTCGTTTGGACGGTACTGGAGCAATAAACAGGCGCATATCTGGCAAAAATGCGACCATGCGGAGACGATTTCCGGCAAGACCGCACTTGTACTCGGCATGGGCGACATCGGCGCGAATGTGGCCCGCCGATTGAAAGTCTTCGGCGCAGCTGTGCTCGGCGTGAAGCGCACAGCGGTTTCGGCTGTACCGGCAGACTTCGAGGAAGCGCATACACTCGATGCGTTAGACGCGCTGCTCCCGCGGGCGGACATCGTCATTGGCTGCCTTCCGAACACGCGCGAGACCGCAGGTCTGCTGACGGCCGAGCGTCTGCACGCGATGAAAGCAGGCGCGGTGCTGGTCAATGTCGGACGCGGCAGTCTGGCGGGGACGGACGATCTGGTGTCGGCTCTGCAGGACGGCCACCTTGGCGGCGCCGCACTCGATGTGTTCGAGACCGAACCGCTTCCGGCGGACTGTCCGCTGTGGGACATGGAGAACGTGCTGCTCACGCCGCATATCGCAGGCCCGAGCTTCGGCGGCAGCGCGGACGTGCAGAACACGATCTGGCATATCTGCATGGACAATCTGGAGCGGTATTTGACCGGAAACCCGCTGAAAAATGTCGTAAACCGGTCGGAGGGATACTGATACGTGTTTCCCGCAGGTATAGCAACAAAGAGAAAACGAGCCGAAAGCCATGCTGTCGGCTCGTTTTTTGGTACTCAGCAGTTTTTGAAAAACCAGATGATAAAGTTGATAACCTCTATGCCGAGGAAAATCAGGGCAACCACGCAGATGACAGCCGTTGCCGCCATAAACTGGATGGACGGTTCGCCCAGGCTTTCAATAATCACGCAGGTCAGCGCAATAAACCAGCTGATCATGCACGCCGTATGCAGCGGATGCTGCAGGATCCACTTGCTGATCTGACCGGATTCGTCGGATTTCGGTGCAGGCTCGGTTGTTTTCTGCTCTGCGGAGACAGGCCGGCGGCCGCCGGACGCATTCGGTGCATTGCGCGCCGCTTCCTGCATGCCCTGCCGGTAGTGCACATAGCCGTCAAGTCCCTTGCCGTAGAAGCCGTAATCGTCTTTTTTCATATGCCATGCCTCCTTTTCATGCTTTGAGTATCGCATATCGGGTGTCCGATAAAACGGACTCAGAAGCGGTTGAACACAAATTTTCCAAATTACTGCTTTTACCATAGCATAACCGGGCGCAAAACACAAGCGGTGATAATATGTACAAATACTGTCGGTTCCAATTGTACAAAAGCAATGAAAAAGTTATAAATACACAAAACAGACACCAAATCGACAAAATTTTGTGATAAATATCATTGCAAAAAATGTAAAACAGTGATATGATGTAGGCAAATAAAGTGGCACAAGGGTACCCTTGTGTCTGAGGTACTCGCCCTCAGACACAAAACCTTCCTAAGTACAAATTTTGCGAAGGAAAGGCGAAACGGCACCGCTTTTGCCGGAAAAAATAATTTTGAGGAGGATAAACATGAAAAGAAGATTGTTATCGGCTTTTCTCGCTGTGATGATGGTGCTGACCATGGCGCCGGTGGCATTTGCGGCGGATGGCGTTGAGCCGACTGACGGCACTGGTTCCAGTGAAGCTGCACCTGCCAAGACGCCGCAGCAGCAGATTGACGGCATTAAAGGAACCGGCACAGTTACCTTGGATCAGGATTATACCGAGGATATTACGATTCAGCAGGGTCAGAACATTACGCTTAACCTGAATGGTAAGAAGCTGACGAACAAGACCGGCCATACCATTACTGTTGAACAGGGTGCAACCTTGACGATTAACGGTGTGGGCACTGTTGATAATGTAACTCACGCTAAGAGCGCTCTGGTAAACTATGGTGAGGTTGTGCTTAATAATGGTGTTACATTGGAACGCTCAAGCGAAAAGGGTACTTTAAGCCCATATAGCGATGGCGGTAATAGCTGTTATACCATCCTTAATGATAAGGGTGCTACGATGACCATCAATAATGCTACGGTCAAAAATAGTGGTGGCTATTCCAGTGCAATTCGCAATGGTGGCGATTCTGAGTGCAATGATGAATCGCATCTCACTATTAAAGATGGTAATTTTAGCGGTGGTCTTAATGCCGTAAAAAATGATGAGTGTGGTATCCTGACGATTGATGGTGGTACATTTAGCAACACTTCCCAGTACGTTATCATGAACTGGAATAAGGCTACCATTACTAATGGCACTTTTTCTGTTAAGGATAGCGCAGATGCGGTTTTGTTTACCGCTGCATATCATGCGAACAGAGCAGTAGGCGAGCTGATTGTTAATAATGGCACATTTACGGGCAATGGCTCGCAGAAAATGGTTGAAAACCATTATGGTTCGTCTTATACTGGCACGGCGAGCATTACCGGCGGTACATTCTCCTCTGATGTTTCTGCATATGTTGCAGAGGGTTACGTTCAGAATAACGGCACTGTTGAGCGACTGGGTGAAACCAATGCGGTAGCTAAGATTGGCAATACCTATTATAAATCCCTTGTTGATGCATACGCAGCTCTGCCGCGCGGCGAGGGTGCTGCTCCGTCTGAGCCGACTACGATTACACTGCTCAAGGATAGCGATGGCGGCGGTATTGGTAGCGATAAGACTGACAATTATATGAATTATGTAATTGATTTTAATGGTCATACTTATACGGTTGGCGCGCCGGCAGTCGGTTCTACTGGTACTGTATCGCAGGGTATTCGTGTACTGAAGACGAGCACTGCAAAGTTTATGAACGGTACATTAAAAGCTGCAAATTATAATCAGTTAGTGCAGGTCGTTCATACTTATGGTGATGTAACTTTCCAAGATTTCACTGTTGATGCAACGGAAGATCAATATGCTCAGATTGCTTATGAAGTTGATAACGGCACTCTAAATATTAAGGGCAATTCCAATATTTTGGCTTATAACGGCCAGACGGGTCTGTATGTAGCATTTTGGCCGCGCGGTGGTTATACGGGTGGTACAACGGTTAATGTTGATACCACAGGCAAAATCACGGGCAAAATGGTATATGAGTGGGACGATAAAGCGGATACTGCTGAACAGCAGACGGAAAATAAGGCCGTTCTGAATATTAAAAACGGTAATTTTGATATTACCAATATTCAAACTCTGTTTACATCGTCTCTCCCGTCTAATCTGAAAGTTCCGAAGATTTATATTTCCGGCGGCTACTTCAACGTTGACCCGTCCGCTTACTGCGTAACCGGCAAGACCGGCGTAGCAAGTGATAAGGACGGCTACAAGTACAAGGTTGGCACCGTTGAAGTTAAGGACGAAAACGAAATCAAGACTGATACCCAAAAGGGCGCTACTCAGGCAACTCTGGGCGATAAAATCGCTGCAGGCGATAAAACTGCTGCAACGGCTGTCGGCACAAGCGTAACTCCGACCAAGCTGACGGACACCACTCCGATTACGGCAGACGACAAGGCGCAGGCTCTGACTGAACTTGTAAAGAACAAAAAGGTTACATTGAATCAGGACGGCACGATTCCGCAGGATACTACCGTTACCGTTGTAAAGGAAACCTACCTGGATGTTACCGTAACTGCATATGATACCACGAGCAATACGGTTTCTATGAACATTGCTCCGAAGTATAACCTGATTGCAGTTGCAAAGACTGGTGCTGATGAGAAAACGGTTCCTCTGAAATCTGCACAGGATGCAAAGGTTGGTTCGACTGAGGTTAAGGTAACTCTGCCGGATGCTTTCAAGGGCAAAAAGGTTTATATCAACCACAATAATGGTGCTAACCTGTATGTTGCAACTGCCGATGCAACTACCGGCAAGATTACGTTTACTACCAACGGTTTCAGCCCGTTCACTTTTGCACTGACTAACCCGGATGTTGTTGCTGAGGTAAACGGCAATGCGTACAAGTCTCTGCAGGATGCTGCAAACGCAGCGAAGGACGGCGACGAAATCACCGTTGTAAAGAACGATAAACTTGACTTGACCTTCAACACCACCAAGTCTGTTAAGGTAAAGAACGACACCGGCGTTGCTATTACCGTTAAGTTTAACGGCACGAACAAGGACGTTGCCAAGGATGCAACGGAGACCTTCTCCTACACCAAGCCGTCCTCCAGTTCCTCCGGCGGCTCCTCCTCCGGCAAGACGACCTACAAGGTAACCACCTCGGCGGTCAATAACGGCGGCGTAAACGCTTCTCCGTCCAACGCGGAAAAGGGCGCTACCATTACCATTACCCTGTCCCCGGACAAGGGCTACAAGCTGGATAAGCTGACCGTTACCGACGGCTCCGGCAAGTCCGTTTCCACCGTTAAGAAGAGCGACACGGTTTACACCTTCACCATGCCTGCTTCCGCAGTGAAGGTTGGCGTAAGCTATGTTAAGGCCACCGAAACCCCGTCCGGAACCAAGTTTAACGACGTTTCCGCGAACGACTGGTTCGCTTCCGCGGTTGATTATGTAACCGGCAAGGGCATGATGAACGGCACCGCCGACAACACCTTCTCCCCGAAGGCGCACACCACCCGCGGCATGGTCGTTACCGTGCTGTACCGCCTGGAGAACCAGCCGAGCACCTCGGCGGCTTCCTTCACGGATGTGGCTTCCGGCGCGTACTACGCAAATGCGGTTGCCTGGGCGAATGCTAACGGCATCGTTTCCGGCTACGGCAGCGGCAAGTTCGGCCCGAATGACAAGGTTACCCGCGAGCAGCTTGCGGCTATCCTGTACCGCTACGCGCAGTACAAGAAGTACGACGTTTCCGGCGCGAAGAGCCTCGACGGCTACACGGACGCGCAGAGCGTAAGCAGCTATGCTGTTCCGGCGCTCCAGTGGGCGAATGCGGCAGGCATTGTTACCGGCAAGTCCGGCAGCAAGCTGGACCCGAAGGGCAATGCTACCCGCGCTGAGGTAGCGGCAATGCTCATGCGCTTCTGCGAGAACGTAAAGTAAGCAAAACCTTCCTAAACCGCACAGCTTCGGCTGTGCGGTTTTCTTTTGCTTGCCAAAGACGCTTTTCTACGGTAAAATGGAAAACAGAGGAGAAGGGGAAAGAGAAAGAAGGAAATCCTATGCCAATCGGAGTAATTGTCAACTGTATCTCGGTGCTGGCCGGCGGCGTGATCGGTTCCGCACTGGGGCAGGTTTTGCCGAACAGCCTGAAAGAGCATCTGCCGACGCTGTTCGGCATGTGTTCGATCGCTATCGGCATCAATTCCATTATCAAGGCGGTCAGCATGACAGCGGTCGTGCTGGCGATTCTGGTGGGGTTTACCATCGGGCACCTGCTGCACCTTGAGGATTGGGCAAGCCGGTTTTTTCATCGGCTGGTCAAAACCATGCACCTCGGCGGGGATAATATTGATATGGAGTTTTACATCACGGCGGTCGCGCTGTTCTGCTGCTCGGGCTTCGGCTGGTACAGCACGCTGACTGAGGGTATCGCGGGCGATCCGAATCTGCTGTTTGCAAAGTCCGTGCTGGACTTCTTCACTGCGATGATCTTCGCGTCCACGCTCGGCAAGGCCATCTGCGCCATCCCGCTGCCGCAGTGCGTGATTCTCTTGTGCGTGTTTACCGCAGGACGGCTGCTGTCCGGTGCGCTCACACCGGAAATGTTCGCGGATTTGTCCGCGTGCGGCGGCGTGCTGACTATGTCGGCCGGTTTTCGTGTCTCCAAGATCAAATCCGTGCCGCTGGTCGATCTCATGCCCGCGCTGATACTCGTCATGCCGTTCAGCGCACTCTGGACCATGCTGATGGGATAAATTTGAAGCAGACTCTTTTACGGGTCTGCTTTTCTTTTACTTGACAATAGTCCTAAATCATACTATAATGGAGTGGTACGATTTAGGACTATTGAGGTGCATTATGGATTTTCGCAGACAAATGAACGACTTGTGCGCATGTATTTTTCGACAGGATGAGCTGTACGACATCTGGGCGAAGCACAGCGGCATGAAACCCAGTACAGTAACGGTGCTGTATATGTTAGATCAGTTTTCAGAGATGACACAAGGAGGAATCGCGCAGATGTGTCTGCTGCCCAAGCAGACAATTCATACGGTGGTGCAGGAGCTGGAGCAGGCCGGTTATCTGGAAAAGGTGAGCGTATCCGGCCGCAAGGAAAAGCCGCTGCGCCTGACCGAATCCGGCAAGCGCTACACAGCGAACAAGCTGGGCGGTCTGTACCGCGCAGAGGAACGCGCCGCCGCTGCCATGGGCACGGAGCAGTTCGCCATGATGGTGGAAATGACCCGAAAATTTACCGATTCTTTTGAAAAGGAGATTCGCAATGGAGCAGAATAACGCGCTTGCGCGCAAATTCAACGCCGCATCGCTGCTCCGATTCGCACTGCCGAACATTGCAATGATGATGCTGCTGTCGATGTACACCATCGTGGACGGCATGTTTATTTCGCGGTTTGCCGGCACAACCGCGCTTTCCGCAATCAATATGTCGTATCCGCTCAACTGCCTGCAGATGGCTACCGGCATTATGCTCGGCACGGGCGGCAGCGCTATTATCGCCCGCCGGCAGGGGGAGGGACGAACAGAAGAGGCGCGCCGCAACTTCACCATGCTGATTGCAGTTGCGCTGGGTATCGGCCTGATTTTCGCCGTGTTTGGCAATCTGTTTCTGAACCCCATCCTGCGTCTGCTCGGCACGAGTGAGCTGCAGTGGGCAGACTGCCGTATTTACACACGCATTCAGCTGGTGTTTGCACCCATGCTGTTTTTGCAGACTGCCTTCCAGACATTGTTCGTCACCGCAGGCAAGCCGGGCTTGGGTCTGCTGACCTCGGTGGGCGGCGGCATCACAAACGTGGTGCTTGACTGGCTGTTCATGGGCCCGATGAACATGGGTGTTGCCGGTGCGGCGATTGCCACCTGTCTCGGCTACTGCGTGCCGTCCATCGTTGGTTTGGTGTATTTCACTAAAAACCGTACCGGAAGCTTGTACTTTGTGCCCTTCAAATTCGACGGACAGACTCTGCTTGCCGCGTGCGGCAATGGCTCGTCCGAGATGGTCAGCAACATTGCGAACGCCATCACCACATTCGTGTTCAATACGCTGTTCATGCGCTACCGCGGCGAGGACGGCGTAGCCGCCATCACGATTGCAATGTACTTTCAGTTTGTGTTTACGGCGGTGTATTTCGGCTTTTCGATGGGCGTTGCACCGGTTATCAGTTACAAATTCGGCGAGAAAAATATCCCGCAGCTGAGGCATATCTTCCGCATCTGCATGATGTTCGTGCTGGCGTGCTCGCTCGGCACATATGTGCTCTCGTGGCTGACACTCGAGCCAGCGCTGACCCTGTTTACGCCGCGCGGCAGCAGTGTGTACGAGATTGCCATGCACGGCTTTCCGATTTATGCGGTCAGCTTCCTGCTCATGGGCACGAGTATTTTCGCGTCCTCGCTGTTTACCGCGCTCTCGGATGGTCTTGTGTCTGCGATCATCTCGTTTTCGCGCACGCTTGTGTTCCTAGTGGCGATGCTGCTGTTCCTGCCGCTGATTTGGCAGGAAACCGGCATCTGGCTGGCTGTTCCGGTAGCAGAGGCGCTTGGTGTGATGGTTTCGGTGTTTTTTCTCGTCAAGGGACGGAAAAAGTATCAGTATTAAGGAAAAGAGTGCTGTTTGGGGAACAGCACTCTTTTGTTATATATAGATAAAATATAACGAATGGTATATAGAATGAAGATGTAGAGTAAAGGCAAAGCGAAAGGGCCTGCCGCCTGTAATTCACAGGCAGCAAGCCCTTTCGGTCGCTTGAACAATTTTTGTCTGACTTTTAGAGGTCACTTTAAAAACTGTCTTGCTGTTGTATTTGAGGGAATGAAAAGCATTTGGAGCTGCTTTTCTAATTTGAAATATGGAAAGAGAAGAAAAAATGCTAAGAAGAGTTATTCGCCGACCTTGACGAACACGCCGCCGGTCTGGCAGGACTCGGTAGCAGCCTTAGCCATGAGAACCGGGCGCAGGCCGTCGATAGCGCCGACAGCAGTCTGGGTATCGTTGTTGATTGCATCAACGAAGGAGATAACCTGGTTGATGAA
>ERZ772878.122-NODE-122-length-102878-cov-18.976_pt1 | contig 102878 bp, 94 predicted proteins | sample MGYA00580578_ERZ772878 | MGnify/ENA primary metagenome ERZ772878 (study PRJEB29015, sample SAMEA2737686) | human gut metagenome | biome: human gut; feature: human-associated habitat; material: faeces | place: China | collected 2012 ...
GATTTCTTTTTATATCTTTTACAACAGTATCAACAGCCGGACTGAATTTCAAACTGGAATAGTATTTTCGAATATACTCCTGCACTTCATAGTCTTTTGGTTCTGCACCAAATGTTACCTTTGCCACAGATAGTTTATCATCTTCAATACGCTCAAATACGCCTACCCAAAATGGTTCTTCAAAATATACTGTCAGTTTTCCATTTGCTTTGTCCATAAGAATCCCTCCTAAAATTGATTGAACAAAGAATGGACAACCCGGAGGGGCAGGTTACTTACCCTATTTATATAGGACGGCCGGGCTACCTACCGGCTCTGGCACACCAAAGATGTACGTTGCGTTTTTATCTTTGCTTTTATAATCAAGCCATATGGCATGATTAACTTAATTCTGTAACTTCTAAGTTACATTTCTCCAAAACATTCTTCTTACTTCATAAAATTCTATCTTCTGTTCAAATCATACCATATGATTAATGCATTTTCTATATACTTTCTTGATAACCAGCAAAAAGCTCCCAAAGGAGCTTTCCATGCTTTAAATATACAGTAATTCTCTTAATACAATCTCTTCTGCTGCATTCCATATTTCCCATGAAGAATGTTGTAAATTAGTACTATCCACAACGATAACAGGTAATTTAATTATTCGTATTTTTTCCCGATAATGTAAATCGAAACTACCATACCGCCTAATATCATAATTAAGAAAATTTTATTCAAAATATCCCATAAAGCTATATTGAAACAATTGATTATTATAATACCTGCAAGAGGATATAGAACAACCGTTGCAAGTGTCCAAATTTTTAAAGTTGTACAGATGTATATCCAATTTCCATTGTTAAAGGATAAACCAACTAGATGTATTCTAAAAATTCCTTGTGAAACATAATTTATCTTGTTGGCATCATAATATGTTGGTAATATGTCTTTTGCAAAGAAACAAAACCATGCACCAAATAAAAGCATTCCCCCGGTAACCAGCAATATATCCCCTTTCATCTCAGCTAATAAACTTCCAGATACAACTAACATAATAATTTCTGTAATAGATATAAAAAAACATAACAAATATGCTAATATCCAGTTTTTTCTATGCTGATGAATAGAATTCCTAACAGCCATATCGAGAGAGCCTACTACCAATTCCTCGACTTCTTTTGTATCAATATTTTTCTGTGTATCTATTTTTTCTCCACGTAACAATTCTGTAACGGTAACATCTAATATATCAGCTATTGGTATGAGTAATACGACATTGGGCATACTAAGACCACGTTCCCATTTGCTAACTGTTTTATCTGATACATATAATTTTTCAGCCAAATCCTTTTGAGTTAAATTCTTTTCCTTTCTTAATTCGGTTACAAATAAACCGAATTTTTCATTACTAATTTGATACATATATTCACCTCCTGCACACATATTATAATGGGAGTATGCATAAATCAATCGACTAGCAGTAGAATTGTAATATGCTTCTTCTTTGACCCCTTATAAACACCAAAGCTGAACAAATAGGATTTTTCTTCCTACCTGTTCAGCTCTTTGTTTACCTGTAAATCAATTCATTTAACACAATCTCTTCTGCCATATTACAAATACCATTTACCACTCTGACCCATTATTGCAAAATTTCTTGTCTAAGTCATCAATTTACAGGCTACACTTTGACTTTGATTGTACTATTCTAAGATCTAGTCAACAAATATACAGTATTCGTTGACTTATATAATAATTCTTCACTTTCCAGTCATCGAATCATCCAACTATTGTCCTAGTTTGGACAATAAAACACATGTCTCCACATGCCTTGAAACTTTACCTCGCATTAACATTCGCGGACAACTTTCAATAAACATGATTTTTTACCCCCTGCTGCCTTCTTTCATATTATTAACACCCGGCGGGCGCACAGAAATATTATACATAGCCAATCTGCTGTACTCCAATTACACCTCTGCGAAGAACTCCAATGCTAATAGATTCTGTTTTGAATTCCTCAATCGAAAACTCTTCAAACTTAAACTCCTCATGAGCAAATTTTTCAAACTGAAATTCTTCATACTTGAACACTTCAAAGCCTACCGACTCTAGCACTTCATCTGGCAATTCGTAATTTTGATCTACTAATCCAAACATAGTAAATCCAGTATCAATACAAAATGATATAACGGCATTATAGCCAACATTATATGCAAACGAACCAACCATCGAACCTACAAAGCTTCCAAGCATAAATCCTAAAACTGGGATTTCAATAAAGGATTGAGCTATTCCTCCTACTACTAATGAGCAAGTAGAAACGAACATTTCTCTAATTAACTCGTTAGCCAATTCTCTTGTCTGCATTTTCCCAGTTGCGACCTTAAATGCATTTTTCATAGTATCCATTGCTATTACAGTTACCGCTCCAACAACTGAAGGATTAACCGATTTCATGGCTTCGCCCCATAATCCTGCCTTACATGCAGTTGTTATTGCAGCAGAAATACTTCCTCTAATAAATCCTTCTGCGGCTCCAGATAAAGCAGCAAATCCTATCTTCTGAAACTGCTTTTCATCTAATTCTCCATTTTTTATCAAGTAAGATATAGCTTTATATATCTCCGGAGCCACCTTAAGAACCATTGAAATAGTGGCTGCTGTAACACCGGCCTTAAATGCTTGCTTAAGAACATACTCATATTTTATTAGGTCTTCAGTAGAAATCCCTAGATCCTTCAAATCCTGTTCAGTGACTTTACCTTCCTTAGCTAATCGAGCAAGTTCCTCCGCCTGTTCTTTTGTAAGTGCTACTGATTCTGTTCCCTTTCCATCTTCAATTTTATCTCTTAACATTTTGAGAGTTTCCTTGTATCTCTCAACCTGTTCAGGACGTTTACTGCCTTCTTCGATAATTTTTCTATTAAGCCATTCTGTTGCTTCCACTAATTGGTCTTTAGGAATTACTCTAATTTGACCACTATAAATTGGATCATTCAAAACTGACTCGATATCGTTATATCCTCTTTTGGAAAGGAACTCATCAATGGTATCTTTTCCTCCTTGGGCTTGGTACTCCTTAAATCTTTCAAAAACACTTTTAGCTTGCTGCTTCGCACTATCTACACCTGTTTTATAATATTTCAGACCAAAGTCCTGTCCAAAATTACTTGTAACGTCTGCAGATGCAAAATCATGGCTTCTATCAACATACGTGCGGCTTTTTGAACCTTTAACTACTGCATCAATATTAAAAGTATCTGAATGCCAAAACTCTGCAATATCGCCCTTTAACGCATCAGGTTTTGTTTTAAATCCTTCAAACGCATTCATATCTTTTAGCAATGTTGCTATCTCATTATTGACATCTCCAACATAAGCATCACCCATTGCTGCAGCAGTATAACTTCCTAAGTTTTTCTCAAAAAAAGAATACCCCTCTGCAAATGCGTCCATCTATTATCCCTCCAAGAACTTTTGTAAACCATCAAGATACAAGGCCATTGTAAGACATCTGTACTGTTGGTCTTTTATTTTTTTGTGTGCTTTGCTTCCTGAAATAAGTCCATATATAGCTGCTGGATATACTACTGGTAAAAATACTCCAACCCATTTTGCTGCATTAGGAAGTGAATTCACAAAATTAACGGTAGTTGCTTCAAATTCTTTTTGATATGATTTGCTAAACTGAATAAACTTATCATATTCATCCTTTTTTAGCATATCATCTTCAACATACATTACAGCTCTTTTTCCTAACCAACCATACTTCATTCCATATTTATTAAAAGAAAAGTTTACATTCTTTCCTTGTTCTTTTGCCTCTTTGAAACTTCCAATAAATAAAATATGGGTATTTGATGTGATTTTGGGCAAAGTATCTTTATAATTCTTAGGAGTATAAATTGCTGCTGAAACGGTACCATCTTTTGTACCGACAGTTTTTCCTTCCACATCATCATTCTGGCCAATTAAAGCCATAAGGTAATTAGCATATTCCATTAGTTTCTCATCACAAACAATCATTAACTCTGTCTTTTGATTTTCAAACATATCTGTATCCCCCTATTATTTTGTGGTAGTGTGTTTACTCTTATCTATTCGCTTTTTTATCGCTGGAACAACTCTTTTATGTATTCCATATCCAACTGCGCCAATTCCTGCAAGTAATAAAAATATCCAACCAACATTTGATGCTTCGTCTTCATTCTCTTTCTCAGTTGATGAATCCTTAAACAGAGCATCTATATCCTCTTTAGGATAGTATTTTCCGTACCAATAAACATACCCATTAGAAGCATAGTCCACATCATCATCCCAGTCGTGATCGTCTTCGTAATCCCAATGTTTTGACATTCAAATACCTCCTATTTTTTATTCTTAAGAGCCTTCAACAACCATGCACTTGTGCCACCCGCAATTGCTAAACCTGGCCCAATAACTGGAACAGCCATAAGTGCGGCAGCCATTCCTAACGCTCCTGCAGCTCCCACTAATTCTTTAGAAACTGCTGCTCTGCTAGTTGTTCCAGCAAGAATTGATGGTGTCAACATATTTGCTTTTGCAAGAAGTTCTTCTCTATCTTTAGTTTCATATTTGTCAGGATTATCAATAAATACATCTAATAAATATTTAAGCATTTCCGTATCATCTGGCGAGGCAGCCATTTCTGCGTCTAGCACAGCTCGAATAGCAATATACTGCGTCTTATTAAGTTTATTTCGCTTTGCTTCAAGATTATTTATTGTTTGCCTTGTAACACCTATGCGATCACCAAGTTCCTCAGCAGTCCATCCTGCCGCACGTCTAATCAATAACAGATTATCCTGTAATCTTTCTATTTCATTCATTTGGCACCTCCTTATGTTAGCATTCTATATCTCGACAAATATTTTGTCAAGCTGCAATTATTTTTCTCACAATAAAATTTAGCATGAAAGTAAATCATTGCAATTTATTTACCTGCCTTTTTAGTTTTCTTCATTATCAGCTCGTCTCTGTCGCTCTAGTTCCTTGCGTTGTCTCCTCCTTTCCTTTATTTCTTCACTGTGTTCCATACGGTATTTTCTAACTTTCTCCATTTTTTCTTCGCGATGTTCCTCATAGTATTTTTTATAGTATTCACCTCTTGTACCCTTACCATGTCTTTCTATTTCCTCCAATGCCCTTGATACATTTCTACATTTCTTCTATTGATGATAATATTTATCTGAAATACTATGTTTATGGTATAAAGTGACCTTATACTCTCTTTCGAATTGATTCTTGAAAACATTCCAGCAATGGCCTGTATTTATTGATTGCAATTCTACGAACTACTCTTCTTCTCTAATAATCCTAAAATATGGATCGCTTAGTAACTTACGTTCTTTATTTATAAACATGCAAACCTCTGTATTCCAGCACCTCGCATGCTATTTCTTAATCTATTGCCGACAGAATAGTTTCGTGCACAGGTATAATCCATTTACTTGTTCTTTCGTGTAAAAGTACATTTTTTACCAAAATTGAATAATAACACGAAACTAAAAAGTGCCATTTTTCGCAAACTAAAGTGCCTATAAAATGTATATATTGGGTGATATTGTTCAAGAAATGCCCGTTTTATGCGGGTTTTAGAAATCGTACATACTGACGATTGACGACGAGCACACCACAAAAAGAATAAATTATTTCTCCTGGTTCATGTGTTACTTTTTTATAAATATGCATTTAATCCTCAATTATATACGATGTAATTGAATAAGTATAAATAGGGGGGGTAATTATTCGCGCACAGCCTGCCGCCAGAATACTATTCCGGCACACGTTGCTTTCACCAGCGAAATAATTTACCCCCCCCCTTAAAATTTCAGGTTCTATATATATTTTTTCTGCTAAAAACACAGGTACATATTCTTCAAAAAAGCTCGCTAACCCGCATAAAATCAAGGTTTCTTCGACAGCAAGCAAACTGTCTCAACATGCACACTCTGTGGGAACTGATCCACGCCCCTGCACACCTTAATCTCATACCCATTCGCGCACAGATACTTCAAATCTCTCGCCAATGTCGCACTGTCACAGCTTACATACACAACCTTCTCCGGCTGCATCTTCACGATCGTCTCCAGCAGTGTCTCGTCACAGCCCTTTCTCGGTGGATCTACTACAATCACATCTGCATGAGCTGTCTCGCCATTATGCTCTCGCTCATACTCTGCATAGTATTCCGGCAGAACTTCTTCTGCCTTCCCGACAAAGAATTCTGCATTATCAATCGCATTGATTTTTGCATTTTCTTTGGCATCATCGATTGCCTGCGGCACAATTTCAACTCCGTAAACCTGTTTTGCCTTTTGGGCAAGGAATAGAGAAATCGTTCCGATTCCGCAGTACAGATCCCACACGGTCTCATCACCTTTGAGGTCTGCATACTCAAGCGCAAGTCCGTACAGCTTCTCTGTCTGTGCCGGGTTCACCTGATAGAAAGACAATGGAGAAATCTGATATTTTACATTTCCAATGTAATCTGTAATATATCCCTGTCCCCAGAGAATTTCATAGGAATCTCCCATGATCACATTATCTCTTCGTGTATTCGGGCTGATCGTGATACTTGTCATGCCCTCAATCTGAATAAGCTTTTCAATCAGACACTCTGCTTTCGGAAGTTTCTTTCCGTTGATCACAAGACAGACCATAATTTCTTTTGTCTTGAAACCATAGCGGATGAGTGCATGCCGGATCAGACCTTTACCAGTCTTCTCGTTATACGATTTGATCTTGTTTTCACGCATATATTGTAAAATGATCTCGAGAATCTCTTTGTTCTGCTCTACGCCAAGAGCGCAATCTGTGTTTGCAATAATATCATGTGTTCTTCCGGCATAGAATCCCGTGATCGGATTGCCTTCTTTGTCCGTTCCGAATGGGAACTGTGCTTTATTACGATAACCAAGCGGATGCTCCATTCCAACAACCGGTTGCATCACAGCTTCAATCTGCTCTTTTGTAAAGCCACCGATTCGTTCCAGATTGCCACGAATCTTCTGGTCTTTAAACACAAGCTGACGATCATAAGACATTTCCTGAATCTGGCAGCCTCCGCATCTTCTGGCAAATGCACACTTTGGTTCTACGCGATATTCTGACGGTGTGATGACTTTCATCAATCTGGCATAGCCGTAATTCTTCTTTGCCTTCATAACTTTCGCTTCAACCACATCACCGATCACTGCGTCTTTGATAAAGAGCGTGTAGCCATCCACATGGCCAATTCCTTCCCCGCTCACTCCGATATCTGTTATTTCAACTGTTACAATATCATTCTTGTTCATTCTTTTCTCTCTTCTATTTTACTCTTAATTATACAAATAGCCACTGCTCACATAGATTCTGCAAACAGTGACACTTGTTGTTCTCATTGTTAGATTTAATCCTCAGATGCTCTTCTTAAATTAGACTCAAACAAACGGTTATATCCAAGCCATTCTGTTCCTGTTTTTCCTTTGAACAGTTCTGTCAATGTCTGAAGCTTTGCATCTGTTGAATCTGCCATATTCAATGCCACTGCCTCTGCCAGTGCCGGTTTCTTTGGAGAACCGTATTCCAGTTCACCGTGATGTGCCACGATACAATGCTTGAGTTCATGAGCAAGCTTCACCGGAAAGTTCGGGATAGAACGGATCGCATCATCGATCATCTCGACACCGATCACGATATGTCCGATCAGCTGTCCCTCATCTGTATAATCATTGTCCGGAAAATCAGAAAGTTCTTTCACTTTTCCAATATCATGGAGAATTGCAGAGCTAAGGAGCAGATCTCTATTCAAAATAGAGTAGCTTGTTGCAAAATAATCACACATACGAGTTACACTGAGTGTATGCTCAAGCAATCCTCCGGAAAATCCGTGATGTACTGTCTTCGCTGCGGAATGTGCCTTGAATTTTTTGATAAACGCTTCATCTTTTATATAGTAGAATTCCAACACCTGTCTTAAATATTTGTTAGAGATCTGACGAATATAAGCTGTCAGTTCCTCGTACATTCCGTCTACACTCTTATCTGTTGTCGGCATATAGTCTGCCGGATTGTATTCTCCCTCTTCCGCCTTTCTGATCTGACGGATGTTCAACTGAAGATTTCCGTTATAATTGATCACATCTCCAAAAACTTCGATAAAGTCCTTCTCATCATAATCTGCGATTCCCTGGGAGTTCGGATCCCATACTTTTCCATCTAATGTTCCTGTTTTATCCTGAAGAATCAGATTATCATACGGCTTTCCATTTCTTGTCTCTGCGGAGCGTTTTCCTTTACAAAGATATACATTCCTGATTGTTTCTCCCTCGCATAATCCATCTATAAATCTCATTTTCTGCCTCTTTCACTTGTTATTCTTTACTTTCAATCGTAACATCAAATTTAATATCTACATATCCTTCAGATCCTCGGCGTTTCCCTTCCACTTTGATCTGATCTCCTACTTTCAGTGTCAACATCAGTTTACGGTAAGCACTCATGCTTACAATTTTCTCTCCATTCACAGAACAGATCACATCTCCACTCTGTATGCCCGCTGCCATTGCAGGTGAATCTGCTGCCACGTCAATCACATAGATTCCTGACGGCATGCCCTCTTCTTCCTGAATTCCACTTGTCACTGCTGTTCCTGACACACCGATATAAGGTACACTTGCACCGTTCGCTAACAGCTGGATAACCAACTTCAGATCTGAAATCGCATAAGCATTTGCGGTACGTATTCCCCGGTCTTTCCAAATATCAGAAGAAATCATTCCGATCACTTCTCCATCCAGATTGAATAAAATACCTGTTCCATCGGATGCACTGCTCATATCGGTCGCAATCACACTATACTCTCCGTCGCGTCCGATTTCTTTATAGTTTGACGAACTGACAATTCCGTAACCGCTTCCTCCGGCATAACCGAAAATATTTCCCAGTGCGAATATAACATCACCCTGTTCTGTCAGATTCGAATTGCCAAGTGATGCTACACTTGAAGCACTCCATGTGGCATCTGAAAGGCTTTTTTTATCTACCGCAAATATTGCAAATCCACTATTTTTATCCTTTTTTTTCAGGCTTGCCTTATATTCTGATTTATCTGAAAATGTAACGCACCACTCTTTTGCATCTTCGCAGATCGAAGCATAGGACAAAATCAGTATCTCCGGTCCGTTATCCGCAACAATCACACCAGATACGCTCTCATCAATTCCGGTCGCTTCTGCATTCCAGTTCTCCTGTTCTGCTCCTTTCGTAACAGATACCACACTCTTCTTCGCTGTCAGTGCTTTCTCATATGCTTTGGACATCATCTGTACATAACTGATCTCCTGCTGATCCTGCGCGTCATTCTGCTCTGTCGTGTCGCCACCTTCTGCTAAATCTTCCTCTGATTGATTGTCCTCCTGGATTGTCACAACTTGTGTCTTTTCAGGAAATAAATGCTGTGCAAGCGGGCGCAATGCAAAGAATCCCAGGCATGCAAAGCCTCCTAAAACCAGTCCGCATATTGCAATCCGGATGAGCTGTTTCATTCCTTGCTGTCTGCTGATCTTCTTTGGTTTTATCGTCTCTTCAAGAAATGCAAAAGATTCCTTTTCCTCTGACTGTTCTAAATTTTTCCCGTCAGGACCCTCTTCCGGAACCTGACCATTACTTTTCTTTTCTGACATTGACATGAACCTCATTCGTGACTGTTCACTTCCGTGTCAACTACAAAATCAACCGACACGGACATTTCCATTACTTAGTATAACTGATTCATATAGATTGTTCAATATCTATAAAAGCCTTTTATTTAATGAAATAATAAGGTACAATAAGACTCGGAAATAGTTATTGTTCACATGTATTGTGAACAGCTACATGATTAAAAAATTAGTATTAAGTTGAAATGACAGAGGAAAATAAATGAATCAAAAAACATTATTTAAACTGGAATATGATAAGATCATTGCTCTTCTTGAAAAAGAAGCGACATCTTTCCGCGGAGGACAGCTCTGCCGTCGTTTGAAGCCAATGACCGACCTTCATAAGATCAACACTTATCAGGAACAGACTGCTGCCGCTTATACACGAATCGTGCAAAAAGGACGTATCTCGTTTGGTGACGCTGCACCGGTTGAAGAGTCCATGAAGCGTCTGGAGATTGGTGGCTCACTCAGCAGCACAGAACTTCTCCGTATTTCCCGCCTGCTTGTAAATGCAGCCAGGGTAAAGGCCTACGGAAGACATGATACACAAGAGGACGCTTGCGACTGCCTGGATGAATATTTTAACCTGCTTGAACCACTGACACCACTTTCAAATGAAATCGACCGCTGTATTATCGGCGAAGATGAATACAGTGATGATGCCAGTTCCACACTGAAGCAAATTCGTCGAAGCATTAATAACATCAATGACAAAGTACACGCCACTTTAACTACACTGGTCAACGGTTCCCTTCGCACTTATCTGCAGGATGCAATCATTACCATGCGTGGAGACCGCTATTGTGTACCTGTTAAAGCGGAATATCGTGGACAGGTACAGGGACTCATTCACGATCAGTCTTCAACAGGTTCTACTCTTTTTATTGAACCTATGGCAATCGTAAAACTGAACAATGACTTAAAAGAACTTTATGCAAAGGAGCAGGAAGAGATTCAGGTGATTCTTGCGAATCTAAGTGAAGAAGCCGCACAATATATCGAGGAAATCCGTGCGGATTACCGTTCTCTGACGGATCTTGACTTCATTTTTGCACGAGGTGCTCTGGCAATGTCCATGCGCGCCAGCCGGCCGCTTCTGAATGAAGAGGGACGCATCCGTATCCGTGAGGGACGTCACCCACTGCTCGATCCGAAAAAAGTTGTTCCGATCACCGTGACACTTGGGGAAGACTTCACACTGCTGATCATCACCGGACCAAACACCGGCGGTAAAACTGTTTCTTTGAAAACGGTCGGCTTGTTCTGTCTGATGGGACAGTCCGGACTTCACATTCCTGCCGGAGACCGCAGTGAACTGGCTGTATTTCATCAGATTTATGCAGATATCGGAGATGAACAGAGTATTGAGCAGAGCCTTAGTACATTCTCTTCTCATATGACCAATATTGTCTCTTTCCTTAAGAAAGTAGATGAACGTTCGCTGGTTCTCTTTGATGAACTTGGAGCCGGTACAGATCCGACGGAAGGTGCCGCACTTGCAATTTCTATTCTGTCCCATCTTCACCAGAGAGGAATCCGTACAATGGCTACCACACACTACAGCGAGTTAAAAGTCTATGCACTTTCCACTCCGGGTGTGGAGAATGCCTGTTGTGAATTCGATGTAGAAAGTCTTCGTCCGACTTACCGTCTGCTGATCGGTATTCCTGGTAAAAGTAATGCATTTGCGATCTCCGGGAAGTTAGGTCTGCCGGATTATATTATTAAAGATGCAAAGAAACGACTCAGTGAACAGGACGTTTCCTTTGAAGATCTTCTCACTGATCTTGAGACAAGCAAACGTACGATTGAAAAGGAACAGGAAGAAATCGCACGATTGAAGAAAGAAGCGGAAGACCTGAAAGCCCAGGCGAAACAGCGCCAGGAGAAATTAGATGATCAGCGCGACCGCATTTTACGCGAGGCAAATGAAAAAGCAAACGCCATTCTGCGTGAAGCAAAAGAAGTTGCCGACAAGACGATCAAGGATTTCCGTAAATTCGGCAAGGAAAACATTTCTGCTGCAGAGATGGAAAAGGAACGTGAGAAGCTGCGTAAGAAGATCAAAGATACAGCATCTGCGTCTGCAATGAAAGCACAGAAACCAAAGAAAGAGCATAAAGCATCTGACTTCAAGCTCGGAGAATCCGTTAAAGTTCTCAGCATGAACCTGACAGGAACCGTAAGCTCTCTACCTGATGCCAAAGGGAATCTTACCGTACGTATGGGAATCCTCAGCTCCCAGGTCAACATCTCTGATCTGGAGATTATCGAGGAAGTCTCTCCGTATGCACCGAAGAAAATGAACCGTACTTCAAAAGGCAAAATTAAAATGGGAAAATCTCTTTCTGTCCGACCTGAGATCAATCTGCTCGGACGTACTGTTGATGAAGCCGTTGCTGAGCTGGATAAATACCTGGATGACGCAATCCTCGCTCACCTGAATACTGTCCGTGTAGTTCACGGAAAGGGAACCGGAGCACTCAGAAAGGGAATTCATGAATATCTGCGTCGTCAGAAACATGTAAAATCCTATCACCTTGCCGAATTCGGTGAAGGTGACGCTGGTGTAACAATTGTAGAACTTGGCTAATTATTTTAAACAGTTATCAACTACCTTATCATGGTTAATGGGGGAAAAAAGAATGTTTGGAAAACAGAAAATCCTAATCGTAGATGATGATGAGAATATCGCTGAACTGATTTCTCTTTATCTCACAAAAGAATGTTTTGATACAAAATTAGTATATGATGGAGAAGATGCGCTTGCAGCTTTTGACAGCTATCAGCCAAATCTGATCCTTCTTGATCTGATGCTTCCAGGAATTGACGGGTATCAGGTTTGTCGTGAGATTCGTTCCAAAGCTGCCACACCGATTATCATGCTTTCGGCAAAAAGTGAAGTATTTGACAAAGTTCTCGGACTGGAACTCGGAGCAGATGATTATATCATGAAGCCATTTGACCCTAAGGAAATGGTGGCCCGCGTAAGAGCTGTCTTGAGAAGATATCAGGTTGGACAACAGAATGATACTTCTGTTGAAAAAACAAAATGTGCAGAGTTTGACGGATTGACAATCAACCTTACAAACTACTCTGTTGTTTGTGACGGACATCCTGTTGATATGCCGCCAAAAGAATTAGAACTCCTTTACTGTCTTGCTGCATCACCGAATCAGGTATTCACAAGAGAGCAGCTCTTAGACCGTATCTGGGGCTATGAATATATCGGAGACACACGTACCGTTGATGTTCATATTAAACGTCTGCGTGAAAAAATTAAAGACCACCCTCACTGGAATATCAGTACTGTATGGGGAATTGGTTACAAATTTGAGACAAAATAGATTTAAATCATCGATCCTGGATACTGTAAACAGCATCTGGTGACCGATGAGTACTTAGGGAGAAATTATGAAAGCAGTTCTGCATTTAAAATTTATTGTACTTTATATTATTTTCGGGTTTCTGTGTGTTTTCACAACGGCAACATTAACCACAGAACTGATTACCGAACGTCTGGAAAAAGATACTTCGCAGACATTATACAGAGAAGCAACCATGATTGCAGATAATTATCTGCCTTCCTATTTTTCAAACGAATCTTCCAGCTGGGCTGTTCATTCTCAGTTATCTGCTATGAAGACGTATCTTAATTCTTCTCTGTGGTTTGTTGAAAAAGATGGTACAATGATCACCTCTGCCAACCTGAAGGATACTACTGCGCCACAATCCGTCAATAATTTTGATCCGGCCGAAATCGGGAGCAACCAGTACATGATTGGAACCTATCATAATTATTTTCAGGAAGATATGATTACTGTAATGGCTCCTGTCACACAGGGATTTTATACAAAGGGATATCTGATCATTCACAGCCCGGTCTCTCTGATCAACGAAAGATGCCGCACGCTGATGGTTCCGGTTTATATTTCTCTTGGAGTTATTTTCCTGTTGTCCTTCATCTTCCTGCTCGGGTTTCATTTCTTCGTCCATCGACCATTGTTGCTGATCACAGAAGCTGCAAAGCAATATGCCATGGGCAATCTGGATTACGAGATTCCGGTAAGCAGGCATGATGAGATCGGATATTTATCCGCATCACTGAATTATATGGCTACACAACTGAAAGACTCTGATGATTATCAGAAAAAGATCGTAGCAAATGTATCCCACGATTTCCGTTCTCCGTTGACTTCAATCAGGGGTTATGTAGAAGCAATGGCAGACGGAACAATCCCACCAGAGCTTCATGAGAAATACTTAAATATCATTCTCTTCGAAACGGAACGACTGACTGACCTGACAACGGATCTTCTTACTTTGAACGAATTTGATACAAAAGAGCTCCTGCTCAATAAAACTTCCTTTGATATTCAGGAGATGATCAAACATACTGCCCAGTCTTTCGAGGGTGTCTGTACTCAGAAGCATATATCCATTAAGCTCTTTCTACTGTCTGAACAGATTGATGTAATGGCTGACCGACGCAAAATCCAACAGGTTCTTTATAATCTTCTGGATAATGCGATCAAATTCAGTGAGAATGACTCTTCTATTACAGTAGAAGTAACAACAAAAAATGACAAAGTCTTTGTTTCTGTAAAGGATCATGGAATCGGAATCTCAAGAAAGGAAATCAATAAGATTTGGGAGCGTTTCTACAAATCAGATCTTTCCCGTGGAAAAGATAAGAAAGGAACCGGACTTGGACTTTCGATCGTAAAAGAAATCATACAGGCTCACGATGAACATATCAATGTAATCAGTACGGAAGGGATTGGCACCGAATTTATTTTTTCTTTAAGCAAAGCTTAAAGGACAACGTGAATAAAACAAAGAAAACATCAGGTTTTATACTTCATTCTGAAATTCAGAAATATAGAAGTAATAAAATCCTGATGTTTTTCTTTTGCCTGACAAGCTCTTTTCTTTTATGAAATTGTTCGATTTATTTTCAACTTATTCGTAAAGGAACGGTGTTATCGTATCGTCATTCATATTGTCTGCTGTCACCCACACATATCCTGTGTTGACCTCAGCTTCATTTCCAATCTCAAGAACTGTACGTGCCGCTGCAACTACTGTCGCATATCCCATTCCAAAAGGATTCTGCACAATAAGTCCATCCACCTTTCCATCTTTCAATGCATTGACCTGCTCTTTTCCTGCATCAAACCCTACTAATGTAATATGTTTTTCTGAATCAAACTGATCCAGCGTCTTAATTGCAAGCTGGGTTACTGTCTCGTTCGTAGCAATACATCCCTTTAAATCAGGATGTTTCTCCATATAATATTGAATTGCATCTTCATCACTCATCTTTGCCGCGCCATCGTTGACCTGCTGCATCTTCTCGGACAATTCATTGTCCGCTTCCTGTGCTGTCTCATTCGCACTTTCGTCTGCTGATGAAGAAGCCGCATTCGATGCTGCATCTGCAATTGTCTCGGAAGCATCACCTGTTCCTGTTGTCTCTTCCTTCTTTTCTCCTGCTTCTGCGGCTGCCAGTTCTTCTGGTGTTACCCCTACCTGTTCAGCCACAATCTGTTTCTTCAACATTTCCAGCTGATCCAGATAAATTGTCTCTGTAACAGTCACATTCGGATGATTTGCTGCAAGTTCATTTTTGATTTCTGCCTCACGCTCTTTCGCCGTATCTGATACTGTATCATGCACAAGCAGCAGAATTTCTCCACTGTCACCGATCTTCTCACAGAAATTCTTTGTTCCTGTTGTTACCGCTTCTATATTATTCGTTTTGCAAGTACTTTGGATATTCTGATAGCTGTTTCCCGAATCAAATGCTACGATCGGAATTCCATTCTCAATCGCAAGATCAAACTGGACGGAGCATGCGCTTGCATCTACACTGGAAATTGCGATCACATCCGGATAACGTGCAAGCTCTTCATCCAGAATATTCACCTGCTGATCGATATTATCATTCTCATCCGGTGCACTGTATAATACTTTTACCTTATCATTTCCTGAATAGCCCAGTGCTGTATTCAAGTCCGTTGCTGCCTGCTCTACCCCTGCCTTTACCTGATTCCAATATGGTGTTGAAGATGCCCTTCCGATTACAGAAATATAAGTTCCAGGTTCCAGATCCAGATTGTCTACCGATGCATATGCAGAAGATTTGATTGCATCCAGATTCGCCTGATATACCGGTGTTTCTGTCTTATCTCCTGTAAAAACCGGATCATCTGCTTTCTTTCCGCAGCCGGCTGCAAGTACCGTCATACAAAGTGCTGCCGCAATCGCTGCTCTTACATTTCGTTTCCGCATAACCTTCTCCTTCTTTTCATTTACACAATTTTATCTCTATGTTTTCTACTTTTTAACTCTCAATCCATTATGATACACGAATCCTTGAAAAATGGAAGAGATAATTTCTTAAAATCTCGTGAATTTTTGTTTTTTACTAATTTAGGATAGAAATCTTCTATTTTCCACGTTTATAAGTTCTATAAGACTAACTTATAAATTACTCAAATAAATACATCAAGAACTCTTGTATATTTCCCCATCTTGTATTAAAATGAGGATAACGAAAAGGGAAAAACCTATCGTAATCCAAAAAAGGAGGGTACATACAATGGCACACGTAATTAGTGATGAATGTGTAAGCTGTGGTACTTGCGAAGGCGAATGTCCAGTAGGCGCTATTTCTGAAGGAGATGGCAAATATGAGATCGATGCTGATGCTTGTGTAGATTGCGGAGCTTGTGAGGCTGCTTGTCCTACAGGCGCTATCTCTGAGGCATAATTTATAAGCGCTAAGTGATCACAAAACGCAGAAATCCTGCTCATCTGATTGATTCGATGTAGCAGGATTTCTTTTTTTGCCATAATTTGACGAACGATTAGCACTCCTTTCATAATTTCTCTATGCTATAATGAATGTAGCGAAATCAGAACAGTAATCGCAATGATTCTAACAGGAGGATAGAAAATCAATGGGTGAAGTCAGATTTATGATCTCTGAAGCTGCCAAGAAAGTTCAGGTAGAATCCCATGTCTTAAGGTACTGGGAAGATGAACTTCATATTCCTATCGGCCGCACAGAGATGGGACATCGATATTATACCCAAGATGATATCCAGCTCTTTTGCTGTATTAAAAAACTTAAGAATGAAGGGGTTCTGCTTCGCGATCTGAAGCCATTGATCCCAGAGTTGAAATCTACACGCCAGATAATGAGACACGCTGAAAACAAGGAAAAGAATGCCATTGCCAAAACACCCGCACCTGACCTGACATCTGAGTGCAAACCGGCCACCACCACTACTCCGGTCGAAGTCATCACAAATACCCAGCTGGAACATGTACGTTCACTCATCGGAGAGGTACTTACGGAAGTCGTTACTGAAAATAACAAAACATTAGAAAAAGAAATCAGCACTCAGGTCACCGCAGATGTCATACGTGAGATGGATTTTCTTTTCCAGGCAAAAGAACGGCAGGAAGAAGAACATTTCCGTAAACTGGACAGCCTGATTCGCCAGCAGCAGGCGACCCGAAGAGAAACTGTGAAGAATAGTCCGGTACTGAGATTCAAAAAAAGATTTACATAGCATTTCTTCGATTTCTAATTGCACACTGCACATACCGATAGATTTATTGGATTTGTATACCGAAAAAGGACAGGCTCTCCAACAAGTGCCTGTCCTTTTCTTTTTTACATCTCCTGATCCTGCTGACGCAGCTCGTTTCCAAAACGAGTGTACTGTGGCATCCACGCAAGACGCACGGTACCGATCGGGCCGTTTCTCTGTTTTGCGATAATAATTTCTGCAATGTTCTTATCTTCCGTGTCAGGATTATAATAATCATCACGATAGATAAACATACAGACATCGGCATCCTGCTCGATTGCTCCGGACTCACGTAGGTCTGAAAGCATTGGACGCTTATCTGTTCTCTGCTCAACCGCACGGCTCAGCTGTGACAGTGCAAGCACCGGCACATTCAATTCTCTGGCAAGACCTTTCAAAGAACGGGAGATCTCAGAAATCTCCTGCTGGCGGCTCTCATTCTTTCTTGAATTGCTTCCACTCATCAACTGTAAGTAATCGATAATGATCAGGTCAAGTCCCATCTCCAGCTTGTATTTTCTACACTTTGAGCGCATCTCTGAAATCGTAATACCTGACGTATCATCAATGATCATTCTTGATGATCCTATTGTTCCGGCTCCTTCGATCAACTTCTCCCAATCCGTATCTGACAGATTACCGGTTCTTAGTATCTGTGCATCCACATGAGACTCCAATGAGAACAAACGGTTTACCAACTGCTCTTTGGACATCTCGAGACTGAAGATTGCTACTGCTTTATTCTGACGAAATGCCACATGCTGTGCGATATTCAATACAAACGCTGTCTTACCCATAGAAGGACGGGCAGCGATCAGTACAAGGTCTGAGCGCTGCAGACCGGACAACTTATAATCAAGATCAATGAATCCTGTCGGAATTCCTGTTACTGTTCCTTTTGTCTTGGACGCACGCTCGATTACATCCAATGCATTGAGTACAACCTGCTTGATCGGTACATACTCTTCTGAATTCCCAGTCTCTGCAAGTGCAAAAACCTGCTTCTGTGCATCTTCCAGAATCTCCTCTAATGGCTGATTCTGCAGATAACAGGCATTTGCTGTCTCTTCATTTACTTTGATCAGGCGACGCATGATTGATTTTTCACGTACAATTTCAGCATAGCTCTTGATATTCGCAGAAGTCTGTGTTCCCATCAGCAAATCTCTTGCAAACTCCATGCTGCTGATCTCTGGCGGGACATCCTTTTCTTTCAAATATTCCTGCAAGGTGATCAGATCGACCGGTTTTCCCGCATGAAACAGTTCCACCATAGAATTAAACAAGATTCCATATGCTGTCTGATAAAAATCATCCCCTGATAATATCTCGGAGGCCACCGTAATGGCCTCCTTGTTCATCAGCATCGCACCGAGCACTGCCTGCTCAGCCTCCGCACTGTGCGGAGGAATTCGTTTCATTGCTGCTTCCATATCCATAAAGATTTCGTCTCCTTATGCTTCTTCCTGTACAACTACTTTCAGCTCTGCTGTAACCTGTGGATGAAGCTTTACAGACACGTTGTGTGTTCCGAGTGTCTTGATCGCTTCTTTTAACTGGATCTTCTTTTTATCAACATTAAGATTCAACTGTGCTTTTACTTCCTCTGCAATCTCTTTGCTTGATACAGAACCGAAAGTTCTTCCGCCTTCTCCAACTTTGATGTGTGTTACAATTTTAGCTTCTGCGATCTTAGCTGCAAGCTCTTTCGCTGCCTCCAGGTTCTCCTCCGCAACTTTTTTCTCGTTATTCTTCTGAAGCTTCAGATCATTCAGATTCTTTCCTGTTGCTTCCAGTCCAAGCTTCTTTGGAAGGATAAAGTTTCTAGCATATCCATCATTTACGTTTACGATCTCTCCTTTTTTTCCAAGAGATTTTACATCCTGTAATAAAATAACTTTCATTATCAAATATCTCCTTCTTCTATCATTTTATCAATAGTCTCTTTCAATGCACTGACTGCTTCATGCATATTCGTGTGGTCAAACTGTGCTCCCGCGGAATTAATATGACCGCCTCCACCGAGCTTCTCCGCGATAATCTGAACATTCACTTCATCGATAGAACGCGCGCTCATATAAATCTTATTTTCATATTCTGTCAATACAAAAGAAGCCTTTATTCCGCTAATATCCAACAATTCATTCGCCGCTTGTGCTGCAAGCACTGTAGGACTGTCAATATCGCTTGGGCATACTGCAATCGCATACTCCTTACGATAAACTTCTGCATTGCGGACTGCCTCAGCCTTTGCCTGATAAGATGCCATATCATCACGGAACATCTTACGTACCCGTGTAATATCTGCACCACATCTTCTCAAAAATGCTGCTGCTTCAAAGGTTCTCACACCTGTGCGGTTCATAAAGTTCCTCGTATCGATCATAATTCCGGCATACATGCACTCTGCTTCAAGTGCCGGGAATTTGATGTCATCTACCATATACTGTAGAACTTCTGCGATCATCTCGCAGGTGGAAGAAGAATACGGCTCCACATAAGAAAGTACCGCGTTCTCAATAATATTACTGCTCTGCCTGTGATGATCCAGCACTGCAATCATCTTTGATCTCTTCAAGAGTTCCGGACACTCTGTCATCTGTGGCTTGTTTGTATCTACCACAATGACCATTGCATTGTCATCCACATAATCCAATGCCTGTTCTGACGTAATAAAAATATCATCCTCATATGCAGGGCTCTCCAGAATCTCATCATACAACGGGCGAACAGATCCGGTAACTTCATTGATCACGATATGTGCCTTTTTCTCCAGACTTACTGCAGCACGGTAAATACCCATACATGCACCGAAAGAATCCGGGTCAGCAATCTTATGGCCCATAACAATAACTTTGTCTCTGGTCACAATAAACTCTCGAAGTGCCTCAGCCTTAACACGCGCCTTCACTCGTGTATTCTTCGCTGTCTGCTCCTTCTTACCACCAAAATACGTAATTCCGTTGCAGTCCTTAATAACTGCCTGATCCCCGCCTCTGGCAAGTGCAAGGTCGATTGCCACACGTGCATACTGGTAACTCAACGCATACGTTGCCGTATTCAATCCCAAACCAATACTCAGCGTTGCTGATCTTGAATTACCGATATTAACCTGTTTTACCTCTTCCAGAAGGGAAAACTTGTCTTCTTTCAGCTTTTTGTAAGCATCCTTTCGAAGTACGATAAAATACTTATCCTTCTCCAGTTTCTTTACGATACCATCTACGTCTCCGATATACTTATTGATCTTACGGTCGATCAATGCCACAAGAAGGGATTGTCTGACTTCCTCAACACTTTCCATGACCTCGTCATAGTTATCGATATAAATCAATCCGGCAATCATTCTCTGGTCTTCGTTCTCTCGGATGTAGGCATTCAGTTCTGTCACATCTCTTAAAGAAACTGCAACAAAATATTCCTGCTCTTCCGGAATCTGAAGCAACTCTTCTTTCTCACTGAATCCCTCCAATGATACTTTTCGAAGCTCTGCCTGATAACTTCTTTCACGATAAGTTACTTCCAATTCTACATGATCCACATCATTTTTTGGAAACACACCCGGATGTAATTCTGGAATCATACGGTTCAGATAACGTTCTTTTCTCTGACCCTCTGTCAGATTTAAAAAACAATCATTCTTCCACAGAATCCTCCCGTCTTCAAGCGCAATCGCATAGGGAATTGCCAGTTCTTTGAGCAGTCGGTTTTCAATACCTTTGTACTGTACTGAAAACTGGATCAGATCTGCCAGGATCAAAGATCTGTTATAGAAATACAGCGAAAAAGCGATTCCTACATATATAATTATGATCACTGACATCAAAAGTCCGGCTTTCTTGTCTACCATGTACACCCATACATCCATGCCAATCAAGAGAAGTGTCATGATCAGCGGCCATCGCATGTACATTCTGAGCTGTCCCTTCAGCTGCATTTTATTCCTTTTCATAACTAATACCTCACCTGGGACTACTATCAATCACCATCATCTGTGACTAATTACAATATAGCTAATCTATTATAGCATCTTTTCCCCTAAGATGCTATAGGTTGTATTATGCAAAAAACACGCAAAAATGAATTAGAAAAAGCAAAAAGATCGAATTTCTGAATTTCTCCAAAAATTCGATCTTGCTATTAGCTAATTATCTCAATTAGTCCTGAACGTAAGGCATAAGAGAAATGTGTCTAGCTCTCTTGATTGCTACTGTAAGAGCTCTCTGGTGCTTAGCACAGTTTCCTGTAATTCTTCTAGGAAGAATTTTTCCTCTTTCAGAAACATATTTTTTTAATTTTGCAACGTCCTTGTAATCGATTTCGTTGTTCTCTTTACCACAGAACACGCAAACTTTTTTTCTTCTACGAGCTGGGCCTCTTCTTTTGAATCCACCCTCTGGTCTGCTTCCTTTTTCGTAAGCCATGATGGTTATCTCCTTTCCGACTTAGTTAAACGGTAACTCCTCATCGATACCATCCGGGATATTCATGAAGCCATCACCTGCATCTGCACTAGGTGCCGGACTCGGTGCAGACTGACGCTGGAAACTTGCTCTGTTAGCTTCTGCCTCGGCTCTGCTCTCTGCAAACTCCTGCTCTTCCACGATCACTTCTGTTGTGTATACTTTCACACCATCTTTGTTCGTGTAGCTTCCTGTCTGGATACGTCCGGAAATAGAGACACGCATTCCCTGATGGAAATACTTCTCAGCAAACTCTGCGGAACGTCCGAATATAACACACGGAATAAAATCCGCTGTCGGCTCACCGTCTCTTCTGAATCTGCGATCTACAGCAAGTGTATATCTTGCAACCGCTGTAGCATTGTCTCCCTGTGAATATCTCACTTCTGGGTCTCTTGTTAACCGTCCTACTAAAACTACTTTATTCATATATACCTCTTTCCGCTTATGCTTCCTGTTTCACGCATAAATATCTGAGTACATTGTCCATAATGCGGATACGCTGCTCTACTTCAGCTGGAACTGTACTTTCAGCCTCGAAGTGGATGAAGTAATAAAATCCTTCTTTCATTTTCTGGATCTCGTAAGCGAATCTTCTCTTGCCCCACTCATCAACGTCTGTTACATTACCGCCGAAACGAGTGATCATTGCTTTCACTTTCTCGATTACTTCCGCTCTTGCTTCGTCTTCGAGTTTTGCGCTTACAACAACAGCTAATTCATACTTATTCATCTTATTTTACCTCCTTATGGTCTCTTGGCCCCCGGTTCCTCCCGGGAACAAGGAAATTGAATGACTGATTGGAATTGTTCCATCAGCATGTCACAGTTTCTTATAATACCATAAAGAATTTGTTGTTTCAAGCCTTTTTTGTAATTTGTCTTGTATTTTTTTCTATCAATTTTCTTGGCACCATAATCTGGTGCCCGCAGCCCATACATTTGAGACGGAAATCCGCTCCGACCCGGAGAATCTCCCACTCCTGACTTCCGCATGGATGCGGTTTCTTCATCTTAATAATGTCGCCTACATCAAATCTGTCTGCCATTCTAATTTTCTCCTCCGTCTGTCGCCGTCAATACTCCCTGCAAAAGGAATCTCTCATCTTCTCTTACATTGGTACAAGTTGAAAGACTGACAATCTGAGACTGCGCATTCACTTCTGTTCCTGTGTCATATGCTGAATCTTCTTTACACATTTTCAAATAACTCTCAAACGCTTCGTCTGTCGCATAAGTCAGATTATACTGATCTGCAGTATCCTTCACGACAGCTGCTGAAAACACGGTATAAGTCCTTGTTTTTCCATCCGGTGTATAAATATAGAAATTCGGATGTTCTTTATAGAAAGATTCTTCCTCATACTTTTTCAGCTGCGAAAACATTTCTCCGCCAACTTTCAGGTTATGTCCATAAATCATTGTATTTCTATCTGAAAAATCACTCTTATTTTTCATGTCCATGAAAATTGCACCCAGTTTATTATCATTTGCGGAAAACGTCTTTGTCAGATATTCTTTGTTATCTGCACTTTTTACAACCGGATAACTGATAATTGATGGTTCATCAAACCGGATCCAGGCTACCGTATCTGGATTTTCCTGCAAAAGCACATCAAAATCTACTTTAAATGTGTCTCCCGATACATCTCCCGGATCATCTGTTTGCTCCTGTACAGTGATTGCTTTATTTTTGAGCTTATCATACTCTTTTCCACCAGAATAATATGGCACCATTGTGCGTACCAGCTGATAAAGCGAAAATGCAAAAACACAGACTGCCACAACCAGGATCACCATTGTTACTTTGTCAAATAAACCGCTTTTTTTCTTTTGCCTGCTTCGTTTCTGCCGCTTTTCTAATCTGCGGCGCACCGGCTTCTTTCTATTTCTTCCCATTCTTTTTCCCTTCTCCAGCTACTAGAAACCAAGATTCTCATCTACAAGAATAATTTTGAAACGACCTTTCTGACGGCTGAATCTTGTCACAAGAATCTGACAACAGATACATTCCGGGCTCTTACAGTCAAAGCAGCTTCCAGCCTTGGAACATGGTGTGTCAATTCCAAAACGCTGTGCATTTACAGGTGCAGCTTCATTTCTTGCCCTGCTCATTGCATCTTCCTGTGTCTTTACAACTTTGTTCATACCAACAATTAGAAGTACATTCTTTGGTCCAAATGCATATGCTGCTACACGGTTTGCATTTCCATCAATATTGATGAACACTCCATCTTCACTCATCGCATTCACACTTCCAAGAAACCAGTCACAGGAAAATGCTGCTCTCGCGATTTCCTGCTTCTCTTCCGGTGTAGCTGCTTTATCTCTGTCACAGAAATTATAGTTTCCGGATTTTATCGCATCAATCAGACCGCATTCGTGTACAGAAGAGGCACCTCCCATATTGATCGTACTTCCTTCCGGAATCCACTCCAGTGCTTTCTGCACTGCTTCTTCCTTTGTCTCAGCATAATAAGCATCCATATTTCTGGATTCAAGTGCTTTCACCACACGTTCTCCAAGTACTTTGTTTCTTTTCTGTCTTACATCCATCTTAATTGCCTCGCTTTCATTTTGTGTTATCAACATGCAGTTTCATTTTTCGAAAAGTTATTCACAATTTGAATTGATTTTCCCCTGCTTTTTCAACAGTTCATGAATGGTATATGCCACCCCTAAGTCTTCATTTGACTTTGTAACATATTTTGAAACCCGCTTCACTTCCTCATCTGCATTTTCCATCGCGACAGTTGCGCCAAAATCCATAGACAACATAGAGTAATCGTTCAGGCTGTCTCCAAACACCATCACTTCCTCTTTTGTATAACCTAAAGATTCAATATATTCCTGAATCGCAGGTCCTTTCTCCGCTCCTTTTACCGTGATTTCCAGATTATTATAGAAGGAAGACGCAACTGCGAGTTCCGGATTCTGCATCAGTCTGCGCTTGATCTTATCAAGCATCTCCAGATCGCCTGTAAAAAGGAAAATCTTATGGATCATAATTCCCTGTTTCTCTAATTCGTCCACAGAATCGATTCGTCTTGAACTTGCCTTCACTCGCTTATAAAGTTCTGACTGCTCTATTTGGTCTCTGCACTCAGATAAATGGAACAACTGAATCTGACGAACAATACTCTCCTCTACTTCCTCCGGTGTTCCCACACGATACTCATAAGGTCCGGCACAATACAATACCGAGATTGGATATTCTTCCAATACCTTTGCCACCTCATTGCAGACCTCATATGTAAATCCTATGCTTTTTAGAATTTCACCCTTTGGGTTGCGTACCTCTGCGCCTGAGCCCACAATAAAATCACAGCCAAGATCCAGATCTTTTAATTCTTCCATTGCTCCATTATAACTTCTTCCGGTTGCTATCATAAAGCGGATTCCCGCCGCCTGTGCTTCACGGATCGCTTCTACTGTCTCCGGTGCTACTTTATGATTGTCTCCAAGAAGTGTTCCATCCATATCACTTGCTATTACTTTGATCATAATCCGCTTTCTCCTGTTAAAATTGTTACTGTTTTTACCTTTGTCTATGAGTATAACTGTTTTTTTCAAGCTGTGCAAGACACGTCTGTTGAAGTTAATCTATTGTTTTTAAAACCTTTACTGCTTTCACGATTTCTTCTTCCGAAGTCTGCCAGAGCGCATAATCTCCACGCTCTGACAATCCAAGTCCTATTCCTTCTTTTCTATATTTCATCGCACTGTCCACTACGATTTTTCCAGACATATGATAAGAAGTAATTCCAGTATATGGAAGAAGCTTTTCTATTGATTCTGCACCAATCCCACTTGCGGCAAGGATTTCTATTCTTCCTGCGCTTTTTTCCTGAAGTGCTTTCAGCATCTCTCTTCCTTCCCATGCTGTTTCCTTCTGTCCACTTGTCAGAATCGTATCAAATCCAAGTTCAATGGCTTCTTCGAGTGCTTTCATCGGATCTATGCAGACATCAAATGCACGGTGAAGCGCTTTCTCTTTATTTCCTGCTGCCTTAATAAGCTCTGCCATATGCTCTGTATCCAACGTACCATCCGGATTGAGCATTCCGATGACAACTCCATCAGCTCCCATCTCACAGTACATCTGAACTTCCTCTTTTAGCTGTTCAAACTCATACTGGTCATAACAATAATCTCCATATCTTGGACGAAGAAGAACTCTTGTCTTGATATTCGTATATTTTTTTACAAGATCAAATAATGCTTTTCCCGGAGTAAGTCCTCCGATCACAAGATTACTACAAAGCTCGATTCGGTCTGCGCCACCTTTCTGCGCATTGATCGCTGATTGTACACAATCTGTGCATGCTTCTAATATTGTTGTTTTCATCTGTTCTGTTTTCCTTCAATAATTAAATATTCTATATATTAGAAGAAGCTGCCGTTGGCAGCTTCTTCATGGTTCTTATCGTTTACTAAGAAGTCTCTCTGGACACAAGCTGCTATTAAGCGTTAACCGTATGTCAGTTAAGGACCTCTTACAGGCATTTTACAGGTACTTTGCTGCCTCTTCGTCACAGATCACTGTTACATGTGGATGGAACTGTAAGATACTTCCAGGTACCTTTGGTGTAACCGGTCCGTTTACTACTTCTTTCAGGATCTCTGCTTTATTCTCTCCGTTTACAAGAAGTACGATCTTCTTTGCACGCATAATTGTTCCGATCCCCATAGAAACAGCTTTTCTCGGCACATCTTCTTTCTTCTCAAAGAAACGCTTATTCGCTTCAATTGTGCTGTCTGTCAGGTCGATCTCACCTGTTACTTTTGTAAACTCATCTGCCGGCTCGTTGAATCCGATATGTCCATTGCATCCAAGTCCAAGCAGCTGGATTTCTACCTGTCCTGTCTTTGCCATCAGCTCTTCATATGCTTTTCCTGCCTCTCCAGCTTCAAATCCAACCCCATCCGGTACATGTACATTCTCTTTGTTGATATTTACATGATCGAAAAGATTGTCATTCATGAAATAATGATAGCTCTGATCATGCTCCGGTGCCAGCCCGATATACTCATCCAGGTTGAATGTAGTAACCTGAGAGAAATCAAGATCTCCCGCCTCATACATCTTAACAAGCTCTTTGTACAGACCAACCGGTGTAGATCCTGTTGCCATTCCAAGGATTGTCTTTGGATTCTCCATAATCTCTGCTGCAAACAATGTTGCCGCTGCCTTGCTCATCTCTTCATAATTCTTCTTTACAATTACTTCCATGTTTAATACCCTCTCATTTCATTATATTTATATCGAGTGCTTTGGAAGCCACCCCATATTTTCATAGATCAAATCTATTTGCTTCCTGCTTCAGTAAATATATTTTATAACTTCTTATTCCTTATGCGAGTTTACCATAGCTGATTGTCTGTACTAAATCAAACGCATCATTTAATACAACCATATCTGCATCTTTTCCAACTGCGATTGCACCCTTGGTCTCAAGTCCAAATTCCTTCGCCTGGTTTCCGGATGTCATCTTAACCGCTTCTTCAACAGTAGCTCCTGTAAATTCCATAACATTTTTAAATGCCTGAATGTATGTAAGGATACTTCCTGCGATCGTTCCGTCTTCCAGTTTTGCCATACCATCTTTTACGATTACGACCTGTCCGCCCAATTCGCTCTTTCCTTCCGGCATTCCTTTCGCACGCATAGAGTCTGTGATCAGCTCGATTCCATCATACCCTCTTACTTTGCATGCGAGTTTCACCATATCCGGTACAATATGCTTTCCGTCACAGATTAGCTCTGCGTGTATCCCTTCTGCCAGCATACCATATCCTGTTACCCCCGGCTCTCTGTGATTCAGTCCTCGCTGTGCATTGTAAAGATGAGTCACATGTGTTGCTCCGCTTGCATTCAATTCCCCGTATAATGCATTCGAATGTCCTGCGCTTAAGACAACTCCATTTTCCTTGCACCATGTCTCAAATGACGGATCAGCCTCTTCTGGTGCATAAGTAACAATACGGATCAGTCCACCACTGATCTCATTCCATTTTTCCAGTGTGTTTTCATCTGGTTTCTTAATATAAGAAGGATCTTGTGCTCCCTTAAACACAGTTGAGATAAATGGTCCCTCTACGTGGATTCCTTTGATCACCGGGTTCTTCTGTGCCGCATCATGAATATTCTGCATTGCTTTCTCGATGTTCTCATAGGTCTGAGTCATAGTTGTACAGAAGTAAGTTGTGATTCCCTCCTGCTTTGTCATCTGCTTAACCATCTCATCAATCTCATCCGGTGTAGCATCCATATTATCTTTTCCATAACCACCATGGCTATGAATATCGATAAATCCCGGAACCACCATCGTTCCAGCACAGTTCACCTCAAGATCATCTTCTTTCGGCTCAAATCCTGTCATATCTCCGACTTCTTCAATCTTCTCATCGAAGCGGATATAACCATTTTCAATCATACCATCCCCTGTATAGATCTTCTTTTCTTTGATCAGTTTCATGCTGTTCTACCTCGTTTTCTATTTTTTAGAACACAACTCTTACTTTTCTATTATCTCACAATACCACGCGATATTCCATCAATATTTCGTGATTTTTACATAATTTGTTAAAAAATAATCTGTTCGCTTTAACTAACCGCAAAACATGAAAAATACCGGGCAGCAACGTATTTTCCTCAAACTATTGACAATATCCGTCCAATTGCGGTAAATTAAATGTTATTGCGGGTTAAAAACGCCTTCAGTTATGATTTTGATACCTATGGATTGTATAAATGCTATGCCTTCTTACAATCCTGCCCGATATCATCATATAAAATAATATAAGGAAAGGATAAAAGAATATGAATTGGGAAATCATTACTTTTATTGCGTATTTCGCCATTTTGCTTGGCGTAGCGTTAGTATTTTACTTTAACGGTACCAATAAGAACTCCGAGGACTTCTTCCTTGGTGGAAGATCCATGGGACCTTGGGTAACAGCACTGTCCGCACAGGCATCCGATATGTCTGCATGGCTGCTGATGGGGCTTCCGGGATCGATCTTAGCTTTCGGTTTCGGACAGATGTGGATTGGTATTGGTCTTGCATTAGGTACAGCTGCCAACTGGATTCTGTGCGCAAAACGTCTGCGTACATTCTCTAAAGCTGCAGATGATGCGATCACATTACCACAGTATCTGACAAATCGTTTTGCAACAGACTCCAGATCACTGCAGTTGACATGTGCACTGATCTTCCTGTTTGCATATACCATTTATGTAGCATCTGCACTGGTAGCCGGTACTTCCGTATTTACAACTTTGTTCCCAACAGTTTCTCCTAAGATTGCTATGTTCGCATTCTTGCTGATCATTGTTGCCTACACTTTCTTTGGTGGCTTTACTGCTGTTTGCTGGACAGACTTCTTCCAGGGATTACTGATGATGCTTGCACTGATGCTTGTACCTCTTGTAGTCTGTATCGGTCACAGTGATCTGTTGGATCCTACTGCTCTTACTACGGTATATGAGTATACTGATGCCGCTACAGGCGCTGTAACACAGTGTGCTTTCGGAGGCGGTATCTTTGATGCCAGCTGGCAGGATATTGTCAGCGGACTTGGATGGGGATTAGGATACTTCGGTATGCCACATATCCTGGTACGTTTTATGTCTATCGAGAAACCATCCATGATCAAGAAATCTTCTATCGTAGCTATCGTATGGGTAATCATCTCACTGTTCTCTGCTGTTTTGATTGCTTACTTTGGAAGAATGGTTATGGGTGCGGAACTGCTTACTCAGGGAAATCAGAAACTTGTTTTCATTGCTATGGCCAGAAAGTTCTTCCCTGCCGGCATCTGTGGACTTCTGCTTGCAGCGATCATTGCCGCTTCAATCTCCACAGCAGATTCCCAGCTGTTGGTAGCATCCAGCTCCTTCACAGCGGATCTGTACAAGCCTTTCTTCAGAAAAAATGCTTCTGAAAAAGAGACACTGATGGTTGGACGTATCCTCGTACTGATCCTCTCCCTGATTGCTTTCGGTATCGCGAACTCCAAGGGAAGCGGTGCTCAGGCTATTATGGATATGGTTGAAAATGCATGGGGCGCTTTCGGTGCTTCCTTCGGACCTACAATCCTGCTGTCTCTGTTCTGGAAACGCTTTAACTACCAGGGCGCTGTAGCAGGTGTAATCTCCGGATTCGTTGTAGATCTTGGATGGCTGCTGACAGGAATGACAGATGCCACAGGTATCTTCGAGATCATCCCTGGATTCTTCGCAAGTCTTTTGATTGCTGTCGTTGTGGCTAATCTTACTGCCGAACCGAATGAAAAAGCTGTTGAGATTTTCGAGCAGGGAATCAAAGCTGAAACTGAATAAACTGCAAATGAATTATAAATGCGCAAAAACCAGTCGTAAATATTTACGGCTGATTTTTTGTGCGTTTATGATTCATATTTATCTTATTATATATTTCGTACCTCTTCCTCGCCCTTGGATATCTATAACACCTTTTTGTTCCATCTCTTTCAACAGCTTTGTCGTCTTTGATTTACCAAACGGTACATACGGTGTGATTTCACTCACTGGTTTCAGCATTGTTCGGCTAAGAATCCGATAAATCATCTTTTCATCCTCTGAAAGATTCATGTTCTTTGCAAATAATGGAAGTACAATCTTAATCGTATTCTCTGATACTTCAAATTCTGGTTTCATCAATCCTTCTTCATACAGTTGTTTTATTCGTGTGATTCCGGTTCCGAATATCTCAACAAAACCTAAACGATAAAATACATTGGCAAGATTCCGGTTTCTTAAAACAGAAAGTTTACCAGACAAATATTCTTCCCTTGTTATTCCGGATGGCAAACCTCCAGGAGAAATAACTTCAATCCTGTCATCAAACATCAATACCCTGATCTGTGCTTCTACATCCCAGGCCCTGTGAATCAATGCATTAGCAATCGCCTCTCTAAACGCAGCTTCCGGAATCTTCTCGACCTTTTTCCTTTCAATTCCTTGAATTACTTCATATTGATAATAATCTCTAAACACATTTACTGACTTATCATATTCTTCTAATACAGATATATTTTCAAATGTTGATCTTTTTTGAATGATACTGATATTTTCACCGAATTTTACCATATCAATTCCTGGAAAATGATTTTTATCTGCTAACAGCCCTGCTGCATTATTGTAACCATTGTCATTATCATATAAGTTCAGTGTTTTCAATGTATCCTTGCTAAAACTTTCAATCTGAATGTTTTCTGATAATTTGCGATGCAACACTTCAAAAGATAACTCCTGGTCTTTACATGTCAGTTCTTCAAATCTGATATTTTGCCCTTCTAAAATAAGTCTTGAAAATTCTAGTGTATCGACTTCTATCGTTGCTGTATCATTTCGTTTGTATGCTTTTGATTTGTATAAATACGGCTTTTGAAGTCCACTTTTTACAGTAAGTTTTATTGTCTGATCATTATTCTGTATCTCAAGTGTATAATTCGGTTGTGGAGAAATGCTGTCGTTTATTTTATTTTCAATATCCAGACACGATTGCTTAGCATCTGCTAACCCTTTGATCTTTCCATCGTCATCAATCCCAAAGACAATGGTTCCTCCATCATAATTCGAAAAGGCACTTACTGTTTTCAAAAAAGTATTTGTAATCGTTTCCTTGAATTCTAATGTTCGTGTTTCACGCATATCACCCACATCCTTTCCAATCCTATTGATTCTATTATATACAAAAACGTTCATAAAAACAATCGTAAATATTTACGACCGAATTTATGAACGTTTTTGTACTGAAAAAATATGTTTTATACACGTATAAATAGATTTACGCACAAAAAGAAGGGGCTTACATAAGCCCCTTCGACATTTGACCCCTGACTCACATCAGTGTTCAAATCATCCTTCAATTGCGATTGTTTTCTTTGTCTCAACTGGTTTTGCTTCTTTCTTCGGCACTGACAGTCTCAGAATACCATTCTCATATTTTGCTTTGATATCTTCCTGTGTAAGGTTCTCACCTACATAGAAGCTTCTCTGCATTGCTCCGGCATAACGCTCCTTACGGATGTATTTACCTTTCTTATCTTCCTCATCTTTGTCAAGACCTTTGGCTGCTGATACGGTCAAATAACCATTCTCAAGCTCTATGCCGATCTCGTCTTTCTTGAATCCCGGAAGATCAATATCTACTTCATATCCTGCGTCATGCTCACGGATATCTGTCTTCATCATGTTCTTAGCGTGTTTACCGTATAACGGATTCTTCTTTCCCCAAAAGTCCTGCTCAAACGGGAAGTTCATCCAATCATCATCAAATAAGTTTTCTCCAAAAATACTAGGCATCATCATAAGTCATTTCTCCTTTCAATGCTAACTAACTTTGTTGCCTTTTGTTTTGTTCTATTTATTATATAGCACGCAGTTTTCAGCCGAGTCAAGAGGTGAGTGCTAATTTTTTTAATTTTCCTCCTTCATTCTCTTTAACTCCGGCATCACAATTGCCAGCATTGTAATAAAACACAAACTTCCTCCGATTACATTTGATATCGGTTCTGCTAAAAACACACCTCTTGTTCCCATGTGAAATGTATATGGAAACAAATATGTTAATGGCACGACTATAAATACTTTTCTAAGTAACGAAAAGAAGATTGCCTGTTTCTTTTTATTTAATGATTTAAATACCGTCTGTCCAATATATTGCAGATCCATAAATATAAATGCTGCAAAATACAACTTCAATGCTTCTACTGCATCTATCAGTAATTCTTTATCCGAACTGAAAATTCCGATCAAAAATTCCGGTGCAAAAATAATCACACTCCACATGATTGCCGTATAAATAAGAATCATGCAAGTCATTACTCTAATTGCTTTTCTAACACGTTTTGGACGCTGTGCTCCATAATTGTAGCTTAAGATCGGAGAGCTTCCTTCATTCATAGCATAAATCGGTGTCTCTACCATCTGCCGGATGCTTGATACAATTGTCATCACTGATATATAAACATCTCCTCCGATACCTGACAGCACACTGTTACAACATATTGTTACTACACTATTTGTCAGCTGCATAATAAATCCTGCACTACCAAGACTCACGATATTTTTTGCATCTGTTCCACATACTTTCCATTCCGCCTTGGAGAGCATTTGAACTTTTATCTCCGATTTCTTTCTTAAAAAATAAAATACATATGCTGCTGATAAAGTCTGTGAAATAATCGTTGCAATTGCAGCTCCTTTTATTCCTAAATGCAATCCAAATATAAATAATGGATCTAAAATTAAATTGGAAACTGCTCCGATTGTTACAGACAGCATGCCTGATGTAGCATAACCTTGTGCATTAATAAACGGATTCATTCCTGTTGCAATCATGGATGGCACTGTTCCTATCAGATAAATCATCATATATGGATACGCATAAGATAGCCCTTCCTCTGATGCACCAAATAATACCAGTATCGGACTTGCAAACATCATGCCGATTACCGTCAATACCACTCCACAAATGCACATCATTGAAAATGATGTATTCATAATTGTTTCAGCTTTTTTTGTATTTCCTTTTCCTCTATTAATGGAAAATAAAGGGGCTCCGCCACTTCCGAACAAGTTACAGAATGCTGTGATAATCACAATAATTGGAAAACATAAGCCCACAGCTCCAAGTGCTGTTGTTCCGACTTTCGGAATTCTGGCAATGTAAATTCGATCCACGATATTATACAAAAGACTCAATATCTGTGCCACCAGCATCGGTAATGCCGCGCCTAAAATATTTCCTGTAATTGTTCCGTGTTCAAAATCAATTCGTTTCATACTTTCATTCCTTTTTTGCTTTCTTTCCCTGACTCCAAGTATAACACAAATTACTCTAACCGAAACCGGTAAAGTGCTCTATGCCAGAACCCCCATAACTTTGGCCAAACATGGTTTAGGGGTTGCCATCCTCCCTTCTTCCATGAGAGAACTCAACCCCTGTCTTTATGCTTATTTTATTAAGGATACGGAATAATGGTGCCTGACACCTTGTATCCAAATTATTTCTATATTTGTAAATTTGTTATCCCAACGCTACATCCAGCATCATCATAATACTGAATCCCACAGCAAAAAAGAGCGTTCCTATATTCGAATGCTTTCTCTGTGACATTTCCGGTATCATCTCTTCGATCACTACATAGAGCATCGCTCCGGCAGCAAAACTGAGTAAATAAGGAAGCGCCGGCAGAATCAACTGTGCCGCAGCCAGTGTCAGTACAGCTCCGATCGGCTCTACAACACCTGAAAGAACTCCGCCGAGAAATGCCTTGCTTTTCTTTTCTCCTTCTGCCCGAAGTGGCAGGGAGATAATCGCTCCTTCCGGAAAGTTCTGAATCGCAATACCAAGTGATAACGCAAATGCACTTGCCGCTGTAATCTGCATATTTCCAGCCAGAAAACCTGCGTATATTACACCGACAGCCATACCTTCCGGAATGTTATGCAGAGTCACCGCCAACACCATCATTGTTGTACGTCCCAACTGACTTCTCGATCCCTCAGCCTGGTCACTATTCATATGAAGATGCGGAATGATATGATCCAATGCCAATAGAAAAAGATTGCCCAGCCAGAATCCGATAAATGCCGGAAGAAAAGAAAATGCACCCAGATTTTCTGATTGCTCGATTGCCGGAATCAGAAGACTCCAGACGGATGCCGCAACCATCACCCCTGCTGCAAATCCTGTCAGCGCCCGCTGCACCTTATCACTAAGTGTCTCCTTCATAAGAAATACACACGCAGCTCCTAATGATGTTCCGAAAAACGGAATTAAAATTCCCCAAAATACTTTCATAATCTGCCCCTTTCTTATTTTCTATACTTTTTGTTGGAAAACTTATTTTTATTATCCCTAGTAAAATAGTAGGGTTTCTTATTTAAGATTATAGAGCTGCCCCTCTTATTATGCAAGTATTATCGTTTGCAGCCTGATTTTGGACATGAAAAAAGGAGCTTTCGCTCCTCTTTTCACTTCACCTGAGATTCCAAAACCGGAATCAGATTATCCTTCAATTGCGATGGTCTTCTTTGTCTCGACTGGTTTTGCTTCCTTCTTCGGCACGGACAGTCTCAGAATACCATTCTCATATTTTGCTTTGATGTCTTCCTGTGTTACATACTCGCCAACATAGAAGCTTCTCTGCATTGCTCCGGCATAACGCTCCTTACGGATGTATTTACCTTTCTTATCTTCCTCATCTTTGTCAAGACCTTTGGCTGCTGATACGGTCAAATAACCATTCTCAAGCTCTATGCCGATCTCGTCTTTCTTGAATCCCGGAAGATCAATATCTACTTCATATCCTGCGTCATGCTCACGGATATCTGTCTTCATCATGTTCTTAGCGTGTTTACCGTATAACGGATTCTTCTTTCCCCAAAAGTCCTGCTCAAACGGGAAGTTCATCCAATCATCATCAAATAAGTTTTCTCCAAAAATACTAGGCATCATCATAAGTCATTTCTCCTTTCAATGCTAACTAACTTTGTTGCCTTTTGTGAGAAGATCTCACAATTTATATAAGCTGCTTTCGCAGTTGTTGTCAGAACATTCGGAGGATTCAGAAGTTCATTTCTTTTCTTTTTCTCTGCTTTCCTTTGTTCTACTTATTATATAGCACGCAGTTTTTAGCCAGGTCAAGATATGAGTGCTAATTTTTTTGTGAAGATTTTGTGAACGCTACGAGCCATGCAAAATGGTGAAAAAAACGCCCTGCAAGTTTCTTCTACAGTAAAGCAACTTTCACATATTGCTTATGAACCAGTATCCCTCTACCTCTGCACTCTTCCACTTCCATCACTGTTCATAAGTGCCAGTACTTCTTTTTCCGTCGTATAATTGATGTCCCCAGGCATCGTATGTTTAATCGCAGATGCTGCAATGGCAAATTCCAGTGCATCCGGAATACTCATTTTAGAAAGATATCCATGTAGAAATCCTGCTGCGAAGGAATCACCTCCACCTACGCGGTCAACAATATGAAGTGGATACGAACTTCCTGTATAGAGTCCTTCTTCGCTGCATACTGCTGCTGATAATGTATTATCAGAAGCACTGATACTTTTTCTCAATGTCGTGATCAGGCACTTCAACTGATATTTTTCCAACACTTTTTTCATATTTTCTTCATTTACACAGATACTATAATCTCCGTCAATCAGATCCACTCCCAGAACTGAATATCCGAGACATTTTGCTGCATCTCTTGCATTTCCAAAACAGATGTCTACATACTTCATCATTTCTGCAAGAGATTTCTGCTTTCCTTCAATATCTTCTGTCCAAAGTCTCGCTCTGTAATTCAAATCAAAAGATGTCGTAACTCCATACTTTTTTGCTTTTTTCAAAGCTTCTAGTGTAAGTAACGATGTATCCTTACTAAGGACCGGGGTGATTCCTGATACATGAAATAAATCTGCATTTTTAAATACGCTTTCAAAATTAAATTCTTCTGCCTTTGCCTCTGTAATCGCAGAATCCTGTCTGTCATATATGACGCTTGACGGACGGACAGATGCTCCGTTTTCAAGAAAATAAATTCCCAGACGCTTTCCTCCTCGAGCAATCTGTGAGCAATCTACGCCGACTTTCTGCAGCTGTCCAATTGCAGCATCACCAAGCGGATGATCTGGAAGTTTGGAAAGAAATACAGCCTGATGGCCAAATTGCGCAAGTGATGCTGCGACATTTGCCTCTGCACCTCCATAACAGATATCAAATAACTGTGCCTGTCCAAATCTCTGATTTCCGGGAGGAGAAAGTCTCAACATGATTTCTCCAAGTGTAACAACCTTTGCCATGATTTCTCCTCCTATTTTAATTTCTTCCTTGCCTCTGAAACGAGTTCTACCGCTTCACGGACCAGTTTTTCAATTTCATCATATTTTCCTTCACAGATCAGATCCTTTTTCACCATCCAGCTTCCGCCGCATGCAAGAATTGCCGGACACTCTAAATAACTACTTACATTCTTTGGATTGATCCCTCCTGTCGGCATGAATCTTATATTAGAATACGGAGCTGAAATTGCTTTAATATAATTCAGTCCACCTGCCGGTTCTGCCGGGAAAAATTTCACAACACTAAGCCCAAACTCCATAGCCACTTCTACATCACTTGGTGTAGAACATCCGGGAATGATTGGAATTCCTCGTTTCACACAATAATCTACGACTGTAGGATTTAAGCCCGGGCTGACAATGAATTTTGCTCCCGCTTCAACTGCTCTGTTTACCTGATCTGTTGTAAGTACAGTTCCGGCACCAACAAGCATCTGAGGATATTTTTCCGACATCACACGGATAGCCTCTTCTGCTGCTTCTGTTCTGAATGTAACTTCGGCACATGGAATTCCACCATCACACAAAGCTTTCGCAAGCGGAGCAGCATCTTCTGCCTGATCCAGAACAACAACCGGTATAATTCCTATTTCTTTAATTTTTAAATAAATATTCTCCATCTTCTATAATCTCCTCTATCTATATACAACAGCCGGCAGAATTACTTATCCTGCCGGCTTCATTTATAAGTTAAAATTGGAAATACATTTCTGCATTATCATGGCAGACTCTCTTAATCATCTGTTTCAGATATTCCATATCTTTTGGATATTCACCATTTTCTACCCATGAACCGATCTTGTTGCATAGAATTCTCCGAAAGTATTCATGTCTTGGAAATGACAAAAAGCTTCTGGAATCGGTAAGCATTCCTATAAAATTTGCAATCATTCCGGTATCTGCCAGCGCATCCATCTGATATTCCATACCACGCTTATGATCGCAGAACCACCAGGCTGTTCCAAGCTGTACTTTTCCACGGATTCCATCGGAATTGCTTTGATAATTTCCTGCCATAGCGGCAAGCATCGGTCCATCTTTCGGATTCAGATAATACAGAATTGTTCTCGGAAGACTATCTGTAACATCCATAGAATCTAGCAGCCCTGCAAGTTGCGGTGCATAGTTGAAATCATTCAGGCTGTCACACCCGATATCTTCACCCAGTTTTTCATATAATCTAGTAGAAGTATTCCGTAGCGCACCAATATGAAGCTGCATTACAAGAGAGCGCTCTGCATACATCTGACCAAGATTCTTTAAAACAAAACCTCGAAATGCAGCTGCTTCATTATTTGTGATTGGAGTATTGCCTAATGCCTTCGTATAAATGTATGCTACTCCCTCAAGTGTCGTATCCGGACGATAGAAATCCTTTTCCAGACTATGATCCGTTACATGACATCCTTTTTCCACGAAATAATCCAGTCTTTTCTCAAGGGCCTCAAACAGTCCGTGTAATGTTGTAATATCAGTTTTTGCAACTTCCCCAAGATGTGTAATATAGTTTGAAAATCCTGGATTTTCAATATCCAGTACAGAGCCCGGGCGAAATGTCGGGAGCACTTTAAATCCAAGTGTCTCGTCCTGTGCCAAAAGCTTATGATATTTCAGATCATCCGCCGGATCATCTGTTGTGCAAAGCACTTCTACATTCTGCATCCGAAGAAGATTTCTAACGGAATGATCCGGTCTTTGCAACTGTTCTTTTCCAATCTGCCAGATTTTCTCTGCTGTAGCCGGTGAAAGTGTTTCATCAATATTAAAATATCTTTTCATTTCCAAATGTGTCCAGTGATATAGTGGATTTCCTATACTGTTCTGCACAGTCTCTGCCCATGAAAGAAACTTTTCATAAGGATCTCCATCTCCTGTAACTAATTTTTCTGGTACACCATTGGCACGCATCCCTCGCCATTTATAATGATCTCCACCGAGCCATACCTGTGTCAGATTCTCGTAACACTGGTCTTCATAGATTTCTTTTGGACTCAGATGGTTATGAAAATCAATGATTGGCATAGTCTCTGCTGCATTGTGATAAAGCTCCTTTGCTGTCTCATTCGTCAGTAAGAAGTCGTCATGAATAAATGATTTCATTAAAGAGCCTCCATTTATTTTTCCCATACATATTTTTTCAAAGTTTCTCTGACTGCACCAGTTCCCTGTAGCATCTCTTCGAAATAACCACATACCTTTTCTGCAAGCCCTACTTCGTAAAGGTCCACACCAAAGATCTTCTTGTCCTTCAAAATCGGACGTATTATTTCTTCTATCTCAGCAGTTTCACCAAGCTGTATCTTAGAAAATACCAGGCTCAGGCTCTGCAACATCGGATCCGGACTAAGTTCGAATGCATTTCCATTATCATCCACAGCAAGCAGATAGCGAAGCCATCCTGCAAACACAAGTGGAATCAGCTTCAAGTCTGAAGTTTTCAACTCTTCTGATTTTTCATATGCTTTGATTGTCTCACCAAAACGGATGGAAAGTTTTTGTGAAGTATCTGTCGCAATTCGCTGTGGTGTATCCGGCATAAATGGATTTGGAATTCGGATTTTTAAAACTGTATTAATAAAATCCTTTGGGTTAATAATCTTAGGATCTGTCACAACCGGAAGCCCTTCTTTGTATCCGATTACTTCAACCAGTTGTCTAAGATCTTCATCTTTCATCTCATCGGCAATAAGCTGGAAATCCAGCAGACATCCAAATACTGCAAGAGCAGTGTGAAGTGGATTTAAGCAGGTACATACTTTCATACGCTCAACTTTATCTACTGTCTCACGATCTGTAAAAATCAGTCCGCCCTTTTCAAGTGCAGGTCTTCCATTCGGAAATGCATCTTCAATTACGAGATACTCACATTCTTCTGCATTCACGAACGGTGCAACATAAGTGTTTTTTGAAGTGATAATCGGAGCCACTTCTTCCACACCATCGTTCTGAAGTACTTCTTCCACAGAGGCATTTGGACGTGGTGTGATCTTATCAATCATAGACCATGGAAAAGATACTTCCTTTGGGTTGGAAACATATTCCACAAATTCCTGTGAAACAGACTTGTTAGAAGCCCATCCCCTTGCAAATGTGAGGATGGCAGTACTCAGCTTGTCTCCATTATGAGAACAGTTGTCAGTACTTACAAATGCGATTGGTTTTCTTCCGTTTTCAAAACGTGTATAGAGAAGAGACGCTACTTTTCCCATGTAGCTGCATGGTTTTTCCGGTCCATTCTCAATATCTTTCTTTACATCCGGAACAACCTCTCCATGTCTGTCAGTCACACTGTAACCTTTTTCTGTAATAGTAAATGTTGCCATCTGAAGGGAATCGGAAGCAAAGATTTCTTTTAGTCTTCCAAAAGCGTTTTCATTTTCACTGTCTAGTGCAAGAGACTCAACGACACTTCCCGTTACACTCTTTTCCATTGTTCCATCTGCTTTTAAAGTTACAAGGATAGAATAATCGTCATGCGGATGGTTCATCTTCTCAATAATCTCATAATCATATCCTTCTGCCACAATAAGTCCGCGCTCAAGCGCACCTGCATCCAACAAGTTCTGGACTACGTTTGCATGGAATGCGCGGAAAATATTTCCTGCACCAAAATGTATCCAGAACGGATTTTTCTTTGTAGCATCTGCAACCTTTTCACGATTGTATTTAGGAAGCTGATAACCTTTCTCTTCCCATAAAGCATGATCTTTAAGACCTTCCTTATACAGCTTCATGCCTTTTCTCCTCCTTTGTGATTGCTTCCCACAACCCATTAAGATAAGTTGCCCCGAGTGCACGGTCATATAGACCATATCCTGGCATTGCCTTTTCTCCCCAGATCATTCTTCCGTGATCCGGGCGGATCGGTCCGTCAAATCCGATATCATAGAGTGCTTTCATGATCTCAAACATATCGAAGGAGCCATCTGATGAGAGATGTGCAGCTTCTTCAAAATTCGTCGGTGTATGGAACTTCAGATTACGCACATGTGCAAAGTGAATTCTTCCCTTTAAGGAACGAATCATATCCGGAAGATTATTTTCACGATTTGTTCCATAAGAACCGGAACAGAATGTAACACCATTGTGCGGATTGTCAACCATATGCATCATGCGAAGAATATTTTCCTTGTTAATAATGATACGAGGCAGTCCGAACACACTCCATGCAGGATCATCTGGATGGATTGCCATGTAAATATCATATTTATTACATACAGGCATGATACGCTCAAGAAAATACTTCAGATTTTCAAAGAGCTTTTCATCGTCAATATCTTTATACATTGCAAACAGTTCTTTGATATGTTCCATACGCTCTGGCTCCCAGCCCGGCATCACTGTGCCATTCATATCGGAAGCAATCGAGCCAAACATGTCTTCTGGATTCAGTGCATCAACAGCTTCCTGTGTATAAGCGAGAACTGTTGATCCATCCGGTCGCTTACGGGCAAGCTCTGTTCTCGTCCAGTCAAAAACAGGCATGAAATTATAACATACCAGATGGATATCCTCTTTTCCAAGATTCTCCAGTGTCTCAATGTAGTTGTCAATATATTTATCTCTGTCTGCACTTCCTGTCTTGATTGCATCATGTACATTCACACTCTCAATACCTGAAATATGGAGTCCTGCCGCTTCTACTTCATCTTTCAATGCACGAATACGTTCCCTGCTCCATACCTCTCCCGGATCTGTGTCATACAATGTTGTGATAACTCCTGTCACTCCCGGTATCTGACGAATCTGCTCCAATGTAACAGTATCAAATTTTGATCCATACCATCTAAGGGTCATTTCCATAACTCTGATCATCCTTTCTATAATGCCTGCGGATTTCTCGCGATCGCATCTGTTAGTTTTCTTTCTTAATTCCCTGCAAAATGCGGTTCACCTGTTTAATGCTTTCATCGTCTGCACCCGATTGCTTGAGCAGACTTATGAGTGTCATGCGTCCCATCATTCTCTGCAGTCCCGGATTGTCTTTTACTGCATCTGCCACATCTCCGCGGTCAGAAGCTCCTTTTGCCATCATTTCATCAATGATTGCACCTGCTTTTGGATTTGCTTTAATCTCTGCTAATTTATCATTGATTGAAAAACATTCCGGATCTAACTCATCTGCATCAAACCAGTTCGTAACCGGACTACGTTTTATAAAAATGTAATCTTGGTTTTCTTCTTCCACTTTTTTCACTGTAATGCTGTCTGTACAAGAATCTGCAATTGCAGTAATCTTATGCTCACCTGAGATTGGCACATTGAATTTGAAAATTGTTTTTCCTGTCTGTGTCTCAAATTCTTTTCCATCTACAACCAATGTTATTTTGGACTGGTTGGAATATACTTTCACTTCCGTTACATCTTCTGTACGGTCTACATAGCGTTTTCCACATAAATGTACGAATGGTTCTTTCTTATTCCATGCTGCTTTATACAGATAAAATGCATCTTTTTTTGTCTTGCGGTCAATTGTCACAAGACCTTTCTGGTTTTCTCCATGTTTGCCGCCTTCATCTCTTCCATCTGCTGCAAAATCAAATAGATTCCATACATGTGTTGCCCATAACCACGGACGTTTTTCAATCATCTGAAGGATGTGTTCATGGTATACTGCCTGATAGCTTTCTGTATAATCGCCTTTCTCCGGTACCGCTGCCTGATACTGTGGATTCGCATCTGCACCATATTCAGAAAATCCAATCACTCTGTCCGGATATTTTTCGTGATATTCATCAAAGAATTCATCGTTCTGCTCCAATTCTCCAAGATACCATCCGAAATACAAGTTATAACTATTGATATCCGGAATCTCCAGAATCGGGGAATCCGTCTCGAGCATAAATACATTTGCCATTGTAGTAAGACGCGTGCTGTCCAGTCTGTGACACAGATTATTCAATAATCTGTGGTTTTCCAAAAGGTCATCATCTACCGCACTGGCAGCTGTGATTTCATTGGAAAGTCCCCAACAGATAATGGATGGATGATTGTAATTCTGTACCACCAGTTCTTCCATCTGGGAAAGTGTATTTGCACGTCCATTTTTCATGTGCATTGTAATATACGGTATCTCTGCCCATACAATCAGTCCATTTTCATCGCACAGATCATAAAATTCTTGTGCGTGCTGGTAATGCGCCAAACGAAGTGTTGTGGCTCCGATTTCTTTTATGATTTCCATATCCTTTTTGTGATGTTCAATCGTAAGTGCATTTCCAACCCCTTTGAAATCCTGATGTCTGGAAACACCACGAAGCAGATAAGGATGTCCATTTAAAAAGAAACCTTTCTGTGGATCTATATAATATTTGCGACATCCAAAACGAGTGCTAACGATGTCTCCATTTTCCATAAATGCTTTTGCGGTATAGAGATATGGATCATCCACTCCATCCCAGAGATGTACATTTTCAATCACAAATTCTGCCTTTGCACGTCCATCTTCTAACGAAGCATTTATTTTCTCCTGATTTACTTCAAAGGTAACCATATCTGCGTCACCACATACCCAGGCCTCAACTGTCACAACAGCTTTCTTTTCTTCCAAATTAACAACCGGTGTTACTTTGATTCCCTGTGAACCGCAGTAAGCAAGCTCAAAATGTGTTTCCGGAACAATGATTAAATTTACATCACGGTAGAGTCCACCATAAAATGTAAAGTCTGCTGTCTGAGGATATACTGTCGTATTGTTCGAGTTATCAACAGAAACAACCAGTGTATTCTCTTCTTCCAGTCTTTCTGTGATTTCTACACGAAACGTAGAATATCCGCCTTCATGACGGGATATTTTTTCTCCATTCAAATAAATTTCTGCTGTCATTGCAGCTCCACAAAATTCGAGATAGGCTTTATCTGTTTCATTCTTTTCCGGTTTTGCAAATTTTTTAACATACCAGCAGGTTCCACGATGATAATCATTTCCGCCATCCTGTCCGTCAACCGCATTCCAGGTATGTGGGAGAGCAATGCTCTCCCCTTCTCCCTTTGCTGCTTCCACTTCGTCAGCCGCATTTTTTATAAATTTCCAATTATCATTAAATGATACGATATTTCTCATATTTTCTAATTCCCTTCTGTCTTTGCCGCATTCTTTTTATTTTCAATACGCTTCTGTACAGCAATCATTTCTTCTTTGCCGAGCTTACAGAACTTCATAGCGATTAGTGTACAAATCCATCCTAAGATTGGAAGTCCAAATGTGATGAACATTGTCAGCCATAAAATCTGCGGTGTACAGGTTTCTCCCGGCTGTGGCATTGTCTCCGTATAACCAATCACAGCAACTGCCCCCGCTGCAATCAATGCGCTGACAGAAGAAATAATTTTGTCCAGGAAACTATAAACACCTGTGACAACTGCTGGAATATAACGACCGCTGCGGTCAAGCTCATAGTCGATGATATCTGACATAAACGATGTATTTGCTGTTGAAACACACATCATTGCGCCATTTTTACAGAATGTAAGTAAAACATAAACAATCGTCATGGCGCCCATCTGTGCAATCTTACTTGGGTCGATTGCTACAAAGAACAGAAACATCACAACAGATACACCAACGCTGATTTTTGTCCATGTAACGATTGTTCTCTGGCTTCCAACCTTTCCGGCATACTTTGCGCCTACTGCTGCAAAGATGATAGATGGAACCATTCCTATTACTGTAAGAATAGAAGAAAGTCCCATATTGCCAATTATAATACCGTAGAGCATTGTTGTGATAACTGCCTGTGTTGCTGTCTGCTGTGCCAGCTTATCAGAAGCTGCGGATACAATATAGCACTGAAGTGGACGATTATCCTTCAATACTTCAATCATATCTTTTACTTTCAGTGGTTCTTTCTTTTCCTGAAAATCAACAAAATTTTCTGGTTTGTCATATTCTGAAACTGCGATGCATACAAGAATTACTCCGATTCCTGCAATTACAAGACAAAGCTTACATGCTGCTGCCAGAAATTCAAGATTATATGTTCCACCGAATTTTGGAAGTAGAACTGCATTTAATACAATACTTAAAATCATCGGTGTCATATAGTTCACAATTGTTGTCCATACACCTACTGTCGGGCGCTGCTTCGGATCGTTTGTAAGAAGCGGCGGGATTGTCTGTGCTGTCATATTTGCCAATGTGTAACCAATAACATAAAATACATACAGAATGACAAATACTGCAACTCCAAATCCTTTTCCTGCTGTCCAGTCATACATTGCCAGAAGTGCAATTGCCTCAATAATAAAACCACTGATTAACAGAATACGGATTTTTCCGTATTTCGTATTTACTCTGTCATATACAAATGCCAGCATCGGATCTGTAATCGCATCCAGGATACGTGTACTTGTCAGTATTACTCCGACTGCTACTGTAGCAATTCCGAATCCAACGCTTGCTGCATAGCTTGCCATACCGATTAACTGGTAGATTCCCATTCCTACCAGACCATTGCAGGCATACAAAAGAATCTGCCATAATTTTGCGCGTCTATACTGAACGCCATCGATCTCACTCTGTGTTCGTTTTTTTGTTTTCGCCATAATTTTTCTCTCCCTTGTCCTCCATACATCTATTCGTTCTTTGATGTGTTTTCTTCATGATGTTACTATAGAATAATTTTGTATATTATACTGTTCACAAATTCACAAAGATGTTCTGTAATTCATGCATATTTCATAATAGTATGAATTTCAAAACATTTTACCAAAAAATTGAACATTGAAGGTACTTTCCTAATATAGAAAAAGCAAATGAAACAGACACATCCTAATGATGTGCTGTTTCATTTGCGGTATATTTTCCGATATTCTGTTGGAGACATTCCTGTCATTTTCTGGAAACAGGTATAGAAATAGCTTCTCGTACTAAATGCAAGTTCATCACTGATTCCCTGAATCGTCTTTTCTGTACTGGACAGAAGGCTTTTTGCCCTCTCAATCTTATTCTTCTGAACATATTCCTTCACACTATTGCCAATTTCTTTTTTAAACTTATGTGAAAAATAATATTCTGTATATCCTGTATTATTTGCGAGATCTGCAATCGAAATTTCTTCTGTCAGATGATTCTTTATATATTCACACGCATTTCTCATCAAATTAGAAACAGACGGATTATTCTTCATTTCCTGTACACGACTAACATAATCATCCAACATCTCTGAACATAATCTGTTCGTATCTGCCATTGATTTGCAGCACTCAATTTTCTTGGCATAATAGTCATTCAGATCATACGCAATATCTGGAGACAACCCTCCATAAATACATGATCTGGAACATAAAGTTAGTAAAACAAGACAATTATTCTTGTGGCTGCGGAGTGCATCTCCAATATTCGCCTTTACACCATGGCTTAAGGTATATGATTTTTGAAGCACTTCTTTGTACTTCAGATTTCCATCTGCCAGCATCTGGCAGAAAAGCTGTTCATTCGCCCATATTCCGGCATGAGAAGTACTTTTTACAGCAACTTTCTCTTGTCCGGATGGATTGTTTGACAAAAAAACGACCTCATTCATTGCAATCCTCTGTTGATTCAGACAATAATGAAGCATTACTGCATACTGTATCACAATATTAGAAGGGACTGTCGGGATTTTTTCAAAAATTGACAGTATTGCAATACGCAGTTTTACAGACAATTCATAAGAATCCAGTTTTTTCTGGAGAAGCAGATGATCATTCTGTCCACAAAAAACCGGACCGACTATGTGGATTCTGACCGGATTTCCATTTTCCAGTTGAAACCCGGCAATCCACATAAGACTGGCATCTGTTTCCAGCACAACTGGAACATATTTTTTTTCAGACAAATGTTGGAAGAGCAAGTCTTTAAAATTCACAAACTCAAAGAAATCGCAGGAAAACAAAGCATTCTCCCAATCTGTTTCCAACAGATTAAAATCCAGATCAAAGCTCCAATGATGCAGTTCATAATTGCAATTAATCAATTCCAGAAAGAAAGAAATCTTATCCTTTGTCTCCATACTACTTTTCTCCTTTGTATTATTCAAAATATGGTGCAAGAAGTTTTCTGTCATTATCGCAATTACAGCGTATAACTGCACCTTCCAATAATTCTGGCTGGTTGCAGACAGAATATAAGATAAACCGGCTCAGAGAAGATTTCAATGCAAGTTTATCTCCTTCTGTCGACTCAAAAAGCACCTCCTGTTCACACTTTGTCACATCTTCCAGAAATGTTTTCAGATTAATTGTATTTTTAAATGGAAACACATATTCCATAAAATGCCCTCCCTTATCTACCTGAAAGATCCAAGATATGTAAGACTCTTTTTCGGTATTCTTGTCTGTGTAGAACGGTCCACTGCAATAAGACCAAATGTCATAGAATATCCTTTCTGCCACTCAAAATTATCCAGCAAACTCCAATGGAAGTACCCTTTTACCGGAATGCCATCCTGAATACAGTTTTGAACACCCTCAAGTGCTTTTTCGATAAACGCAACTCGTCTGCTGTCATCATCTGTCGCAATTCCATTCTCTGTCACAAGCAGCGTTCCTTTAAAATTCTCTGCAACCTTGCGAATTACATGTTCAAGTGCTTCCGGATAAACTTCATAGTTCATCTGGGTAAGTTCAGCTCCTTCCGGAGAAGGCATTCCACCTTCCGGTCCAAATAAAGAACGGGTATAATTCTGTACTCCAAGAAAATCATCATTCTGAATATATGGAAGATAATGTGTGAATTCATTTTCCCATTCTTCTTCAGCAAAAGGCTCTCCTCCTGCCTGGACAGCCTGCATATCATGAAGACTTAAAGTAAGTCCCACCTGAATCTGCGGTGCCAGTTCTCTAATTACTTCTTTTGCAGCCTGATGTGCTTTCATGACAAGAATATCACTCTCCACAGAACGCACTGAAGTAAAATTGGCAACTTTTTCTACGCCAAATACTTTTTTATTTTCTTCTGCTGCTTCCTTCTGCTCCTCCATCATTTTCTGTAAATTAATACCAACCTGAACTGTACCATCTGCATCATCTTTGCCGGCAGTTTCCTGCGCTTTTGCCATCTGTGCCATCATCTGGCGTTTATAGCGTTCGGCAATTGCTGTAATCTGCAGTCCCATATTTGCTTCGTTGATTGTGCAAATATAATTAATCTCATCTCCCAGTTTTTCAATCACATAGCGTGTATAACGTGCAAAATCATCAATTGTAGTTTCTGCTTCCCAGCCACCTTTACTAATCAGCCATATCGGGCTTGAAAAATGATGCAATGTAACAACCGGCTCTACCCCATATTTTCTACAACATCTGATTACGCTGCGGTAATGTTCAACTGCCTCTTTGCTGAAAACACCTTCTTCCGGCTCAATCCTCGCCCATTCCAGTGAGAAACGATAAGCATTCAATCCCGCCTCTGCCATTAATTTAATATCTTCTTCGTAACGATTGTAATGATCCACTGCATCCAGAGAAGGCTCTACATAACTTGTATGTTCCATATGTTCCATTGCCCAGCAGTCACTATTTGTGTTGTTTCCCTCTACCTGGTGTGCTGCTGTCGATGCCCCGAGTAAAAATTCTTTTGGAAAATGTGTCATTTAAATATCCTCCTTAATTCTTTATTATTTCACATATCGCATGAATGACAACAATGTATATTCTGTATAATTTTCATATTCATAATAAATCTTTCTGCTACTTCTTGTGTTAAATAATTAAGGATAATGTTCGTTTTTTCGTTAAATACAATCTGTATAACGAATTATAATACATTTACACGAAATTAAGAACACAAAATTATAAAATTTGTTGTATTCTTAATAAAAATAGGAAAGAAGGATTAAGATGGCAATAAGAGCAGTACAACAGATTATGCTTGGAAGCGTGACAAAAAACGAAAAAGAAACACTAGAAACATTAAACCGAATAAAAAAAGCCGGCTATGATGGGATTGAGTTGAACGGATTTATGATCCGGCCCACTTCATTTCTGGTTCGTATAATGACAAAGATGGCCGGAATGCCTGTCGGAAAAGGTGGCAATTATGACTGGGCTTCCCTTGTAAAACAAGCAGGGCTTCAGGTTGTCAGTGTCCATGAAGATCTTGGAACTATTCAGCGTGAATCTGACACTGTGATTACCGAAGCAAAAAATTTCGGTACTGACAAAGTTGTTATCACAGGAATGTACCGCTTTGATTATTCAGACAAAAACACTGTATTAAAACTTGCGCGTGATTTAAATGAAGCCGGTAAAACGCTTAAACAATCTGGAATCCACCTGCTTTATCACAATCATAACTGTGAATTTCGTAAAGTGGAGTCTGAGAAAACAGCCTATGACCTTCTGTTCGAAAATACAGATCCCGATCTGGTCGGATTCGAGTTTGATTCCTACTGGCCTACAGAAGCCGGCATATCTGCCATTTCACTTATGAAAAAATTAGGCAGCCGCATGAAATTATACCATATTAATGATCGTGGAACGAGACTGGAAGGAGCATCCATGACACCAATTTTAAAATCTGACAGTATGGAACTTGGCTATGGTAATATGAATTTGAAAGAGCTTGTAACACAGGCGTTGCGTGTAAATGTGGATGCCATTATTCTTGAGAGTCATAAAAACTGGATTGATAAATCTCCTTTAAGATCTTTGGAAGTCAGTTCTGAATTTATGAACCGTGAAATACAAGGACTTTCCTAATATAAAAAAAGCTGGTGCTTCAAACGTTTTTTACGTTGAACGCACCGGCTTCTTTTCTTTTATTACTCACGAATCTCAGGATGTTTCCATGTTGATACATTCATGTGACCTGCCGATAATGCTCCGTCTACAGGAATGGCTGCTCCTGTGATATAACGTGACAAATCACTTGCAAGGAAAAGTGCCAGATATCCACATTCTTCTGGGTTTCCAATCCGTCCTGCCGGACAGTCCTTTGCAAAAAATGCCATTGCCTGCTCCGGAGCATTTCCAAAGATAGACGTCTTCGTATATCCAGGACAGATTGCATTTACAGTAATTCCATATGGGGCATAGTCGAGTGCTGCTGCTTTCGTCATGCCAACAACTCCATGCTTTGTTGCTGTATAAAGAGCCTGTCCTCGCTGTGGGATAAGACCTGCAATGGATGCCACATTGATTAGAAATCCACCCTGACTGTGGGATTTAAAGATTGCTTCTGCCGCATATTTCATTCCGGCGAATACACCTTTACTATTGAGTTCAAAGATTTTGTCATACTCTTCCATCTCATATTCATGCAATGGACGGCCTCCTTGCCCGATTCCTGCATTATTCACAATTCCATCCAGCTTTCCATAATGCTCTACTGTTCTATCAATCAAATTTCTAACCTGACTGTTCTCACTGCAGTCCATCTGTACAAATATTGCATCTCCACCATTCGCACAGATTTTATCTGCTACTGCCTGTCCCTGTTCTATATTTATATCTGCACAGACTACTTTCATTCTATTTTCTCCGAAAATCTTTGCAACTGCCTCCCCAATTCCGCTGCCCGCTCCTGTAACAATTGCTACTTTTCCATTTACGCTTGAAAAATCCATCTTTCTTCTTTCCTTCCTTTATTCTGTGGATTACTGCTTTTTGTTTCTGTAATCCATCACCTGTTTTCTGATAATAGAATAAGAGATGTATATAAACTCAACATAAACTTTTGCTTATAAATATACAAAAAATGATGTTCCTTTTCCTGCTCTGCTCTCCACACGTATAGAACCGCCTGACAATTCGACAATTCTTTTTACAATGGACAATCCAAGTCCAAAGCCCGATGTTTCATGCGAGTCATCCCCCTGATAATAACGTTCAAAAATATGACTCACTATATCATCATCCATTCCCTGTCCCTCATCTTTTACTTCAATCCAGATGCCTTCTTCTGTCTTTCTTCCATTAATAAATACCGTTGTATGTTCCGATGAATACTTTCTGGCATTGTCTAGCAGATTCGTCCAGACTTCATCCAGTAACTCTTCGTTTCCGAAATACCATATCTCTGGAAGATTCACTTCCAGACTGATGTATTTTGTTTCAAAAGCCGGCAACTGCAGAATTGCACAATTCCTTATCTGGGAATCCAGCCGATATTTTTCTTTCTTCTGAATTAGCTCCATATTTTCAAGTTTGGAAAGTAACAGGGTATTCTGGGATAATTGGGATAAACGCCCTGCTTCTTTTGCCATAATATTCAGATATTCTTTTTCCTCTTTTTTTGGGAGCTCATTTACTGCCAAATATTCTGCCATTCCTTTTACAGAGTTAATCGGTGTCTTAAATTCATGGGAAAAATCTTTCATAAACTGCTTCTGCTGCTCATCTGCATTTTTCAGTTCTTTTACCATGCGATTAAAGTTTTCGTAAATTGCTTTATACTCACCTGAATACTTTAATGATAATTCTACATCCAGATTTCCTTTTGCGACCTCATCCAGTCCATTGATCAGTTTTTCCATTCTCCGATACAACATAGCAGAAACAACAGCAAGAACAACGCCACACAGATTTCCCATGGTCTGATAGATTGCAACGCTCCATACTAAAAAATTGTCACTTTTTATATCAAAATAATAATAACGTATAGCCACCGTGACCAGATAGGATGCAACTGCAAAAACATTGACGATAATCCCCAGTCCGACAGCCCAGCGAATTGTACCGATCCGCCTTCTTCCTTCACTTACCATATCTTATTTCTCCTCGATATCCAAGTCCACGTACTGTAACAATTTCAAATTCCTGATAAGAAGCAAACCGCTTCCGCAGACGGTTGATATGCGTTCTTACAGTTGTTTCATCAGAATCTGTTTCATATCCCCAAATGTCATCCAGCAATTGTGTTGTAGTAAATACTTTCTTCGGATAGGACAGAAGTTTAAATAACAAATCAAATTCTTTTTTGGGAAGTGTGATACGTTCTTCCCCACAGCTTACTGTATTGTCATCTTCGCTTATTATCAAATCGCCAATTGTAATTTTCTTTTCCAGATGAATCTGTGATCTTCTCAGAAGTGCACGTACTCTCCACTGAAGTTCTTCGTAATGCACAGGTTTTGTCATATAATCATCAATACCGATTGCGAATCCATTCTTCTTATCTTCCCATTCTTTTTTTGCTGTCAGCATAAGAATCGGAGTTGTTTTATTCATCAGCCGAAATTGTTTTACAAATTCATATCCGTCCATCTTCGGCATCATCACATCTGCAATGACCAGATCTGCTTTCTGATGTTCCAGCTTCTCCAGTGCTTCTACTCCATTGGATGCCTCCACTACATTGTATTCATTTTTCAAATGTAATTTTGTAACCAACCTTGTACTGTAATCATCTTCAATCACTAACACGGTAATCATAATTCCTAACCCCTTATTAAAAATGTAGCCTGATACCAGATATTTCTGATACCAGGCTATATTTCTTGTTACACGACCTGTTTTGCTCTTTCTTTTAAATGCTTTTTTGTCAGAAAGCCGACACGATGGTATCTAAAATCCTGCGTGTACACCGCTGAAGTTCATTCAACGTCAGCGGATATTCCACTTTGCCTTCTTTTGCATTGACAGATTTCACAATATCATCTACATCATTCTGTGAACCTGGCATAATCAAGTCATTTCCTGCCTTGATGCAGCCTGCAAAACTGGAATTTCTGTTCATCACAGTTTATAGCTTCCTGCTGTCAAGATCCTTTTTCTTCCATCCGGCAGTGTAACTTCTGCCTCTGTATTGGACGGAATCTCAATTTCATATATTGGTTTATCATTCTTATATTTCCATCCACTGACAATTCTTCCCACTGGTGATTGATAACTTGCTTTTGCATATCCCAGTTGTGGATTCGGCTGTGGTGTTATACTGATTTTTCCTTCATTTAGAGAAATCCCACAAACTCCGGAGAAAAGCCAGCCAGTCACAGCACCGTAAGAATAATGGTTCAATGATTCCTTCACTTCTCCTTTTTCATTGATTCCGTCCCAGGTTTCCCAGATTGTCGTAGCCCCCTTTTTCACTGCATATAACCAGCCAGGCTTCGTGTCCTGCAAAAGCAGTCTGTACGCTGTTTCTATATATCCATACTGCGCCAATACCGGACAAAGGGATGGTGTTGATAAGAATCCGGTATTCAAATGATAATCATTTTTTACTACCAGTGCATTCAGTTCCTCTGCTGCCTGCTTTTTCTCTTCTTCTGTCAGAAGGTTAAAAGAGATTGCACGTACATATTCTGCTTGTCTGTCAGAACTGATTTTTCCATCCTTCAGAGCAATATGCCGGAATGCTTTCTTTGCCATTTGCGCTGTTTTTCTATATGCGGAAGCATCTTCCTCTTTTCCAAGAATAGATGCAATCTCTGAAAGCATTTCTCCAGATTTTGCGAAATACGCAGTTGCCACTTTTCCCTGTGGAGTACGCATTGCATTCGTACTTTCCACATCCGGCTCGCACCACTCACCATAATCAATTCCTGTCTCGATCGTGTATCTGCGGTATGGATTTCTCTTTAACAGCTTCATTGGATTCTTCGGCTTCTGCTTTGCACGTTCTTCAAGAAAGTGATACCACTTTTGCATCATCTCATAGTTTTCTTCAAGAATTCTCTTATCCTGATATCTCTTATAAAGGACATACGGAACAATAATACATGCATCTCCCCATCCGACAGAACCAGCCAACAATTTTGAAAAGAAACTTGGATTATTATTCTTCGGTGCAATATTCGCTACCTTTCCATCCTCATACTGGTTAATTCTACATTCATCCAGCCATTTACGGATTACCGGATAACAGTCTTCAAGATAAATTCCTGTATCCGCAAATACACCCATGTCTCCTGTCCAGGCTGCGCGCTCTCTTGTTGGACAGTCTGTCGGTGCATCACAGAAATTAGACTTCTGACTCCAGATACTGTTCTTAACTAACTGATTGACATCTTCATTGGAACAGGTAAATGTTCCAAGCTGTTCCATCTTTGAATATACCGCAATGGAAGTGAATTTGGCATCGGACAAATTAATCTCTGTTTCAACCAGTGCATAACGGAATCCCCATATTGTAAATTTGGATTTGTAATGATTTTCTCCTTCTTTACAAGTATAAACAACCTGCTGTTTTGTTCCACCTTCTTTATGACGTTTTCTATCCTGAAAATTTTCTGTCGTGAAATTTCCATTTTCATCTAAAGTTTCTCCGTGTGTCAGGACAATTTTATCACCTGCATGGGCATTTACTGTAAATTCAATATAACCCGCAAGATTCTGTCCATAATCAATCACGATTTCACCATTTGGTGTTTTTATAATCTTTCCTTCAAAATGCTCACACTCTACGATTGGTACGCAGTTTGAACATACAAAATTTTCCACGCCAAAGTCTTCCACTTTCACTTCATGATAATCATCTGGCTCTTCCATCGTGGCATCGATTACTTCGCCCTGCTGCATATCATTTTCCCGGATTGGTCCAGACTGAGAAGCCTTCCAGCTCTCATCCGAGATACATACTGGCTTTCCGTCAACTTCGAGCTGGAAATAAAGTGCAATATCTTCTCCATACAGATTTCTGTCTCCATCAACACCTGAACAACTACGGTACCAGCCATCTCCCAGAATCACCTGCACTTCGTTTTCTCCTTCGTGTACCAGTCCAGATACATCGTAAGTCTGATATGCCAACCTTTTATCATAAGTATAGGTACCCGGTGCCAGCACAAAATTTCCTACTCTTTTTCCATTGATTGAAGCTTCATATAACCCATGACAAGTAATGTAAAGTCTTGCTCTACCTGCTTTTTCAAGGAAAAATGAAGTTTTCAGACAGCTTGCCGGCTTGTGCACTTTCGGATCACAGACCAGTTCCGGATTGATCCATTTTGCCACAAACTGATTTTTTTCAAGAATTCCCAGCTCAAAGACTCCTTCCTTACTCCATTCTCCTTCTTTTCCGTTTTCGTCCCAAAGACGTACTTTCCAGGAAATGTTCTGTCTGCTTTCTGCTTCTTTCCCGAATGTAGTATGCATCTCATCTGACTCTTTTTTCCCACTGTTCCAAACCACTTTTCCATCAGATACTGCCTCAATCTCATAAGCTGTCTGCTTTTTTCCCTCTTCACAGTTCCAGGAAAGATATGGCGTCCGGATATCAATTCCGATTGGATCTACTAAATGTTCTGTTCTTAAATTTACTGCTTTCATCTATGCTTCTAATGCTCCTTTACAGTCTGACAACCTGTCCTTTTGTAATTCCATTTTCATTGTAAGAATCTACTCGCACAAAATACTCTTGTGCTTTCACAAGTGCCCCGATTCTTTTCTTTATCACATGATTCTTTTTTGCCTGTACATCTTCTGTATCACGGTAAATCTGATAACTGTGATACAGTTTATTCTCTTCATGTCCCCAGAGAATATTATAACCAATGGCATCCTTCTTTCCTTCAATCGTAAGAAGAAGATCCAGCCGGTCTTCACTTCTTTTCGCTGTGAACTCCGGTACCTCTGCTTTTTCTCCATCCCCCAGACCAAATACACGTACCCCGGAGATGCATGGTGCCACATCATATGGAATCTCAAGGATTGTAAGACGCAGGAAACGTACCTGGATTCCATTTTCCCTAACAATAAAATCATGTGGAAGATCTGTCACTGCCTCTGATTTATCCTCAATTGTAAAATATTCAATTCCATCTGTTGAGCCTTCAAACTTCCATCTTGTACACAACTCTCGCTCTTCAATATATCTCGGCTGTGTAACAGAGCCCTGTATTTTTCCCGGTGAAGTAATCGGAAGATCATCATCTGCAAAATTAATCTGGACGGCTCTTACGTCCATTACCTGCTCCAGATCCACCTCAAGCCACTGTCCGCTTTCTGCTGTCTTTGCCCTCCACCAGGTCTGAGAATCCTCATCTACTGTTTGCTCTGCGCCCTTTCCCTCTTCGTTGGAAGAACATTTCACAGGTTTCGCATAACTAAGGAGATACCAGTCCGGCTCTTTCCACGGATCATTGCATCCCTCTGCTACAGCTCTTGGCCAGTCTCCATAATTCTGATTGCAGAACAATTCCCCATCTGCATCAAAGCCGGCCGGCCAGATACCTACACGCCGCTCAAACTGGTGGTTTACACTGATTCTCATCGTTGAAGTGTGCCAGAGATTTCCTTCTTTATCCCACATAGTTGAACCATGTCCTGCTCCCGGCATAAATCCACCCGGATGATAGGAAAACGGATTATTCTTTGCAAGTTCAAATGGGCCAAGCGGTGAATCTGACATATAGACACCATCTGCATAGACATTATACTCAGCCCCCGGACATGCATACTGAAGGTAATATTTTCCATTCTGCTTATCCATCCACGCTCCTTCAATAAATGCTCTTCTTGTAAACATTCCCCGAATCTGTGGAATCATCTGTTTTGGTATCTGATCTACGCTAATTCCGTTCTGCTTCACAAATTCTTGGAACATCATCTCCACTTCTTCCTCGCTTTTCGGAAATTCACAATGATCCACGCCCATCCGTTCATAACCTCTTTCATAGGCATTACCAGATAAAAGGTCAATCCGTTCTGTCTTTGGAACCATCGTAACCGGATCCAGCTCGACACCCCAGACCGATGTAATATTAGAACATCCCCAATAAAAATATACTCTTCCGTCTTCATCAAAGAATAAATTCGGATCCCAGAAATCAAACGTTCCTGGAATTTCCTCATATGGTCCGTTTATAATATCTTTTGTTCTGTAATAATTACAGTTTTCTCCTTTTTTGGATGCACAGAAATAGACATAATCTCCACATACCCTTGCATCCGGTGCATAATCATAAAGAGGCAGATTATCCGGTAATCTGTAAGACTCCCAGTTCACCATATCCTCTGATACCCATACGCTAAGATTCATTGACGCGAAGATATAATATTTTCCCTGAAATAAAATCATAGAAGGATCCGCCGCTTCCCTGTCAATTTGTAATTTCCCGTGGGAGCGTGGATCCATATTGAATTGATAGCGATACGGAACGTTAATTGGATTACAATAATATTTCATATATGTTTCCTCCTGGAGAATAAAATTTCCGATAAGTAATCTTACTGTAATTGTAATTCTACTTTATCTTATTTCTTGCTGCGTTCCGTTTTTCGCTAAGATGTTTATTTTTTTGTTAAATATTTTGTTGTATCAGTAATAATCATTTTTGAACATTTTTTTCTACGTCACTCTTTTTCCTCTTTCAGCACAATTTTACGACATTTCATAATAATGTGCGTAAATTCCGCCTTTTGCCAGCAGTTCTTCGTGTGTTCCACGCTCTGCGATTCCTGTATCAGCCACTACCAATATCTCATCTGCATTACGGACAGTTGATAATCTATGTGCGATCGTAATCGTGGTTCTATCTTTTGCCAGCTCATCCAGACTCTTCTGAATAAATCTCTCACTCTCATTATCCAGCGCACTGGTAGCCTCATCTAAAATTAAAATGGAAGGGTTCTTTAAAAATACTCTTGCAATCGAAATTCTCTGTTTCTGCCCTCCTGATAATCTTGTTCCACGTTCTCCTACAAAAGTTTCATAACCATCCGGCAATTCCATAATAAAATCATGGATATTCGCCCTCTTTGCTGCAGCTATGATTTCTTCCATCGACGCACCCGGCTTTCCATATGCAATGTTATCACGAATACTTCCGCAGAATAAGTAGACATCCTGCTGTACCAGCCCTATCTGGCTACGCAGACTCTTTAAAGTCAGTTCTCTTACATCTTTTCCATCAATTGTAATACGTCCGCCGGTCACATCATAGAACCTCGGAAGCAGTGAACAGATTGTTGTCTTTCCACTTCCCGATGGTCCAACAAGCGCAATTGATTTTCCTGCCGGAATATCAATAGACACATCCGCAAGTACTAAAGTATCGTCATCACTATAATGAAAAGAAACGTCTTCATAACGTACATGACCTTTAATATTCTCCAACGGCTTTGCATCCTTAGCATCTACAATTTCTGGTTCTGTTTCAACTACATCTAAAAATCTTCTAAATCCAGACAATCCTTTCTGCATCATCTCTGTTAACTCCACCAGAATCTGGATCGGACTGATAAAGATTCCGATATATAAAGCATACATCGCAAGATCACCTGCCTCCATCTGTCCATGTGCAATCAGCCATCCGCCAAATACAAGTGTCATCAGATACATCATTCCCTGGAAGAATAGATTTCCACTCATAAAACTGCCCATACAACGATAATTGGCATCTTTTGAAATCAAAAATCCCTGATTACTCTTTTTAAACTTCTCCCGCTCAATATCTTCATTTGCAAAAGACTGCACTACACGAATTCCCGCTAATGTATCCTGCAGGCTTGAGTTCAAATCCCCAATCTTACGTCTGTTGTCCATAAATGTTGCCTGCATCTTGCGGTTCTGTCCATAAGAAAAAATCACCATAAATACTACCAGTATCAAAAGAGGAATTGCCAGTTTCCAGTTGATCAGGAACAAAAATACAAAAGAGCCGATGATCTTTATTAATGAAATAAATAAATTTTCCGGTCCATGATGTGCAAACTCTGAAATATCAAAAAGATCTGACACCAGTTTACTCATCATCTGTCCAGAATTATTCTTATTGTAATAAGAAAATGATAATTTCTCATAATGATCAAACAACTGCTGACGCATGTCACTCTCCATACGCGCCCCCATCATATGCCCCTGGTAGCTGACATAATATTTACATCCTGTCTGAATCAAATACATTACAAACAAAATCACTGCCATCGGCAATAAAGCTTGCAGGATTGCGGCAGAACTCTCCGTAAATAAAGTCTTCGTTAGTATCCGCAAAATCTGCGGAAATGCCAGGTCCACCAGACTGATTACAGCAGCACAGATCAAATCCAGAAAAAATACCCCTTTGTACAGTCCATAATATTGAATAAATTTTTTTAATGTATGCATATCAATCTCCATTTCTTTTTAATTATTCCATTATATTATAGCACAAGGAGAGTCGATTGGGGACAGTAGACCAAATGGTCCCCTAAATGGTCTCCTATTTAATACACTCCATAATTATCTTCTCGCATCTGTCATATCCAAGCTGGGAACTATTCAGGCACAATGTATAGTTGTCAGCTTTTCCCCACTTCTGGTTTGTATAAAAATTGTAATTTGCCATACGTCTTTTGTCTATATCTGCCATCATTTTGACAGCTTTCTGCTCTTCTACATTGTATAAGCGAGTGATACGCTGTATTTTTTCCGGTGTGTCTCCATGAATAAACACATTCAGCACATCATCCCTGTCTTTCAGAATATAATCCGCATTTCTTCCGATAATCACGCAAGGTTCCTTATCAGCCAATTCCAAAATAACATTTCTCTGTGCCTCATATACTATATCTTCTACGGACTTTCCTGTAATATCACGTCCGGCAAATGCATAGGAAAATAAACCTTTTTGGGGAGATAATTCTGCATTGTCCTGAATATATTCCGGAGATAGCCCAGACTTTTCTGCAATCTCATTAATAATATTTTTATCATAATAAGCAATTCCAAGTTTCTTTGCTACTTCCTCTCCGATAAATCGTCCGCCACTTCCGAATTCTCTGCTGATTGTAATAATTCTTTTTGTCATCTATAATTCCTCCCTAACTTAAAGTATTAACTTTGTTTTTTCTGATTTTCTTTAATAATACATATCCCACAAAACATGCAATTACTTCTGTAATTGGAAATGCCCACCAGATCAAAGAAACTGTGCTCTGACCATTTCTGACGAATATAGAAAAGATTCCGGCCAGCGGCAGTATAATAATGAACTGTCTCAAAAGCGAAATTACCAATGATTCCACACCACCGTCCAATGCCTGATAAATCCCCTGATAAGCAACATTAATTCCGGCAAACAGAAAGCTGACTGAGATCACCCTCATTGCTCCGATAAAATATTCTCTTGACTGTCCTGCATTGAACAGCGTTGCAAATGCTCCGGGGAAAATCTCTGTAATGACAATTCCAAGAACCATTAATGCAACTGTATAGATCAGACCATATTTGATTCCATCCTTTATTCTCTTTTTGTTTCTCATTCCATAAGCAAATGCAAGGATCGGGGTAATTGCATCACGAAGGCCAAATGCAAGGAAGAGAACAAACTGCTGCACCTTATAGAACAAACCATATGCTGTCTGTGCTGACGGATTGAACTTCAGGATCAGATTCATTACATAAACCATAATCGACATCAGTGCCTGTGCAATGATCGCCGGAAGTCCGATTGCATAGATTTCTTTTATAACACCTGCATCTGGCTTCATATATTTCGCTCCATGCTCAAACTCTTTATTCAATTTTATATGGAAAATGAACAGCAATACTGCGGACACTACCTGACCAATTACCGTTGCATAGGCCGCGCCTTTCACTCCCATTTCCGGGCAAGGTCCAATACCATAGATCATGATCGGATCAAGAATAATATTTACAACTGCTCCGACCACCTGACCAATTGTGGAATAAAGGGATCGTCCTGTTGCCTGTAATAACTTTTCGAATAAAGAGAAGAAAATAATTCCAAAAGAAATCACGCAACATATCCGCAGATAACTGACACTCATCTGAAAAACTTCCGCATCTACTGTCTGGGATGAAATGTATGCTTTCACTCCAAAGATGCCAAACAATAAACAAACCACATAAATGATCACTCCCAGGAACAGACTGTTTCCTGCTACCTTTGCTGCTTTTTTATTGTTTCCCTGTCCAAGTGTCCTTGCCAGAAGTGCATTGGTTCCGACACCTGTTCCGATTCCCACTGCTACCATAAGCATCTGAACCGGAAATACCAAAGTCAATGCATTTAATGCGGCCTCACTGCCCACTCTCATATTTCCTACAAACGCACTGTCTACAATGTTGTAAACCGCCTGCAGTGCCATGGATAAGATCATCGGTATTCCCATTTGGACCATCAGCTTATTCACCGGCATATCCTTCATTTTGTTGCTTTCCGCCATTTTGTTTTAACTCCTCTCTTTTCCGCACAAAAAAAGTGCGCACCTTGTCTTATAAGCTGGACTTACGCTGACAGGCTACACACTTTTTCATGGCGATATTCTATTTGTAACTGTTCAGAGCCAAGCAAAATTTCATAAAACAGGTGTAAAATGCTTGCATTTTTAAGACTGTTTTTGAAATTTTATTTGGCGGATACGCCACACCGACGAAATGCGTAGCATTTGGGAGGTTGCCTCTGAACAGTTACTTCTATTTTAATAAAAGAAAACGAGCAGCCGGTAAACTGGATTTACGCTTACTTGCTACTCGTTTGTAGTTATTATATTTCCTGTTAATCTAAAAGTCAAACAATTTTTTCTTCATCTTTTTCCCTTAGATATCGTTTTAATAGAAATGTACAAAAGTATGGAAATGTATAAATTCCGTCTTCTATCCCAACATTACTATCTGCAAATTTTATTCCCCAATGAATATCCCCATAAGAATCACTGGATATCAATTGTCTCAATGACTTAGAACGGTTCTTGTTTGCCTTCACTTCTACCGGAACCAGCTCATCTTTTGTTCTTACAAAAAAATCCTCTTCCAAAGTAGCATTTTCTTTTTTATAATAATACAGTCCAAGTCCCTGTTTTACAAATGCCTCTGCTACAAAATTTTCATATAAAGCTCCTTTGTATACTCCAAGATTTTTATTTGCCCGAAGATCTTCTTGTGCCTCCTCATCTAGTGAAGCTATCAATAATCCTGTATCTGGATAATAGATTTTGAATTTTGAGTCATCATAATTTCCTTTCAATGGAAGTTCTGGATATTGCAGACAATAACATATAGTAATCACGCCTGCATCTTTGAGCCAGGTTATACATCCCATATATTCTCGGCTTCTGGCTTTTTTGTCTATTTTACTTAATTGAAATTTCTTATTTTCTTTTGCAAGCTGTACAGGTACGTTCCGATAGACACTTACAATTTTAGTCTGATCCAAACCTTCAGCGTATTTTCTAATATCCTCTTCGTAATCCATTTGAATCTGCTTCTGGATTTCTATCGTATCTGTGAAGAGGTTTTTTTCAATATATACTTTTACTACTGCAGGCATGCCACCAAGTACACAATATTCTAAAAACAATTTCTTATAAACTGATAATTCTGTTTCTGAAAAAGGTGTTCCTGTCTGCATATGTTTTAGTATATCTTCAATATTCTTCTCTGAGTATCCTTTCGCCCACAAAAATTCTTCAAAATCCATTGAAAACATTTCATAATCTGTTTTATATCCCACACCGTTGCTATGGATTTTTCTGTAATTGATTCCAAGTAAAGAACCACTACATATGACATCAAATCTTCCATCGATTTTAAATGATTTCAACGCAGTTGCAATATCTGGGAACTCCTGTAATTCATCAAAGATAATCAATGTGTCTCCCTCGATGAATTTTTTGGATGTATCTATCATTGAAATATTCTTTATAATATCTTCAACAGCATATCCATCACTCAGTATTGTTTTATATTTCGGTTCCAATACAAAATTAATACTTACAATATTGCCATAATTTTGATTTGCAAAGTGATTAATAGATTCCGTTTTTCCAATCTGTCTTGCCCCTTTTATAATTAACGGAAGTCTTTCTTCTTTTTCTTTCCACTCTAACAGATACTCATCTATCTTTCTTTTTAAATACATAGAATCCCCTCCTTTTTTCAAGACTATCACGTTTTATGAGCCTATGTCAATTTATTTTTCACGTTTTATGAGCCTATATTTGTAATTTTTTCACGTCTTTTAAATATGTTTCTTCTATTATTCACGCTTTCAACACTTTTATTCTTATTTTTGAAATCTCCTCTGTTACTTTTTCTTCAGAACAAAGAATGTGCCTCGGCACATTCTTGCGCCTGCGGCGGTCGCTTGCGACACCTACCTTGTACGCCGCAGTGCGCATCCTGAGCGGAGCGTTTTTTATATGTTAGGAAAGAACTTTCCTAACATATAAAAAAAGAAGCCCTCGTACTGAAGACTTCTTCTTTCCTCTTACTATTTCTATCCTCTAACCAGCTCTCTGAGTTTATCCAGATCTTTCTTATCCGGATGTGATAAAGCACGGTCAAAATTTGCGATCAGCAGATCAAGATTCGGCATATGATCCGGCTGCTCTTTCATTTTCACATAACGGTCTCTCACCGCTTGCGGCATCTTTCCCTGACACATATATTCACCAACCACCTGATTGCTTTTATCCATAGAACTCTTAACATTATTCAGAACCTTCTGGAAATATGCTTCATTCTCACCAAACCCGGCTGTTCCAAACAGAAAGACTTTTTTATTCTTTATCTTCTGCAATAATTCCAATGCGGACTTATCTGCATTTCCCTGATCTGTCCAGAAACCAATATAAAGCATTTCTGATACCGGTTCTTCGATTTCGCTTGTTCCGAAATAATCACAATTCTCCTGCGGCAATGCATCACGAATCGCATTTGCCAGCTCTGCTGTATTTCCTGTTTTGCTGCTGAATATGATTGAATATCTTTCTTCTTTCATACTATAACCTTCCTTCTAAGCTAAATCGATTCTGGAACAATATCTTCAGACTTCTTATTTCTGCTTAATTTCCATAATAACTGTTTTTCCAGCCTGAACTTCTCCCTCTTCACATACAAGCTCTTTCCCTTCAAGGCTTGAACCGATGACGATCGGTGTGATGGAATTACGTCCTGTTTCTTTGATAAACTCAAGGTCTGCATCTGCAAGCAGATCTCCTGCTTTTACCTTGTCTCCTTCTTTTACATGGATCTGGAAACATTTTCCATTCAGTGCGACTGTCTCAAGTCCGACATGTATCACAACTTCTACTCCGTTATCGGAAGTAACAGCATAAATGTGACCTGTCTCTGCTACTTTTGATACAGTTCCGTCAACCGGGCTTACAACCTTACCTTCTGTCGGAACAATTGCGACTCCATCTCCAAGAATCTTCTCTATAAAAATAGGATCCGGCACTTCTGTGATTGCTACTGCTGTACCGGTCATAGGTGCTAAAATTGTTTCAAATACATTCTCCTGATTGCTCATATCTAACTCCTCCTTAGACGTCTTTCATCCACTCATTACTTCTCTTACCAACTAAAAAATTATAGTCACTGTTTCTGCGAATATCAATCCCATTTTTTGATTTATTTGTGAATTCTATGTTTTGCATATTTTTCCACGCTAGTATCGTTTCTTCTTATTCATAATGATCAGAAAATCTTTTTATTGACCTTCATGTATCTTTAAGGTTTATTATATACTAAGAGATTTTTTTTAACAAGGAGGGTTCCCAATGGAAAAAACTCTTATTTTTCAATCTGTAGATGAGATTCGATTAAAGAAATTATTACGCTTTATCATTCCAACTTATCTGACCTCATTATTTACTACTGTTTATACGATCGTTGACGGAATCTTTGTTTCCGCCTATGTTGGAACAAATGCACTTGCCGCGATCAATGTTGTCTATCCGCTTGTAAATATTCTGTACGGTATCGCACTTGCCTTTGCGACAGGCGGAAGTGCACTTGCCGCTCTTCATATCGGTGGAAAGAAAAATGATGAAGCCAGCCGGACTTTCTCTATAAGCATGACTGCTGCCATTGTCATTGGCGCTCTTGTTTCTGCACTTATTCTTTTCCGGTTGCCGGTCATCCTGCAGATGCTTGGTGCAACCTCACTGCTGATGGCAGATTGTAAAGCTTATATCTACTGGTGGCTGTTCGGTGCTCCGATCGTGGTTGGAAAAGAGATGTTCACTTATTTCATCCGTGTTGACGGTTCTCCAACGTACAGTTTTCTGACAGCACTTTCCGGAGGGATTTTTAATATTGTTTTCGATTACATTTTTATCGGACAGCTCCATATGGGAATTACAGGTGCCGCACTTGCAACTTTCCTCGGCCTGCTGCTTTCTTTTGTAATGGGAGTGGTTTACTTTGTAACACATCCGAACTTCCTTCATTTTACATTCCACGGATTATCTATAAAGGAAGCATTTCATAGCATGGTCAACGGAACTTCTGAATTCGTAAACCAGCTTGCGATTGCGATCACAACCATTGTCTTTAACCGAAGTGCCCTACTTTTCGCCGGAGAAGACGGCGTTGCTGCTGTTTCAATCATCATGTATTTACAGTTCTTATGTATCGGAATTTACTTTGGATTTTCTATGGGACTATCAACGCCACTAGGATATGCTTACGGAGACAGAAATTTCTCTGTCTGTCGTGTTTTAGAAAAGTACGCTTATCGCTTCTTTGCAATTGCACCGATCATTCTCTACGGATGCACTTATCTGCTGGCACCAATTGGAGTGCGTTTCTTTGCATCTCCCGGCAGCACAGTCTTTGACATAGCAGTTTCCGGACTGCGCTTATATGGACTCGGATTCTTATTTTCAGGAATCAATATCTTCGCAGCAATCCGTATGATGACATATGGCAAAGGATATATCTCAGGTATGATTACTTTCCTTCGTTCCTTTGCTCTGCTGCTTCTTTTCCTGACAATTCTTCCGAGGTTCTTGGAATTAAATGGAATCTGGCTGGCAGTACCGGCAGCTGAGATATTGACACTGGTTGTTGCACTTTGGACGTTGAGGAAAAAAACTGTAGCTTAAAAACAACTACTTAAAGAGAACCAAAAGACGGAGATTTCTGACATTTTGTAATCAGAAACCTCCGTCTCTTTTTAATAACATCCTATCTTTTAAAATCCTACTCGACTGTCTCCCAATTCATTCTTCCATATCTGAGCGCCATATCATAGATTTCCTTCTGCAGCTTCAATGATAACTGTCTTGAATTCACTCTCCATTTCCAGTTCTTTCCTACCGTAGACGGAGTATTTATACGACAATTATTTCCAAGTCCTAAATAGTCCTGCATCGGAATAACACACAGCTTTGCACTGCTTCGCATAATCAGGCTGATCAGAGATTTATACAGTTCACTTTCCGGTGTGTACTGGTCGCACATGTAATCTCTCGCCAGTTTCTGCTCTTCTTTTGTGATACTGCTCCACCATCCAACGATTGTCTCGTTGTCATGAGTTCCTGTATAAGCCACACTATTCACCGGGTAGTTATGTGGAAGATAATCATTTGCGCATCCTGAGTCGCGGGAATCAAATGCAAATTCCAGAACCTTCATTCCCGGAAAACCACTCTCGCGGACCATCTCACGGACAGAATCTGTCACATAACCAAGATCTTCGGCAATAACCTGCTTCCATCCAAGTGCCTGCTCCACTTTGCGGAACAAATCAATTCCAGGACCTTTCTCCCAATGTCCTCCGATCGCATTCTCTGCTCCATGCGGAATGGAAAAGTATTCATCAAATCCTCTGAAATGATCGATTCTGACAACATCATACATCTGGAATACATAATGCAGTCTTGAAATCCACCATGCATATCCTGTCTCTCTATGATAGTCCCAACGGTACAGCGGATTTCCCCACAGCTGTCCTGTCGCAGAGAATCCATCCGGCGGGCATCCGGCTACAGCCGTCGGAACATTTTCCTCATCTAACTGGAATAATTCCGGATGCGCCCAGGTATCCGCACTGTCCATTGCAACATAAATCGGGATATCCCCAATGATCTTGACTCCATTTTCATTTGCATATGTCTTTAATTTCATCCACTGCTCGTGGAACTTAAACTGCATATACTGCTGGAATTCAATATCATAATACAATTCCTCTCTGTAATAATCCATTGCCCATTTCCAACGGAGACGAATATCTTCTGCCCATTTTGTCCACTCTACATTGTCGAATCGTCCTTTTACAGCCATGAACAGTGCATAATCTGACAACCACCAGCTATTCTCATTCACGAATTTCTGATACTCCGGATTCTCACTGATCTTACTTCTCTCATAAGCTTTGCGAAGTAATGGATAGCGTCCATTATAAATCTTCTCGTAATCAATAGAACCCTTTGCTTTCCCCCAGTTTACTTTCTCACATTCTGCACGTGTCAGAACACCTTCCTCGATCAGTTCATCCAGACTGATAAAATACGGATTCCCTGCAAATGTAGAAAAGGACTGATATGGAGAATCTCCATAGCTGGTCGGTCCAAGTGGAAGGATCTGCCAGTAACTCTGTCCTGCTCCTTTGAGCCAATCTACAAATTCATACGCACTTTTTGAAAAACAACCAATTCCGTACTCGGACGGTAAACTACTGATCGGCATTAAAATACCTGCTGCTCTTTCGCTCATTTTATCTTCCTCCTCTTAATCTTCTACCTCGATCATTACTCCATAATGATCGGATACTACCGGGTAATTCTTACCATTACATACCACTTTCGATAACTTTACTTTTTTCTGCGTATTACAGAAAATGTAATCCAGACGTTTGGCATCTTTCACTGCTCCACCGCCTTCTCCATCGCGCCATCCATCGATTTCTTCTTCCACTGTAACACCGGAATCTTTCTGTTCTGCATCAACTCTTCTATACATTGCAAGTGCAACACCAAGCAGAAGGCCGGTTGCTCCAATCATCTGTCCGACTTTGAAACGGGCCGGTGTTACTGTTGTGAGCAGAGTCTTATAAGCTTCCATATTTCCTGCATCTTTGTAATTGATCAGATCAGTTACCCATGCAAGCCACAGCGGATCCTGTCCAAATACCTGCTTTCCGGCATTAATTCCTGACTGTACAACCGGCCATACAACTGCAAGAATCAGAGAAATAATTACTGACCATGCGATACATACCATTGGTACGAAGCGTTTTCCATTGAAGAACGATAATGCATCCGGTAATTTGCGGTAATTATAATATTTATTGTAAATAATTCCTCCTTTAGATCTCCCTGCATGCCATCGCATCATGTGGCACGCTTTTTGTTGCATTATTCTGCGCAACCGTTTGCATTAATTATATGTACGTTTTGTACGAAATGCAATTCTATTTATAGATCTATTTTCTATTTCTGCCTTTTGCACAATTTATATGCTCTGTTTTTGTACATTCTCACAACAGTTTCTATGCAAAAAACTATGCAACAGATTTGACATCATTGCGTTCTTTCACTAAAATAGTAGGTGACGAATTTTTTTGAAAATAAAGGAAAATAGGTGTCAGACTCCTGACATCCTCATTTCCTCACAGGAGGGAAAATATGGCAGTAACAATTAAAGATGTGGCCGCTTTGGCAGGTGTATCACCTTCCACTGTCTCCAGAACTTGTAAGAATAACCCATCCATCAGCACAGAAACAAAAGAAAAAGTTCGTAAAGCGATGATCGAACTTGGTTACGAAGTAAACTTTCAGGCCAGCAATCTTGCTTCTCAGTATTCCCGCACGATCGGGATTATCCTTCCGGCATCTGCCCGTGAAGTATATGAGAATGCTTTCTATCTTGAAGCAATTCGCGGCATCAGCCACTACTGTAACCAAAGGCAATACATGTCTACTGTTGTGACAGGTCAAGATGAAGATGAGATCTTAAAAGCGATTCAGTCTATGTCACGAAGTGGAAAAGTAGATGGGTTCATCGTTCTTTATTCTCGAAAGGACGATCCGATTATTGATTATCTCTTCAGTGAAGGGCTTCTTTATATCTTGATTGGAAAAGCAACACAGTACACAAATCAGACATTATATATTGACAATGATAATCTTCTTGCCGGAGAGGACGCGACCGAATATCTCTATCAACTCGGTCATCGCAAGATTGCTTATCTGGGTTCCGACAGTTCACTGACTTTTGCCGCAGACAGAAAAACCGGTTACCAGATGGCATTGACTAAACACGGAATCCCTTTCCGTCCAGAATACTGCGCGGAAGTTCTGAATGTATCAGGAGATAACACAGACGCAATTTCTTCTCTGTTACTGCAGGATGAACCGCCAACTGCAATCGTTGTAAGTGATGATATTCTTGCCGTTTCACTTGAAAGAGTGTGTCTACAGAATCATGTTTCCATCCCTGAAGATTTGTCGATTATATCATTCAACAACTCTCTATTTGCAAGATCGACATCTCCACAGCTTACTTCAATTGATATTAATTCTAAGCAGCTGGGTATCGAGGCGGCATCACAGATGATCAATCATATTGAGAATCCGAATCTTGTTGCAACAAAGATTATCGTGCCGCATCAGCTGATTGAACGCGACAGCTGTTGTAAAGTAAAATAAATGGATAATAGTTTTGGGAACACTACACCTCTCTCTGGTTCTAAGCAATACGCAACGAAGATCACAATACTGATATCTACAAAAACGGAGAGTTCTGACATTTTCCAATCAGAATTCTCCGTTCTTTTATCATTTTTTCTTCTGATATCAACCAAGCGCTTACAAAACAGCCCTAAAACTTGGATGTTGCAACAATCCGCATACCTCTTGTGCAACCGCATCATCTCTATTAGATTCGATAACTTTCTCTGCGTTTTTCTTTAAACTTTCTACGGCATTTCCCATTGCTCTGGAATGTGGGAATTTCTCAAACATTGAAAAGTCATTATTTCCATCCCCAAATACCAATACCTCTTCTTTACTCCACCCGTAATACTCTGCAATCTGTTCCAGCATAGCTCCCTTATTCGCCTGTCGGTCTGTAATTTCTATATTCCAAGTTGCAGATGAAGTAACTGTGATATCTTGTCTCTTCTTCAGAAATTCTTTTATGTTTTTCAACTTATTCTGCTCTTCTGAGAAAATAAATATCTTTTGAATTTTAATCTGCGCATCAAAAATTTTTTCCACTGCGGGCATTGGGCGAGCCGTATCGCAAAACTCACAGTCTGTCGAAAAATCTCCTACTGAAGTATTAATTTCAAAATCAAGCTTCTTTTCCATGAGCATCTGTATAATTTCCTGCGCACAGGATGCTTCTATTGATTTTTGGAAAATCAAAGTCCCATCACTCTTTCGGAATTCAGCTCCATTTAGCAGAAGATATTCCGGTGAAACTCCCGCTGTTCTCATAAGCTCAGATGCCGTTTTCAGCGAACGGCCTGTTGCCGCAACCCACAGAATTCCTGCCTGCTGTGCAGTCCTTATACACTCCGCTGTTTTCTCTGATAACATGCCTTCCTCATTTAGAAGTGTCCCATCCAGATCACTTGCAATTAATCTGATCACCGTAATTCTCCTTTACCTTTGAAAAATGAAATGCAAATGTATGGAAATCTCGTTTTATTAATGGTAGCGATACTCCGATCTCCATCAGTTCATCTCCACCGAAAATCTGCCCGGTACTTTCATCTTTGTAATCCCATTCCGGATGCAGACCACAGAGATGAATTCTTCCATGAGAATATCTCGGATCAAACAGTTTCTGCATGATAATAACTTCGCATTCTTCTCCCGTCGCAGAAACAACCGACCATGCAATATAATTTTCATTCGGAACTTCAAGATAACTAAGCACTCCCTTTTGCAGCCAGCCTCTCTGTTCTTTATATTCCTGAATCTGATCAGCAATTTCTTTTCTTTCTTCTTTGGAACATTTCGTAAGATCAAGTTCATATCCCAGATTAAATAATCTTGCTACCTGATATCTTGCATCCAGAGAAGTACTTCTTCCGGTTTGATGATTCGGAACAATACTTACGTGAGCCCCCATTGTTATCTGCGGATATAAAAGGCTATACCCTCTTTGGATCGTCGCACGGTCAAATGCATCTGTATTGTCACTTGTCCAATTCTGCGGCACATAATACAACATTCCCGGATCAAATCGCGCACCACCACTGGAACATCCTTCAATCAGAACATCCGGATATTTTTCTGTAATGCGTTCCAAAATATCATATAATCCAATCACATACCGATGACTGATCTCCTCTTTTTGCTGTACTCCCAGACATGCAGAATTCACATCTGTCAGAGGTCGGTTCATATCCCACTTTATGTAATTGATTTTTCCATCTCTCAAATAAAAATCTAATGTTTTAAATAAATATTCACGGACATCTTCTCTTGAAAGGTCCAGCAAATATTCATGTCTTCCTTTTACCGATTGATACCCCAGAATGTGAAGCGTCCAGTCCGGATGTTGACGTAACAACTCACTATCCTCGCTGACTGCCTCCGGTTCAAACCAAAGTCCAAACTGTAAACCTTTTTTATGAATCACATCTGCAACTGCTGCAATTCCACCCGGAAGTTTCTGTTCATTGCATATCCAGTCTCCCATTGAAGATCTGCTGTCATTTCCTTTACGGAACCAACCGTCATCCAACACAAATAATTCAATTCCCGCAGCTTTAGCCAGGTCTGCCTGTTCATCAATCTTCTCCATTGTTACATCATAGTACATAGATTCCCAGGAGTTTAAAAGAACCGGTCGTGTCTTTTCCTCAAATCGTTTAGGAATTAGATGCTGTTGGTACAGCCAATGAAAATTGTGGCGCATTCCATTCAGACCCGTATTGCTATAATTCAATACCGCTTCCGGAGAAGCAAATGTATCTCCTGGTTTTAATTCCCATTTAAAGCTGTCCGGATGAATTCCAATCTGTGCCCGTACATTTCCAAACTGGTCTTTTTCCACCTGTGCGAGGAAATTTCCGCTATAAACAAGATGCGCTGCCCAGACATCTCCGCTGCATTCATTCGTCTCCGGTTTTAACGCCGCAAAAAATGGCTGATGCTGAGGACTGCTGCTTCCCCTGACACTCTCCGTTTTCTGCACCCCATAATGAATCGGGAAACGCTGCATATTTGCCTCTTTAGCATGTGTTCCATATAATGTCATAAGTTCATACTCTTCTGCCGGAAGTTCCAGAGACATACTCTGAATGTTCTGAAGAAAAACGGTCTGCTTCCCATAATTTTCTACTTTTTGATGCCGTAAAACAATTCCGTAATTTTCAAAAATTGTATAATAAAGAAAAAGTCGGATCCCTGCTCTGTCATCTTCACAGATCACTTCCAGTGTCTCCGACTCATTTTCATTAACACGAATCTGCGGCATACCTTGTAGTTTAGGCTTACCGGATACCACACTCCAGCTTTTAAACACCGGTTCGCAAAATGTTATTCCATCTTCTTGTGTGATTGCAAAAGCCGGAATACGAAAATCTCCATGTCCTCCGACCGGATATTCAAACGGAAAATCATCAAAGGATACATTTTCGACAGAGCTGTCATGTTCCGTATTATACCCCCTCTTAAAATACAGGGGATTTCCGGTCCCCCGGTAATTTCGGATCTTTCGTCCGTAATACCGATGAACCAGATACTTTCCATCCACAACTTCCATCACATAACTTATTGTATCATTACTTAATTGCACGATCTGTCCTTTGTTATGAAATAGAATACTCATACTTACTGCTCCATTTTCTTATTAAAGCCAAACATCCATGTCAGTCCAAATGCTACACCGAAAGCAACTACATTTACCAGAATATAGAGTGGCAGCTGCTCGTTAAGATACAGCAATGTTCCTGGGATACCTGTAATTGACATTCCTGTTGCTCTCAGATGGAAGATTGATGCCAGAAATCCTCCAACACCACCACCAATCATTGACATTACAAACGGTTTCATAAATTTTAAGTTGACTCCAAATACCGCCGGCTCTGTAATTCCAAGTAATGCAGACAGACATGCCGGATATGCCACCTGCTTTGTCTTATTAGACGCTGCTTTGATTGCAACTGCAAGAACTGCTCCTGCCTGAGCAACATTTCCGCAAGTTCCGATTGGATTCAGATAATTCCATCCATCTTGTGCCAACATACTGATCTCTAAGAAATTCAGAATATGATGAATACCAAAAATACCAAGAAGCTGTCCGAAACATCCATATAAAAATCCGCCTATTCCCATTGGAAGGAAAAGAAGATGTTCTACTGCAAACAGAACTCCTGACTCTACTGTATGTAAGATTGGTCCAAGTACGAACAATGCCAGAACACATCCAACCAACAATGTTAAGAACGGTGTCACAATCAGATCGATTGCGTCCGGAACTTTCTTTCGCAGCCATTTTTCAAACTTGGAAGCGACAATTCCTGTCACAAATGCCGGTAATACTGATCCCTGATATCCTGTTACTTTTAAGAATCCAAAGAAAATCAACGGCTGTGCATCTCCTGATCCAACTGCATAAGCGCTTGGCAGGCTGCTGTTTACAAGCATCAATCCTAATACAATTCCAATTACCGGACTTCCGCCAAAATTGCGGAATGTTGACCAGCACACTAAAGCCGGAAGAAATGCAAATGCCGTGTCTGTCAATACCTGTGTAAATGTAAGAAGATTCTGCGGAATACTATCAGCTGTCAGACCAAATACTGCAAGTACTGCCTCCTGAGTCAGAAGCCCTCTAAGTCCCATAAACAAACCTGTAGCTACAAGCACCGGGATAATTGGCACAAATACATCAGAAAACATTCTGATTGCTCTCTGGAATTTATTTCCATAAACCACCTTTTCTTTTTCCTCTGACTTTTCTTCGTCGCCTGTTCCTGTAACTTTTACAACTTCATCATAGATTCGGTTAACCAGTCCTGTTCCGAGAATGATCTGGTACTGTCCGGAATTAAAAAAGCTTCCTTTTACTTTCTCCAGATTTTCAATCTCTTTTACCTGAATCTTTTCTTTATCAGCTACTACAATACGAAGTCTTGTCGCACAATGTCTTACTGACACAACATTTTCCGTACCGCCAACCAGTTCAAGAATCTTTTTTGCTAATTCTTTATCACTCATTTTTCTCCTCTCCTTCTCCCATTAAATCATACATTTCCACGACTGTTTCTTTCATGAGTCCGCTTATTTTTACTTTTCCATTTTCTTCTTCCGTGAACATTCTCATAGAAAACACTTTGCTTCCCTGATTCACAAAAATTTCCATACTGGAAATATCAGACCAACATTCTATCGTTTCCAACGAATCAATCTTACAGGTTCTCTCATCATAATCTTTTGTAACCCAATTTTTTCTCTTTACAGAAATTATTTTTTCTACTTTTTTGTATTCTAGAATAACTTCTCTGTTCTGAAATTCTATTTTAAAAGAAGTTTCATTCTGAAGATTAGATAGTTTTGCACAGTATACTCTGTTCTTAAGAATTATTTCTCCACTTTGTCTTTCCTGCTCAGAAATCTTATGTATGCACAAACTTTTTTCCAATTCTCTTACAGGAAGCTGACACAGTTCTCCATTTCGATAAGAAAGCTCTCTTGGTAACGTCATACAATGGATACTGGATTCTCCTTCACCAAACAGCTTCTCTTCTTCCTCTTCCATTCTTGACATCCACGCAAACAGAATTTTTCTTCCATCCGGTGATGTAAATGTCTGCGGCGCATAAAAATCAAATCCCTGATCCATCTTTTTACGCCCTTCATCCAGATTCTGTACATTGCTATCTTCTATTTTTCCTGAAACTATGTCATTAAAATCAAACTCTTTATAAGCCGAAAAACTACAAAGTGAACTATCTCTTTCATTATCTCTGTGCTGCGGACAATAAAGCAAAATTCCTTGTCCATCTACCTGAAAATAATCCGGACATTCGACCATTTCATACTCCTTGGATTTTGCAAGCACTAATTCGAATTTCCAATTTTCCGCATCCTTGGAGCTACATAGTGCGACAGAACCTCTTCCATTTTTCATCTGTGCTCCGATCACCATATAATAGTCATCGCCGTCCTGCCATACTTTCGGATCCCTGAAGTGCTCGGTAAACTCCGTAGGTGTTGATACCACAATGCCTTTTTTCTGAAATGTCTTGCCATCCTCAGTAACTGCAAGGCACTGGCTGCTTTTTCTCACACCGCCGCTCTTATTATTTCCTGTATAGAATAAGCGAAGCTGACCATCCTTTATCAATGCACTCCCTGAGTAAACTCCATTTTGCTCATAAAACTGGTCCGGCAAAAGAGCACTTCCTTCCCAATTCCAATGAAGTAAATCCTTCGATGTAAAATGTCCCCATTCCTTGTAAGAATGATTCTTTTCAAATCGATTCCACTGAAAGAACACATGATACATATCCTTGTAAAAAACTAACCCATTAGGATCATTTAGCAGACCTCTGTCCGGTTCTAGATGATATTTCTGCCGTTTTATCATTTCTAAATGACCTCCCGTCCTTACTTTCTGGCGCCTGACTATATTAAACTATATTTTCCTATTTTGGAACATAGCATTTTCAGAAGAATATATGGAAAAAACTAACTTTTTGTATTATGATAGACTTATGATTGAATATAAAGAAACCAAACATTCTCTGGTATATAAAGCCAATAGTGATCTTTCTCTGTACAGTGCCGGTTATGAAGAATGTACACCTGGCTACAGTTATGGTCCGACTTTGAGATCATATCAGCTAATTCATTTTGTACTCAACGGGGAGGGAGAATTTCGTATTAATGAGCATGTGTTTCACCTAAAAGCAGGAGATGCATTTCTCATTCCGGCAGGTAAGATCACCTATTATGAAGCCTCAAAAACAAACCCTTGGTCTTATGCATGGATCAGCTTTATCGGCATCAGCTCGGAAAGTTATCTCTATCAGATTATGACTTCAACAGAAGATATTTATGTGATCCATGGTCTAGATACCCGAAAATATTACGATTCTATTTCCAGGATCATGCAATTAGATGCCTCATTGACCAGTCATTATTTTGAAGGAAATAGTATCCTGCTTCATATTATTTCCATGCTTTTTTCCGATGTTGATTTTCATGAAGCAGACACAAATAAACTGTCAATTATCGATGAAATTAAATTTTACTTTGACATCAATTATGCTGAGAATTTGAAGTTAAAAGATGTAGCTAACTATTTCGGCATCCATCAGAATTACCTTACACGGGCTTTCCATGAAAAGTTTGGAATCTCACCCAAAAAATATCTGCTTCAACTGAAATTCAAAAAAGCTGCAAGGTTACTTGCAACTACACAACTTCCTGTTTCGATTATTTCCAATTCACTTGGATTTGAAGACCAGCTGGCATTTTCACGTACATTTAAAAAGTTTTATAATGTTTCGCCAACAGATTACCGGAGCCATTTAAAACCGTAACACTTCTTACGTTTTTTCATCCATTTTCTATTACTCACCACCTGAAGAAGTGGGAGTCTTCTCGACTGAGATAAACAATCCGCAGAATACAAAGTTGCGAACTATACTGATACTTACAAAAAGAACAGAGATTTCTGACATTTTTTCAATCAGAACTCTCTGTCCTTTTTCATCATTTTGATATTTATAAGACCTTATATTTTTCAAATATTTCCAAGTACTCCTGCTCAACATCCTTGAATGCTCTCACCGTATAATCAGGTACCATACACGTCTCCGGCTTGTCTCCTTCTGAGTCTTCACCCAGTAAATATTTCATATCATACCACAATACCGCATCATCAATCTCTTTGATCAGCTTCTCTTCCTGCTCATCAAGTGGTGAACCCAGGAACTTGGTATACAAAACATCAAGCAAATGATTCTCCTGCTCTTTATATACTGTCATAAATTGCTTCAGCGGACGCGGTACGTCTGACATGTAACACTCACTTGCATCATGCAAAAGTGCACCCTCGATCACACGATTGCTGTATCCTCTGGCAGCGGCTTCCTTCGCACACAGAATACAATGCTCTCCCACCGACCAGAACGTACTGACCTGGCCGTTCCCCCGGCAGATCATCGGAAGTGCATGGGCAATATCTACAATGTTGATCAGTTCCGGATCTGGATTGATCGGATCAAAATGATTTCCCGTGTATGTTGTGATGTAACTCATAATAAACTCCTACTCTCTTTAATATAATTCCATAAACTCTCATCTAAATCTATCTCTTCTTTTGCTTTGAGACCTCGTCTCATTTATAACTTCTTGGATATCCCTATACGGCACACTTGTAAAAATATCTCTAAGTTCATCTGCCATATCCAATGCCATCGCAATCTTTGTTAAAGAAAGTAATGAAATCATCCCTGTCGTCTCAAACCTTTTAATCGAACCATAACTCACACCACTCATAGATGCTAATTTTTCCTGTGAAATCGAACGTCTCTTTCTAATATTACGCACTCTTTGCGCAAGCTTTTGATCCAGTTCTTCTGCTGTTTCCCATACTAACTGTTGCATTCACCCACCTCGCTCTACGGATAATATTTTATCTATTTCAAACCATTTTATGCGTTTTTAGATAATATTTTATCTATTCAAATCATATCACTTTTATCTTTTAATATCAACCAGGCTCTTGCAAAACATCTCCAAACCCTCTAAAATTATTTTTAACATAACACTTAGCACATTTCTATCTGCTAAAATATTTACTCAAGGAGAAGATTTATGAACATATACGCAATTTACTTCAGTCCAACCGGTGGGACTGAAAAAATAGTTACATTTATAGCTGAACAGTTTGGTAAATATCAGATCATTGATCTATGCGAAAAGACTTCTGATCTAACAAATAATTTTTCCGAAGAAGATCTCTGTATCATCGGAGTTCCTTCTTTCGGTGGACGTGTTCCTGCCATTGCATTAGAGAGAATCAAAAACCTGAACGGAAATAATGCAACTGCGATTCTAATCACCGTTTACGGAAACCGTGCTTATGAAGATACATTGATCGAACTTGAAGATACTCTGATTGAAAAGAACTTCACCTGCCAGGCAGCTATTGCGGCTATCGCAGAACATTCCATCATGCATCAGTTTGCAACCGGAAGACCTGATCAGAATGATCTTACAGTGCTCTCTGACTTTGTACGGAAAATCAAGGAAAAAGATAATAATTCCATAAAATCTGACCACTTGCCGGTACATGTTCCGGGCAACAGACCTTACCGCAAATACGGTACGATTCCGCTTATCCCTGGTGCTTCACATACCTGTGGTTCCTGTGGATTGTGCGCAGCGAAATGCCCGTCAGGAGCAATTCCATCTGACAATCCTAAGCAGACTGATAAGGACAAATGTATTTCCTGTATGCGCTGTATCAGCGTCTGTCCAACGCATTCCCGCAAGCTGAATCCACTAATGCTGGCTGCTGCTTCCCAAAAGTTAAAAAAAGCTTGTTCCGGACGAAAAGAAAATGAACTGTTTTTATAAATAAGACTATAAAAACACCCGCTATTTTCATCCTTCTCAAGATAAAATAACGGGTGTCTCTAAATTATTACACTATACCACTACTTCTATCAGTGTCTTGTCACCAAATTGAATTTTCCTATTCGTTATTCTTCATCCTCCAGCTTCACGCACGGCAGATTCCATCTGTAATGCGCTGCTCCGATACGAATCACAAGCACAACTACTGTTCCGACCACAAGCGCCGGAATCTGTCCCCAGCTTCTATATGCCAGCACACAGCAGATTGCCCCCGCAATCGATGCACAGGCATACACATGCTTTACAAAAATATATGGTGGAACTCCTGCCATCACATCTCGGAGAAGTCCTCCTCCAACTCCTGTCAGTACTCCAAGGAAACTTAAGAAAAACATATTATCATGATATCCTGCTGTCCATCCTGTGGATACTCCGACTGCTGTAAAGATCCCAAGTCCGACCGAATCCATCAGGAACATTAGTCCTGCATAGAGTGCCTGGTATTTGCTATGCACCAGTCTCTTATTAATAGAAAGTAAGAGAAATGGCGCTAATGCAGAAATCACTGCCACTTCTACATAAATCGGCTTCACAAATGCGCTCGGTGTCTTCCCCAAAATCACATCTCGCATCATTCCGCCTCCTACTGCGGTCACCACACCAAGCACCAACACACCGAAAATATCCATCTTTCGCCGGATACCAACCATTGCCCCCGAAATTGAAAATGCGATCGTTCCGATCAACTCAATGATCAAAACGATCAATGTCTGTAAATCCATATTGTTTCTTCCCCATTTCTATACCGATATTTCGACTAATATCAGTAGTTTCTGTTTGAAATTTTATCATAAAGGATTTGCATTTTCAATAATGTTACACACGTTTTGATTCCTTTTAAATTTCGTCACTTTTCTTCTAAATAAATATCATATCCCATACATTTCCGCTATTTTCACAACAATTCTCTGAATATTCCCGTTATACAACCTTAATTTTTTCATTTATCACACCTTTTTCAACCTTCAAAACCTTAATTTTTTACCCTACAATTCTCCCTGCTTTTCCCTTCCCCTTGACACCGGGTGCTATAGTGTAACTGTAGCAAAGAAAAAGAACACTTAACAAAACCTACTTATTATTTTGACAAGTTGAAGGCTGCTAAGCGAATTCAGTAATTTGGAGGAAAAGATAAATGAATACTTTAAAAGCTGAAAAAAGAGACATGTCAATCAAAGCAAAAAAATTAAGACGCGAAGGATTCGTAACAGGAAACCTGTTCGGTCGTGAACTGGAAGATTCTATTCCACTGAAATTTGATAAAGCAGAAATAGAAAAACTTCTGAAAGTCGAGAGCAAAGGTGGCCAGGTTATGCTGGAAGTTGCCGGCGAGACTTATGACGCTCTGATCAAGGAAGTTGATTACAATCCTTTGAAGGGTTATGTAGATGAAATAGATTTTCAGGCACTGGTAAGCAATGAGAAGGTTCACTCTGTAGCAGAGATTCACCTTGTAAACCTCGAGAAACTGTCTTCAGGAGTACCACAGCAGATGCTTCAGGAGATTTCCTTCAAGGCTCTTCCTGCCGCATTGGTAGAGAAAGTCGAAGTTGATGTTGGACCTCTGAAAATCGGGGACACAATTCGTGTTGCTGATCTTCCAATTGCCAAAGACAAAGATGTTGATCTTATGACAGATCTTGATGCAACAGTAGTTACTATCACAGAAGTACACGTAAAAGCTTCTGATCTTACTTCAGATGAAGAGGAAGAAGAAGCCGCAGAATAATTTTAACTTAACAAGCGACCAGGCGCAGAGCTTCATAATTGATTCCCTGCGCCTGTTTTTTTGCCTACATTTTTAAATATTTTTCATTTTTTCCAATTCTTTTTTCAAGTTATCTACTTCTTCTCTTGCCTGCTTTTCTCGATGTTCTGCCTGTTTTGCTCGGCTTTCTGCTTCGTCCGCTTTTCTCACTGCTTCGTCCGCTTTTCTCACTGCTTCGTCCGCTTTTCTTTTTGCTTCTACAACCTCTTCTTCCATCTCATCAATCATTAATTTTACTGTATTTCGGTCTAATATTGCCAGTTCTTTTGAAAACATCTCCATCATCCTTTCCATATTCAGACAGATGGTATAGACTTCCTCATAAATCTCCTGAAAATCTGCATTCTGATTCAATAACTTAATAATCATATCCGGATCATCCTGACTAAGAAATACGAGCCATTCTTCCAGTCTGTTCTCTATTTTTCTGTCTTCATTTTGAATGATGTCACCAAAAATGTCAAGGCAAATAAACGTATATTCCTGCAGTAAATTCATTTCCACTCCTGTATCACTCTTCTGCTCAAAATGGTGAATATATATTTCCTTTGAAAAGTTAGAAAAATCCGAATTACTTTTTTCGAACAAGACAATGGTATATACTTTCTGGATTTTTCTATATGTGAATCCCTGTCCAAGTTCTGCCCTGACTCTCTTATACTGTCGTAATAATAAATCTGACGAATAGCATGCGCTTCTTTGTCCAGGAAATAAATACCCAATTTTTTGAACCTCAACATTCGCTATACTTCCATCTTCAAACTGAACAACAATATCCATGATCAGCAATGAACTTTCCGCTGCAATTTGTGCAGATTCATTTGGCAATACTTTTAATATTTTTACTTTTTTCCCAAGGATTTCTGATAGAAAATCGTTTAATCGTTCAGGTCTTGTGTCCGGATTCATAACTGCTTTAAAATAAGTGTCATACAATAATTTTACTCCTTTTACACCTGTACAAATATCAAGATATTCCTGTTGATATTTCCCTTCCCATTCACAAAATGTTTTCCATAGCTTCGTATTTTCACGAAGTTCACTCAATACCTCTCCTTGCGTACGTATCATCGGAAAATAATTTTGTAATTTATTCTTCATAGGCACATCCTCACTTTTTTCCTTTTTGTTTTTCTTTTTGTTTTTTGAATCGGTGCTTTGAAATAAGCAATTGATTATTTTTTATTCTGAATTCAGATACTCCATAGATTGAAGTAGTTCTAGAATACATTGGCTCTACTTAATTTTCAATGTGTTTATTGTTCATAACTCAACTTTTTTGTTTATAAAAATGTGAATATCTCTTATTGCGCCTACAATATCTACAATAATGCGCACCAGTTATCCCCCTTTTTGAAGAACACCTGGAAAATAACGAAGAGAGCCAGAACTTTTACTGCTCCGCTCTCTTCGTCATTTATTATTTTGCATTCATCTTTGTGAACTTTTACATCACTATCTTCCCTTGTTTCTTCCACTTACGTGTCACATAGATATAATACGGAATCAGTGGAATCAATGCAGAAATCCATGCTGCCGGATCTGACAGACACACTCCTGCAAAGCTTGTTTTTCCTGCCAAAAGAACTACAATTGCAGATCTCGCCGCAAGTTCAAACACTCCTCCGAGCATCGGCACAAGTCCATATCCAAGTCCTTGCAGGGTATTCCTATATAGGAAGATACTTCCCAGGAATGGATAACACCAGAATACTGTATGGAAATACAGCACTGATACTTCAATAACTTTCGTCTCTGATGGGCTGATAAAAAGGTATGTCAGATATTTACTAAAGAAAAATACCAGTATCATCGCAATTACGCTGTAAGCCAGAATCATAATCTGTGTACAGTGCACACCTTGTCGTACACGGTCTACTTTTCCAGCTCCCCAGTTCTGTCCCACATAAGTTGCAATCGTTGCACCGAAAGCAACGAATACTGTGCAGATTACATTCTGAATCTTTGCTGCCGCAGAGAAACCAGCCATATAATCTTCCCCGTAAACATTTACAGCACCCTGTACAATAATTGTTCCGATCGCTGTAATAGAAAACTGTAATGCCATCGGAACTCCAAGAGCCATCAATTTTCCGCAAGCTGGAAGAGAAAATCTGAAATTCTCTTTTTTAAGATGCAGAATAGGGAACTTCTTCACGATATATATAAAGCAAAGTACTGCTGAGATTCCCTGTGCGATAACTGTCGCATAGGCACATCCTTCTACACCCATGCCACCATAAATAATGAACGCCACATCAAGTCCTACATTGATTACTGCTGAAATAATCAAAAAATACAATGGGGATTTCGAATCACCCAGTGCACGCAGAAATGCAGCCAGCGCATTATACGCTGCCGTTACAATCAGACCCGCATAAATAATTCCCATATATGCCTTTACGTCCGGCATAATGCTATCCTTATAATTCATCAAACGTAAGATTGGCTCATTTGCAATTCCAAGACCAATCGTCATAAGCACAGCCCAGCCAACAGAAAGGTAAATAGACATCGCCACATAATGCCGCATCCTCTCATATTCTTTCGCGCCAAACCACTGCGATACCAGAATAGCAAATCCACTACTCAGACCATTCAACCAGCCTGTCACAAAGAACATCAGCGAGCCTGTACTTCCAATTGCAGCCAGTGCTCTTACACCAAGAAACTGTCCTGCTATAATTGAATCCGCAATATTATAAAACTGCTGAAATATATTTCCCAAAAACATTGGTATCATAAACTGCATGATCAGGCGAGCCGGACTTCCGGTCGTCATGTCATGAATCGTTGTGTTTTTCATTGTTGCATTGTCACTCATACTGTCATTATTTCCTCCAATTCATTACATCCCTCACCGATTTTTGTCGGTTATTCATTCTTTTCTGCACCTTCAAGTCTCGCACCTTCCATCATGGCCAGAACAAACTCTTTCATCTCCTGCGCATCCCAGATCTCCGGAACCGGATAAACCGGATTCGCCTCTTTCTGTGCCCATTTTACAATCTGGTTCACGTCTTCTTCCCGGATCATATCCGGATATTTCGGAATTCCAAGTTTCTCTTTTAACTCTTCCATCCACTGGAGAAATGTTTCGGCACGAACTTCGGCTGAGATCATACCGTCCGGTGTATCTACTTCCATCGCACAGATATCACACAAATCCGCAAGCTTATCATACACAGAAGAGCCATAGGCACGCATCACATGCGGAAGCAGAATTGCCATCACAAGCCCGTGAGACACTCCATAGAGCCCGCTGAGCGCATGGCCAATTGCATGAACATAACCCACACTTCCTCTTGTAAATGCGCGTCCCGCATGAAATGCAGCCTCCTGCATATCCTGTCTCGCTTGCAGATTTGTCCCGTCTTCATATGCTGTCAGAAGACTTTCATGAATCAATCGCACTGCCTTACTACACATCAGACGCTCAAAATCACTGTTATATGTATCATTCGTGTATGCTTCCACTGCATGACACAGCGCATCCATTCCTGTCTGTGCTGTTACCTGTGGTGGCAGTCCTACTGTAAGGCACGGATCAAGTACTGCAAAGCGTGGCATCAATTGCAAATCATTGATTGATGCTTTATGATGTGTCTGAACCTCGGTAATCACCGCTGCAATCGTTGCCTCAGACCCGCTGCCTGAAGTTGTAGGCACGGCGAAGATTACAGGAATCGGACGTAGCACACGGAAAAGTCCCTGTAAGTTCCGAATTGCTTTCTTCGGTCTCGCAACTCTGGCTCCGATCCCTTTTGCACAATCCATCACACTTCCGCCACCAAATGCGATCATGCAGTCACACTTTTCTCCAAGAAATATTCCTACTCCATTTTCAACTTCTTCATCCGTAGGATTCTGAGAAATGCCGTCAAAGATAACATATTTCAACTTCTTCTCTTTCATCTCTTCCAGCAGTTCATTAAGAAGCCCCCTCGCACGAATCTTCGGTCCTGTTACAATTAATACTTTATGAAATCCTCTATCTCGAACCGCCTCTGGCAGCTTCTTCACTGCTCCTGATCCACTGAGCATTTTCGGTGAACGCCACGGAAGTGCAGCCATCAAAAGCTTCGCCCCCGCCTGATATACTCTGCAATATTTTTTCATTAAAACTGATTTCACATTTGCTTTCATCTCACACCTGCCATTTTCATGAATACTGTGATTTGTATTTTGCCACACTCCTGCTTTGAAATCAATCAATTCTTTCTATATTAAAGGAATTTTTTTAATGTTCCTTTTCACTTGTATATAATAATGCCTAAAAATCTGTCTGATTTTCCTTATTTTCTTTTTTTGTGAAAAATGACAAATGATTTTCGATAAATTTTTCCATTATTTTTGCTATTTTTTTATTTTTTCTATGCAAAATCCTAGCAATATCGCACAAAAAAGAGTATACTAAAGAAGTAGTATTATGAAAGAGAGGGCTTTTTATGAAACACGATAATATGTTGGCTATGATCTTAGCCGGAGGTCGAGGAACCCGCCTCCATGATTTGACAAAAAAAGTGGCTAAACCAGCCGTTTCATATGGCGGAAAATACCGCATTATTGATTTCCCACTTAGTAACTGCGCAAACAGCGGCATTGACGTTGTAGGTGTTCTGACACAGTACGAATCCGTACTTCTGAACAGCTATGCTGCAGCAGGAAGAAGATGGGGACTTGATGCAAAGGACAGTGGAGTTTATGTACTCCCACCACGTGAGAAAGCGGATGCGAACCTTGATGTATACAGAGGAACAGCTGACGCTATTTCCCAGAATATTGACTTTATAGATACATATTCCCCAGACTATCTGCTGATCCTCTCTGGAGACCACATCTATAAGATGAATTATGACAAGATGCTTGAATATCACAAGCAGAACAATGCAGATGCAACGATTGCCGTTATCGAAGTTCCTATGAAGGAAGCAAGCCGTTTTGGTATTATGAATACAGATGAAACAGGACATATCGTTGAATTTGAAGAAAAGCCTGAACATCCAAAGAGCAACCTCGCTTCCATGGGTATTTATATCTTCAACTGGAAGCTTCTTCGCAAGATGCTTCTTGCAGATATGAAGAACGCAGATTCCAGCCATGATTTTGGTAAAGATATCATTCCTACTATGCTGAACGACGGCAAGAGCCTATATGCATACAAGTTCAAAGGATATTGGAAAGATGTTGGAACAATTGATTCCCTTTGGGAAGCTAATATGGACCTTCTTGATAAGAACAATAAGCTTGATCTGAATGACCCAAGCTGGAAGATTTATACAGAAGATGCAACAGCACTTCCACAATATGTCGGAGCTGATGCAGTTGTAGAAAGAGCCTTCATCACACAGGGATGTGTAATTGATGGGGAAGTTAAGAATTCTGTACTGTTCACTGGTGCGAAAGTTGCCGCCGGTGCAAAAGTCATTGATAGTGTCCTCATGCCGGGTGCTGAGGTTGCAGAAGGTGCCGTTGTTACACGCGCCCTTGTTGCCGATGGCATTAAGATTGGAAAGAACGCTGTTGTCGGAGACGCTGCCAGCGAAAATATTGAGCTCGTTGCAAAACGAGTAAAGGGGGACGAATAAGATGAGTAAAGCTTTTGGAATTATCAACTTCGCAGGAACCAACGTACAGGTAAATGACATGCAGGCATACCGTCCAATCGGAGCCTTCTCTTTCCTTGGAAGATATCGTGTAATCGACTTCCCGATTTCTAATATGAGTAACAGTGGAATTGATGTAATGCAGGTTTATGTTCGTAGAAAACCTCGTTCTCTCGTAGAACACATCGGAACAGGACGCCATTACAATATCAACTCCAAACGTGGTAAACTGGCTACTCTCTTCCAGGAGAGCAACATTGATAACGGTATTTACAACACAGATATTGCAGCTTACATGGAAAACCTTGACTGCTTTGATGAGATCAACTCTGAGTATGTTGTAATCGCGCCTAGCTACATGGTTTACACAGCTGATTACAGTGCGTTCCTCAAAACACACATTGACTCCGGTGCTGACATCACTCTGATGTATCATTCTGTTGACAATGCGAAGGATCATTTCCCGAACTGTCAGACACTGAACATCAACAAACAGAAGGGTGTTCTCTCCATGGAGCCAAACCTTGGAAATGCTAAGAACAGAAACATCTTCATGGATACTTATGTAATGAAGAAAGACCTGTTCCTTGACCTGGTTCAGAAGGCACACAAACTTTCCTCCATGTACACACTGGCTGATATCGTGAATGAGTCTTGTGAGGAACTTGATGTTCGCGCATATCCACATCGTGGATACTTTGCAACAATCTCAGACTTCAACAGCTATTATGAGGCAAACCTGGATCTGATCGATCTGAAGAAAGCAACAGATCTGTTCCATGATAACTGGCCGATTTATACACGTACAAATGACTCTTGCCCGACACAGTATTTCGAAGGCAGTAAGGTTACATCCTCTGTTGTTTCCAACGGATGTCTGATCGAAGGAACTGTTGAGAACTGTGTTATCGGACGTGGATGTACAATCAAAGAAGGTGCCGTTCTTAAGAATTGTGTCGTCGGTGCAGACGTTGTTATCGGAAAAGGCGTTCACGCTGAGAATCTCGTAATCGACAAACATGCTCGTTTAATCCGTGGAAAACGTATTATCGCATCTCCTGATAAACCGGGATATATCAAGCGCGGTGACAAACTGTAAGTTTAAAATCATTTTTTAAATAACCGTAATATATAAAACAGGAGATTGAAAGATATATTTTGAATCTTTCAATCTCCTGTTTTTCAGTTCTGTACCAAATGCATTTTATATTTTTATTTGCGTCATCTTTTACTTACGGTTCTTTTTGTAAATAATTGCAAGTCCTTTCAGAAGCAGATCATCGTCCAGGATAATCTCTCTTCTACAATGAGGAACAATCTTCTTCGCCAGTCCGCCTGTCGCGATCACAGTTGCCTCTCCGCCAAGCTTTTCCTGCAGACGATCAATAATTCCATCCATTGCGGCAGCACTACTGTAGATCAGACCACTCTTCATACATTCTGTAGTATTCTTTCCAATCATATGCTCCGGTGCTTCAATACTGATTCCACCCAGCTGAGATGCATGAGCTGTCAGAGAATCAAGAGAGACTCCAATTCCCGGATAAATCATACCTCCGATGTAATTCTTGTTCTTATCAATCACAGAAACCGTATTCGCCGTACCAAGATCAAAGATCAGAAGCGGTACCGGATACTCTGCAATTCCTGCCACCGCATTCACCACCAGGTCACTTCCCAGCTGCGCCGGGTTATCCATCCGGATATTCAATCCGGTCTTGATTCCTGCTCCTACAACAAGAACGTTCTTCTTCAGGATCTTCTCTACCGCCAGCTTCACGATGGTTGTAATCTGCGGCACGACAGAAGAAATGATTCCGCCTTCTATTTCATCTCTATGAATATGATAAATATCAAGTACATTCTTAATATCGATTGCATACTCTAACTCTGTCTTTGTGCGAACTGTTGACAGACGTTCTACAAAAAGAGTTTTGTCTCCATCAATACAGCCCAGCACAATGTTTGTGTTTCCAATATCTATTGTCAGTATCATCTTCTAATTTTCCCCTCTCCTCACCAGAATCTGATCAAGGATCCGATCCGCCGTCTCCTCCTTTGTCAGTTTTCCAAGCTCTTTTTCAAAGTCTTCTGTGATCACTGTGACCACATTCGTATTTCCGCCAAACCCGGCGCCTTCCATTTTCAGACTGTTCGCCACAATCATATCCAGGTTCTTTTTCTTTAGCTTCTTTCTGGAATTTTCGAGCATATTTTCTGTTTCCATAGAAAATCCACAGAGGAACTGACCTTCCGTTTTATGAGTGCCAAGATATGCCAGAATATCATCTGTGCGTCTCATCTCAAGTGCCAGATCATCGTCCTTTTTCTTCACTTTCTCATCACTGACATAGCGAGGTCTATAATCCGCAACTGCTGCCGCCTTGATAATAATATCCTGTTCTTCGGCCCGTCCTGTCACCTCTTCAAACATTTCTCTCGCCGTTGTGATTGGAACAACATTTACAAAATGTGGCTTCTCAATAGAAGTCGGTCCTGTGACAAGTGTAACATCCGCTCCACGCTGCATACATACCTTTGCAATCGCATACCCCATCTTTCCGGTAGAATGATTCGTAATATAGCGTACAGGATCAACAGACTCCTGTGTAGGACCTGCTGTAACCAGAACATGCAGTCCTTTCATATCCTTTTCTCTTGCGATTTCCCGCAAAATATATTCAAGCAAAAGCTCCGGTTCCGGCATTTTCCCTGCTCCTGTATCTCCACAGGCAAGATAACCAACCGCCGGGCTGATCACTTCATAATTATAATGCTCCAGTACCTTCAGGTTATCCTGAACGATTGGATTCTCAAACATATCCGTATTCATTGCAGGAGCAACGATCTTCTTACATTTGCACGCCATGATCGTTGTTGTCAGCATGTCATCCGCAATGCCATGAGCAATCTTCCCAACCACATTCGCACTTGCCGGTGCCAACATAACTACGTCCGCTTTCTTCGCTAATGATACATGTTCTACACTATATTGAAAATTCCGGTCAAATGTATCTATAAGACACTTATTTCCTGTCAGTGTCTCAAATGTGATCGGATTAATAAAATTTGTCGCATTTTCTGTCATAAGCACATGCACATCTGCATGCAATTTCTTCAGCGCACTTGCAAGTGACGCAATTTTATATGCTGCAATACTTCCTGTCACTCCAAGAAGTACAGTTTTTCCCTTTAACATGAGTACATTTTTCCTTTCTGTTAAACTCTTTTTTTAGTTTAGCACAACAAATATTCTTAGAAAAGTCCTTTACCGTTATGTTTTTCACAAAATACCGTATAATTTTGTATTTTATCCACATTCTATATAAAGAAACCCACATTCTTTTCTTATAACTGATGCACGTATTCCATCTTTGATATTATTTCGTAACAAATAACGCACCATAAAAAGGAGGATTTCATCATGGATGAACAAACACGAAAACTATATGAAGAATGCAACATCGGATGTCAGATGGCAATCGAAAGTATGCAGCAAATTAAAGATTTCACCCAAGATACAACCTTATTCCAATTAATTGAAAAATACATTGATCGTCATTCTCGATTAGGCGGTAATGCAAAAGACCACCTGATTGATTCGGGAAATGAAGTTAAAACTCCGGGAATGATGGCTTCCGCATTTTCCTGGTTCAGCACAGAACTTAAACTGAATCTGAATGATGATAACTCCAAAATTGCAAAACTTCTGATTGATGGATGCAGCATGGGAATTAAAACACTCGGAGAACGTGCCAATACATTGAACAGGGCTGACAAATCTGCCGATGCGCTTGCAAGAAAAATTATCAAAACAGAAGAAGAAATGATACGAGAATTAGAATCATTTTTATAAAATTTGCTTTCTCTTATCTGTAATGTTAGTATAGTGATATTAAGTTATTAACATTACAGATAAGGAGCATTCTATGCTGAAATCATATATTGCATTTGACCTGGAGACAACCGGGCTAAGTCCTCAGGAACATGAAATTATAGAGATTGGTGCCCTCAAAGTCCGGGAAGGAAAGGTCGTTGACCGTTTTATGGAATTCGTCCATCCAGACAAACCGATCACACCGATGATCACCAACATCACGCATATCACAAATGATATGGTTGCAGGAGCAAGATCCTGCCCGGAAGTCATCCACGATTTTCTCTCCTTTTGTGAAGATGATGTGCTGATCGGACATAATGTCATGTTTGACTATAGCTTTGTAAAATGCAGTGCAGTCAGAGAAGGTCTTACATTTGAAAAAATGGGAATCGATACTTTAAAAATTGCCCGCAAAGTACATAAAGACTTTGAGTCTAAAAGTCTCGGTGTGTTATGCGACTATTATCATATTGAGAATCCTGCTGCTCACCGCGCATACTATGATGCACTCGCAACCGCAAAGCTTTATCAGACACTGGCACACTACTTTGAGCCACAGGATCCGAAAGTGTTCCAGCCTCTTCAACTTCAATATAAAATTAAAAAAGTGCAGCCTGCCACACCAAAGCAGATTGCACTCTTAGAACGTCTGACGGAACAGAAAGAACTGATACCTGACTGGGATACAACTACGCTGACAAGAAGCGAAGCCTCCCGGATCATTGACAGACTTTTGAAATCTTAATCTTCCTGAAGTCTCTGTACCATTGCCCAGATCGCCTTTGCTGAATTGAAGTTCACTGGCATCATCTCAGAGGCTTCAATGCTGATATCAAATGCATCCTCCAGCTCTGATACAAGTGTGATGATCGCGAAAGAATCAAGAAGCTGATCATCGATCAGAGCTGTCTCGTTCTCATAGTCAATACTATCATCAATCTCATTTAAAATCTCTAATAATTCTTCCATTTTTTCTTCCTCTTTTTCTATTATTTTGAATTTCATTATATCCTACGTTATATCACAAATATCTTTTTATGACAACTGTTCTACCATGTTCAATTCATAAGTTTCCTGCTGTACTCTTGCCTGGATCCATCCTTCTTCCTCACTGTAAAGTACAACTCCCGGAAGTTCATGACTCAAGAATAATGCCATTCCTTCCATCGCTGAATATGCACCGGTTCTCTCAAACACAAGGATACTGCCTTTTTCCAAACCTCTCAAGGTAATTTCATTGCATAGAACATCATTCAATGTACATAAGGATCCACAGACTTTCCATGTCTTATCCTCTGTATTCTTGTCCTCAGAGTCTTCCGCATCCTTCATTGAAACTTCTTTCGGAAGTACCTTCACATATGGCTCATACATTCCCTTAATCTGTCCATCGTAATTAATCTGATGACAGCCTCCATCAACAATGCAATAATGAATTCCATCACTTGTCTTTGTATCTTCCACTTTGGTCAAATAATAGCCACACATCGCAGCCAGCGCACGCCCTAGCTCTACTGTTACATGCCCCTTCCACTGCATAGCCTTCACAGCGTCCTGAAGCCCCTTTAGACCAGCTTCTTCAAAGGCCTCTGCCGTTTTATCGCGGAAATACGGAACTGCCGTTCCAGAGCCATATTCAAGACATTTCACATCAATCTGTTCTTCTGCCGCCTTCTTTAAAAATTCATCCAGATATGTCAGTTCTTTCTGATGACGCTTCAGATTCTTCTTCTGTGTTCCTGAGAAATAATGGATTCCCTCAGCCTCGATTCCCGGAAGTTCCTTTGCCTTTTTCAGAATTTCTAATACCGTATCTTCGTCCATTCCGAACTGATTTCCACTTGTAAGTCGCGGATACAATCTGAGAATACCATCCTCCGGATGTTCCTCGCTCCATTCCACAAAATATTGGAAATGCAGCAGGGATTCAACCGTATATGCACATCTATTTCCACAATATGCAAGTATCTCCCGAATATCATCTCGTTTTTTCATAACACCTGAAATAAACAACTTTTCCGGTGGAACTTGCAGTTTCCTGCAGATTCGGAATTCTCCCATAGAGCAGACCTCGATTCGGTCTGACCACTGAGCCATATATCCTGTCAGAAATGGATTCGCCTTCATTGCATAACAAAGGTTGATCTCCGGACCAAATCCAGCACGAATACGTTCTGTCTGTTCTTTTAAGATATCTAGATCAAACACATAAAGGGGCGTTCCATACTTTCTAAACGCCTCTTGAAACAGTTCTTCTCTCATAACATTTATCCTTTCCCCTTATTCTTTTTCCTGTGATTAATTTTAAGACATCACATTCTATTTTTTTCCATAATTCTTAAAATAATTACGGTCTGTCTTGCCATTCTTGTTCAACGGCATCTCATCTACCTGAATCAATTTTGTCGGAACCATATAGACCGGAAGTTTTTCCTTCATCTGTTTTCTGACATCTGAGGCTGCTTTCTCTCCAAGATAAAATCCCATAATACGATTTTTCTCCATATCAAAGACACAGCAGCTCTTCTCCACTCCATCAAGTGCTGTCATAGAACGCTCAATTTCCTCCAGCTCAATCCGGTGTCCCATATGTTTGATCTGGAAATCTTTTCTTCCTGCAAATACGATATTTCCTTCTTCGTCATAACTTCCAAGATCTCCGGTTCGATACATTCTCTGTTCTGTTCCATCTACAGGATACAGCACAAACTTCTCCGCTGTCTGCTCAGGTTCTTTATAATAGCCATTCGCCAGAGATTCTCCTGCCGAGCAGATTTCCCCCTGTACACCAGGTTCTGTCACCTGTTTGCCTTCCTCGTCTACAAGGATTACTCTTCTTCCCGGGAATGCCTTACCGGCCGGTATTTTCTCACTGTCCTCATACTGTCGCTCAATCGGAAAATAGGTACAGTTACAAGTAATCTCAGTTGGTCCATATAAGTTTACAAATTTTGCATCCGGCAGCTTTTCCTGCCAGATACGCAGCTGTTTTGGTGGCATTGCTTCTCCGCTGAACATAACCCTTTTTACTGATTCCGGCACTCTGTAATTCAATCCTTTCAACGCAGACACAAGTGTCAATGCAGAAACAGCCCAGGTCAGATTGGTCACTTTCTTATCGCAAAGATAATCCAAAAGTCTCGGCGGTGTCGAGAAGTATTCTTTCGGTATCAAAACAAGCTGTGCCCCTGTCATGATACTGGAATAAATATCCTTCACAGACACATCAAAATCAAACGGTGCCTGATTTCCAATTACATCCGCTGATGTAATCTCAAAGATTTCTGTAAAATGACGGATAAACCGGTTGGCTGCTCCATGACTTACCACGATTGCCTTCGGTGTTCCTGTTGATCCGGATGTAAAGATTCCGTATAAAACATCCGTCTCTTTCCACTGCCCCTGGATCTGTTCCAGTCTACTGTACTGCTCTTCTGACAATTCCGTTCCTGTCGCTGTCTTAAGTGCCTCTGGTCCCATCACTTTATTTTCCAGTCCATTTCCAACAGCTGCCAGCTGTTCCTTCCCTTTTTCATCGGAAATAATCACTTCAGGATCCAGTTTCTCCATAATCTTTCTCAGACGTTCTGTTGGATTCATCGGGTTCACCGGCACATAAAAGCATCCTGCATAAACGATGCCGAGCATCACTGCCAGTGTTTCTGAACTTTTCTCTAAAAGAACCGGAACCGGGTTCCCCGGTTGAACTTTTTCACTTAATTCTGCGCCTATTACCTGAGCTTTCTTCACAAGTTCCTTCCAGGTCAGCTCCTGATTCACATCCGAAACTGCAACCCGGTCTGCATACTTTTCCGCTGTCTGCTCCAGACTCCATAAAATATTCAACTTCTCTTTTGCTATCATTTTTCTACACCTGTTTCTTTTGCCACTTCTATTTCTCCTCGTATCTTTGCAAGATTTTGCTCGTACTGTTCCGCCAGCTGATTCCATGCTTCATAAGCCGGATCATTTCTATGATCTTCCAACTCATAATTCTCTTCTAAATAATTTCCAAGATATGAAGTCACCTTCTCTGCCCCATAAACATTCAGATGATCTCCTTTATCTTGTGTATCTTCAGTCCAATTCAAACCCAGTTCTTCTACCTTCTCATTCAAATCAAGATATGCAATTCCTTTTTCATCTGCGTATTGCTGCATCTCCGCATGACGTTTATGATTCCAATTCTTCGGTGACGGCATACTGACAAGCAATAACTGCGCATTATTCTTCTCACACAGTTCTTCAATTTTCTCCAAATAGATTTTAACATACTTTGGCATTGTTTCACATTTTTTCTTTTTCTTCATATAATCCGGTTTGCCTTCATATGGGGCAACCTCATCTCGAATCACAAACCCCTTGTAATTCGTATGTATTTTCGGCTCATCCACCGCTGTCTTCCATAAATTATGATAACGAAACACCGGAAGATAATATTGACCCATCTGTTCTAAAATTGCCTGTGTACTTTTCACTGCACCGATATCACGGAACAAGGTATTTGTCTCGAGCATAACTATTTTAGGAGACTGTCCTTTAAATCCCTGTTTTAACATATAATAAGTTTCTGGAATTCTCTGTGCTCCCTGTCCACAGTCATAAGCTGCAATTCCCTTATCTTCCCACAACCGCATTGTAGACACGGAATTATAGCTTTCACTATCACCGGCCACCAGCAGATCCAATGTATCTTCCGGCTCAACTGTAAGAGCCGCAAATGGGCGGTTTCTTCCGGTCACTTCTCCATTCAGCTGATGCACCACATAATATTCCATCCCGACAGAACTTGTCACCAAAAATACTGCCAGTATTACAATAAAGAGAATTCCTCTTTTTATCTTACTCATTCTTCTCACCTCAGAAACCAGCATAGATCAGATCCTGAATCTGATATCCATCCCCATACGCTGCGAAGATCAAAATCCCTATAACTAAGGCATAATACAATCCCCAGCGCACCGGTACAGCCAGTTCTCCCATTTTCTTCTGTACAGAGATTCCGCGCTCTTTCATAGAACCTATCACTCCCACGATCAGACAACCTACAATTACTGCCAGATAATCTGCCCGCTCAAGTCCAAGTGTATACAGTGTCCCATCCGTTAATTGTCCCACATCAAAATTCTTTATCATACTACAGAACATATACCATCCGGCCTTCAATCCATTTGCACGGAAAAATAACTCTCCAACCACAATAATCACCCATGTCTTTGCAATCTGGATTGTTCTCCAGATTTTCGTCTCCGGATCAATATGACACGCTTCTAAAATATGGTCTCGAACCGGCTCTACAGCAATCCCAAGCATGATCAATACAAAATAATACATTCCATAGAAAATATAGTTCCACTGTGCGCCATGCCAGACTCCGTTCGCAACCCACACTGGGAACAGGGCGATTGCAGAAGTCACCAGTCTTGTAATATGCTTTCCGCAATGCTTTCTTCCATACTGATTCCATTTCTTAACCAATCCGGATACCGATACCGGATAGAAAATATATGCCTTGAACCACGCGCCGAGTGTAATATGCCATCTGCGCCAGAATTCCGAAGGATTCTTCGCACAGAACGGCTGTCGGAAGTTTTCTGGAAGGCAGATACCAAACAACTTTCCACTTCCTATAATGATATCCATACAACCGGAGAATTCCATATAAAGCTGAATCACATAACCGACCGCTGCCGCAAGAATCACTGCTCCATGATAGTCTGCATAATGGTCAAACACCTGATTTACCATCAGTGCCATACGGTCTGCTATCACCATCTTTTTAAAGAGTCCCCAGAAGATCCTTACATAACCATCGACCACATTTCTATATTCCAATGGCTTTCCTGTATACAAAGTATCTGCCACATCTGAATATCTTGCGATTGGTCCCTCCATGATCTGTGGGAAGAATCCGAGAAACAATGCGGTTCTCCAGATTTCTGTCTCTGCCTGGATGGTTCCCCAGTATACATCTGTCATATAACCAATTGCCTGCAATGTATAAAATGAAATTCCAATTGGCATTAATAGCTTTTCCGGTCTCCATCCTTCCAAAACCGGATGTCCGAATAAATAACTCAAGTTTGTCGTAAAGAAATCAAAATATTTTAAATAACCAAGAACTCCGAGTAAAATCAGGATTCCCAGTATTAATACTCTTCTTCCCTTTTTCTGATACTCTGCTTTAATTACTTTCTTTTGTTTCCGATCCATACCTTCCACGGCTTTTGCTTCTTCTGTTTTGAGCAACGTCAGCCAGATGCCAATACAATGGGTCAAAAGCGTTGTCCCCAAAAGATAAACCAGCAATTTTCCACTTAACAGATAAAAGAAAATCCAGCTGAATGCAAGCAAGACTCTTCCTCTCCATTTCTCCGGTGCAAGCTGATAGGCCAACAGACAAACCGGAAGAAATAGGAATATATATATAATTGAATGATATCCCATCTTTGAAGTTCTCCTTTTTCATATGTTGTAAACTATACTTTCTTTCAAAGTATCTATAAAGTTACCATACAGATACAAATATTTCTAGTATAAACCTTTTTTATTATTTCATCAACATCTTAAAGCATACTCTCTACATTTCTTAAGATTTTATAAATTTTTCTCCTGCTCGAACTGGTATGGTTTATTTTTGTAAAAGTGGCTCTTTTTTATAGTCCACTTCTGTTGTATAGTATGATAAATCTTAAAGGAAAGAGGTTTTTGTTATGAATTCTAAGTCAACAGTAACATTAAAGAAACTTGTCATGGCTGCACTGTTCGCAGCGCTTGCCTGTGTTGCTACGATGTCAATCAAGATTCCTACTCCCGGAACAAGCGGATATATTCACCCGGGTGATGCGATTGTTATCCTTGCTGGTGTTGTTCTCGGACCTGCATGGGGATTCCTCGCAGGCGGTATCGGATCTGCTATGGCAGACCTGCTCGGAGGATATTTTGTCTATGTTCCGATCACATTTGTGATCAAAGGACTGGTATCCCTTTGCTCCGCTCTTCTTTACCGTAAAGTAGGTAAGAATTCCAAGAGCCGTTACACAGCAGTCATCCTCGGCGGTGTTGCTGATATCATTCTCGTTGCCGGCGGTTACTGCCTGTGCGAGTACTTTATCTACGGAGCCGGCGCATTCGCAAGCGTTCCGGCGAACCTGGTCCAGGGAATCGGTGGACTGATCCTTTCTGCTGTACTTTATCCGATTTTGATTGCAATTCCGGATGTAAAACAGACAGCACTTGCGAATTCATAAGTTTTGTTTATTAACTGATAAGCCCTATAATATTGCACGCAAAATTCCCCATGGGAAGACAGAACCTTCACTTCTTCTCATGGGGGATTTTGTTGTATCTAAATACTTATTTTCACATAAAGAAAAAAGTCCGGAAACAATCATTTCCAGACTTTCTAAGAGGCGCAGACCGGATTTGAACCGGTGAATCAGGGTGTTGCAGACCCACGCCTTACCGCTTGGCTACTGCGCCATATCTTAAATTTTATTACAGGCAGCAATGCTTTCTGTAAAATGACCCCGACGGGAATCGAACCCGTGTTACCGCCGTGAAAGGGCGATGTCTTAACCGCTTGACCACGGGGCCTCAACGATCACTTTCTTGCGTGACCGTTTTATATAATATCATATGTTTTTGTAGAATGCAAGTGTTTTTACAAATTTTTTTTATTTTTTTATCACCTTTTTTTATCACAATTCAAGAATGTAACAGTTACTCACCATTTTTCACTTCGAACCTGCTGATTCCCATCATGCTCACTGTTCCATCCGTGCTGTTCGTATCGATCTCGCAACTATTATAAAAACTTCCGTCTTCATACCAGTTATATACATTTACAAGCTCGGATTCTGTATGTTGGGATGCTTCTCCATATGCTGCCTGAACGACATCAATTGCCGTTCCTAACTGGATTCCTCCCGGGAATATTACTGTCAGGTCTTCGTTTCTCAGTGAATACTGTTCCACATAGATTCCTCCGACCAGACAATCCTTCGCTTCTTTTACAGCATTCCCTGTATTGATCAGATCCACCATGATCGTATTCTTGGAAGCATCTTTAAACCAGGCATTCTGATAATCTCCTGCTTCAATCTCATACTCCTGCGGAAGGCTTTTTTCATCCAGCGTAAGTCCAGTGCTTTCCAGGTCTGCAATCGTACACGGAAGTGTCAGTACCTTACCGTTAATCTGAACGGTATAAGAATTCCAGCTTGCTCCAAGTTCTTCACTTTGTGGTGCGGCACCTTCTATATCCGACTGGATTCCCTTAGCGGCTTCTGCTTCTGCCGTTGCTTCCTGATTCTCTTCTTCCAGCATTTCATCTGTACTATTCTCCGCTTCGTCCTCACCATTATCCTTCGCAGATTCCTTTACAGCCTTTGGCACTTTAATCTTCTTTGTATCATTATAGGACACAAATGTCACTTCCAGTGTATAGGATGTCACCTGTGCATTCTCTTCTCCTGCTGCCTTCAAATAATCTGTCAGATCAAAGGTAATCTTTGCCGGAAGTATATTACTTCTATAAATATCAATCACACAGTCCACATTTACGTTGTTCAATTTCTGCTGAAGCTCCTCGTTGTTTTCCTCATCCTCGGAAGCCTGTAGATTCCAGCCTGACAGATCAGAGGAATCTTCTCCGAGTAAAGCTTTCAGTGTATCTGCAAATGTCTCCTGGAACTGTGTTCCACTGATCGTTCCTGTCAGCTCAAAGCACTCTTCCTTATTCACGGTCGCAAGATCCTGTGAAACACTGAATGCTCCGGACAGATTCTGAAGTCCATCGAACAATACAGTCTGCTGTGAAGATGTCTCTTTCTCCTCAACAGCGTTCTTCTCCCAGGCTTCATCCGTTCCACTGTAGATCACAGTCTTCCCGTCTTCTTCCACCTGATAAGATTCCATCTCCTGTGTCTCTTTCGTTCCGGCCATATTCGTCTTCTGCTGACCTTTTCTGTGTACTGATGCCGGATTCCGTGTCATCTCGATATCCAGATTGCTCTCCTGGCTGATCGCACTGTCGCCATCACCCATCTGCAGTTTTACGATCTGATTCTCTTCTGCCGATTCTACTGATGTCATATTAACCTCAATATCGCGGAACAGATTCTCCGATGTCGCTGCTTTCTGACAGCCACTCAGACTTCCAACTGCCGCAAGAAATATAATTCCTGCTGTTAACTTCTTTATCCATTTACATTTCATAGTTTGTCTTTCACTTCCCAAGTCGTATATTCAAGAATGCCTCGACATTCTTGCTGCTATCTCTTATCGTAACCAGCTTTGCACTTCATTATACAAAATTATTTTCTCAAAAACAATGCTTACTTCCTGCCTGTGACATCTCACTACTGAACAATAGTTACTGTTCACACACCACTATCCCGCGAGGTGTTTTGGCATGAATATGCCAATAACCCGAGCATTCCCCTATCGTCTTCTATTTTCCTACTACTTTTATATGTTTATTAGGTTTTTCTATTGACTTTCTCGTTGAAATGCTTTATCATACTTTTCATACTTGTTTAATATGTTATTTTGTTTGAGTGAGGAATTTGCTTATGAATATCTTATGCTTTGGAGATTCGAATACTTACGGATACCGCCCGGATGGAACCGGACGCTTTGATGAAAAAACAAGATGGACCTGCCTGCTTCAAAAGAAATTCGGCAACGGACATCGCATTATCGAAGAAGGATTGTGCGGCCGCACAACTATTTTTTCGGACGCTTTTCGCGAAGGCCGCCGCGGATTAGACCAGATTGGAATCACAATAGAGACTCACAATCCTATAGATCTTCTGGTTCTCATGTTAGGAACAAATGACTGTAAAACGCGCTTTAATGCTTCTTCCAAAACGATTGCCAAAGGATTGATTCAGGTTATTGAAAAGGCAAAGAAATATAGTTCTCAGCCCTTTGAACTCTTGATCATCTCTCCAATCCATCTTGGCAATGGAGTCGGAGATGACGGCTTTGATTCTGAATTCGATCTTGCCTCTGAACAGGTTTCCAGACAGCTTGCACAGGAATATCGGAAAGTTGCCACTCATTATCATGCCGGTTTTCTGGACGCTTCAAAAATTGCTTTTCCAAGTGAAATTGACCGGGAGCATCTGGATGGATCCGGTCATGCGACACTTGCAGATGCTGTTTATAAAACAATTACTGAAAGTGGATTGCTTGAGAAAGGGATGGATTCTTCTTTCTGTCATATTGCATAATTCGTAATGTGCACCGCTAGGCGCACACATCAAAAGAAGCATCATCTCGGTGCTTCTTTTCTTTATGTAAATATGCTATAATACATCAATACGTTCGTGTACAAAAGTATGCGCACTTTTACAGGAGGACTACACATGGGAAAACATGAGAAAGAACGTGACGGATTCAAAAGCCGGACAGGATTTATCCTTGCCTGCATCGGCTCTGCCGTCGGTATGGGGAATATCTGGCGATTTCCTTACATGGTATCAGACTGGGGTGGTATGACTTTTCTGATTCCTTATATTTTATTTGTAATATTGATTGCTTCTACCGGAGTGATCGAAGAGATGGCGCTCGGACGCGCCGCCAAAGGTGGACCAATCAAAGCCTTTGGTGTCTGTACAGAAATGCGAACTGGCAATAAGAAAACAGGTGAATTGATCGGACTGCTTCCGGTTCTCGGCTCCCTCGCACTTGCAATCGGATACACAGTTGTTGTCGGATGGATTTTCAAGTATACCTTCCTTGCACTGACCGGACAGATTGCCGGCATGAAACAAGATATGAATCAAATTGGAGGCATGTTCGACAGTACTGCTTCTGCTTTTGGTAATAACCTTTGGCTCGTAATTGCAGTCCTTGTAACTGCTGTGATCATGGCAATGGGGATTGCCGGTGGAATCGAGCGTGCCAACGGCGTAATGATGCCGTTATTGTTCGTACTGTTTCTTGGACTCGGGGTATATATTTTCTCCCTTCCTGGTTCATCGACCGGATATCGTTACATCTTCACGATCAATCCAAAGGGACTTTTAGACCCAAGACTTTGGATCTATGCTTTTGGGCAGGCATTCTTCTCTCTGTCCATTGCCGGAAATGGAACTGTCATCTATGGTTCCTACTTAAAGGATTCTGAAGACCTGGTAAGTTCTGCAAAAAATGTTGCCATCTTCGATACAATCGCTGCCCTGCTCGCTGCTTTCGTGATCATTCCGGGAATGGCAGTCGGCGGTGCTGAATTATCTTCCGGTGGACCTGGACTGATGTTTATCTATCTGGTCAACGTATTCAACGGAATGCCTAGCGGCAAGATTGTAGGAATCATCTTCTACATCTGCGTACTTTTTGCCGGAATGAGCTCACTTGTAAATCTGTACGAAGCTCCGGTTGCTACATTACAGGAACGTTTCGGATTAAAGCGTGTCTCAGCTGTTGGGATCATTGCAGCATTCGGCTGCTGTATCGCACTTCTCATCCAGGGCATCGTCTCCGGATGGATGGACGCAGTTTCTATCTATATCTGCCCACTTGGAGCAATGCTTGCAGCAATCATGTTCTTCTGGATCGCAGATAAAGAATTCGCACTGAAAGCTGTAAATACTGGACGTGAGAAAAAAATCGGAACTTGGTTCTTGCCACTTGGAAAATATGTCCTTGTTCCGCTCGCACTTGTTGCACTGATTGCCGGTGCCGTACTGGGTGGAATCGGATGATGAAACAATAATATTGAACTATAGGGCTGTCGCATTGCGCAGCCTTTTTTATGCAAAAATTCGAACACAGCACTTTGCTTTTTCATTGCTTTTATAAACAGAACTGTATATAATTTATGTATACAGTTCTTGCAATAATAATACGCACCTATATAAGTAAAAATGGAAAGGTGGTACAAAACGTGACAAACGAAGCGATATTAAGTAATGACAAAGTATTTACTTCTTTTATGTTTAATGGACATAACATACGTTTTAAAACATCTCCAAGGTTAGAACGATATACAAAAATAGTTGAATGGGATAAAGGATATATTGTTGTTATGGCAAAATATGAAGGTTGCGATGAAGAAGAAGAATATATTGATCTTATCCCTATTCTTAAAAATCTGTATTTTGATATAAATAGCTTTTTAAAACCTATTCAGAAAGTGAGGATTGAATATGCGTAATATTAGAGAAATCGCAGATGCCGCAGATGTAATTGTAAATGGATATGCATATACAAAAGATGGAGAAAATATAAGAGTATTAAATTTGAATAATCCTGAAAAGGCAGCATATTTGAACCGAGCAGGAGAGGTACTGGAAACAAGTATGGATGATATAGAACTGGAAATTATATTGGATTATTACAAAAAAAATAGAAAATACATGGAGGACTAACACATGCCGAAGTATTACGAATATAAAGTATGTGGATACTATTTATATTATACCTCACATTGTGTAATCGAAGCTATGCATGTACATGCAAGTGATAGAAAACTAACAGAAATGGGATCTGCAAAGCTTTTTGTTAAAAAAAATGGAGAGACAACGATAGAAAATAAAGGACAATTGACAGATAGAGAACTTAGAATAATTCGAGAATTTATAAAAGACAATTACAAAGAAATGTATATGAAATGGGCACAGAAAAGTGACAACGGTTTTTATGGAGAATAAAAGGGGATAGAATCATCCCCTATTTCCCCTAGTTCTATTATATCCTTTATTGTAAGCATCATAGTATGCAATGGTATTTCTTTCTAATTCATTCAAAGTATAAAATCCACTATTTTCCAGTTTGATCATTTTGATGGTAAAAAAATCTCCATATTTATAATCAGCATATACATCTCCATTTCCACGTCCGGAAAAATGATGATTTACTCTATCTAAAACAGCTTTCCCTTGACCCACATAATATAAATCTTTAGTTTTATTATGTAAAATATTAAATCATAGTAGTTGTGTGTGGTATTTTGAACAACATTGTTTAGTTAGAAACTGGAGGAATAATTAACCTGACGAATTCCGTCCATCCTTTGTATTTCGGAAAGTAATTCTGATTTATATTTTATTTTATATTTAATTTCAAAATAACCAGAACCCGCGAGTGGATTATCATCTTTAAAACCTTCTGCATCTTCCGAAGAGTTTCCAAAATATTCTTTTTGGAATTCATTCCATGCTTCTTTGGGTGAAATATATGTTACAGAAGACACACCATTTAATTTCTCAATTTGACTCTTTAAATTTTCTTTTGAAAAATTATCGTCTATAATAGCTGTCATTTGATAATCACTTGCTTCTTCTTCACTTCGTGTATGAGATTTTTCAATTTTATTTGAAGTTCTTTGAAAAAGTAATTCTTGAAGAGAATCATCTGTAGCATTTGAAAGTAAAAAAATATCTGTTCCTTGAAAATCTAAATGATAGACCTCTGTAATCGGTAAGTAATCATCTTTGGGAATATCTGTTACAGATGTAAATAATGTTAAGCAACCACTACCGTCATATTTTTCAGAGAAGAGAACATTTTCTTTATCTAATTTCCCTATTTTTGCAAGAATAATTTTATCATCATCCGTTATGGAATTTTGATAAAGAAAAACCGTACCGTCTTTAAATATTTTGATAATTTCTTTATCGTCTTGTGATTCCCATATACCTATATATTTTTTTGTATGCTGTTGTTTATACAGATAATATCCTCCAGGAATAAGTAAGACAACCAATGGGCGTGTGAAAAAACGAGAGTTTTTTCATGCGTCCTTTTGCTTATGATTATAAT